>Ga0007857_1000252_pt1 | contig 16196 bp, 17 predicted proteins | sample CryBogCBH10Oct08_FD_71210 | JGI IMG/M metagenome (GOLD analysis project Ga0007857, IMG submission 71210) | Freshwater microbial communities from Crystal Bog, Wisconsin, USA - CBH10Oct08 | ecosystem: Environmental > Aquatic > Freshwater > Lake | place: Crystal Bog, Wisconsin, USA | collected... | reverse complement strand
GAACGACCACAAGCTGGTCGATATCGACAGTTCTACCAAGTTGGCGTTGAGGCGATCGGTCTCAATGATCCAGAGATCGATGTCGAAGTGATTGCCGTCGCGGAGCGCGCCTTCCAGAAATTGGGACTGAAAAACTACACACTCGAAATCACCTCTCTCGGTGATAAACAGAGTCGTGAGCTTTACACCAAGGAACTTCGTGCATATGTCTCAACTTTAGATCTCGACAAGGAGACAGCCCGCCGCGCTGAGATCAACCCATTACGCCTCTTCGATGATAAGCGTGATGAAATCAAGAATGCCATGAGGAACGCCCCGATCTTGCTGGAGTATCTGACGCCCGAGAGCGAGGCTCAGTTCTCACGAGTACAGGAATTGCTCAATGATTTAGGAATTTCATTCGTCGTTAATAAGCGAATGGTTCGTGGTCTCGATTATTACACTGGCACTGCCTTTGAATTCGTTCATCATGGCCTTGGGGCACAATCTGGAATTGGCGGCGGCGGTCGGTATGACGGCTTGATGGAGCAATTGGGCGGGTCGGCACTCTCAGGAATTGGCTTCGGTATTGGGGTAGACCGTTGCGTCTTGGCCTGCGAGGCTGAGGGGATTGAACTCCCAGATCACTTTATTCTTGATCTCTTTCTCGTTCCAATGTCGAGTGAAGCAAAGGCGAGAGCACTGAAGCTAGCTGATGGATTGCGTAGCGCCGGTCTCCGTGTTGATCTTGCTTATGGGGATCGCTCGCTGAAAGGTGGAATGAAGGCGGCAGATAAGAGCGGAGCTCGCTTTAGCCTAGTGATCGGTGATGACGAGATTGCTTCAGATTCTGTGGCTCTGAAGAATATGAGAACCGGCGAGAGTCTTTCCGTTAAGATGGGCGCTTTGGAAGAGACCCTTCACCGCTTACTTCGCGAAACCCTGGGAGACCGTTAAATGCTAAGAAACCACGATGCTGGTTCGTTGCGTAAGAGCGACGCTGGTAAGGAGGTCACGCTCGCCGGGTGGGTAGCGCGGCGTCGCGACCACGGTGGAGTTGCTTTTATCGATCTTCGTGATGCATCTGGCAGCGTCCAGGTTGTCATCAAAGATGAGATTGCCGGTGCGCTCCGAGCAGAGTGGTGTGTCTTGATCACAGGGACAGTTAAAGAACGTCCTGCTGGAAATGAGAACACCAATATTCCGACTGGCGAGATTGAGATTGATTGTTCAAAGCTCGTCGTTTTGAGCGAAGCAGCCCCACTCCCATTTCCCGTTGATAGCGGAGATACATCGAATATCTCTGAAGAGATACGTTTGAAGTATCGATATCTAGATTTACGCCGCGAAGAGCCGGCTCGCAATCTGCGCCTTCGCTCAAAGGTCACATCAGCTATCCGTACCGTGATGGATGATCTCGATTTCCTCGAGATCGAAACTCCTTACCTAACCCGGTCAACTCCTGAAGGTGCGCGAGACTTTCTCGTACCCGTCCGCTTGCAGCCAGGCTCGTGGTATGCCTTGCCACAGTCGCCACAACTCTTTAAGCAGCTGTTAATGGTTGCCGGTATGGAGCGGTACTACCAGATTGCGCGCTGCTTCCGCGATGAAGATTTTCGAGCCGATCGTCAGCCTGAGTTCACCCAACTCGATATCGAGATGTCGTTCGTCGATCAAGAGGATATTTTGAAGGTTGCCGAGAAGGTTCTCACGACAGTCTTCAAGAAGGTATTGGATTACGAAATCCCTATGCCTATTCCACGGATGACCTATGCCGAGTGCATGCGTCGGTACGGCTCCGATAAGCCAGATCTTCGCTTCGGCTATGAACTGACCGATCTCACGGAATTTTTCAGTGAAACTACCTTCCGCGTATTCCAAGCCGATTATGTTGGTTCAGTCGTAATGCCAGGTGGCGCATCATCTCCACGTAGAGAGTTGGATGATTGGCAAGACTGGGCAAAGGCTAGAGGGGCGAAGGGCCTCGCTTACATTCTCGTTCAGGAGGATGGCACCCTCGGTGGTCCGGTTGTGAAGAACCTCACTGAAAAGGAGAGCGCTGGCATTGTTGCAGCCGCAGGGGCAAAGGTTGGAGATGCAATCTTCTTCGCGGCAGGAAACAAGGTCTCCTCGCAGAACCTGCTCGGAGCCGTTCGATTGGAAATCGGACATCGTTGTGGGCTCATTGCAGCGGGTGAGTGGAAGTTCCTCTGGGTTGTCGACGCACCAATGTTTGAGATGATCGATCCAGAGAATCCATCGAGTGGTTGGACTGCGGTCCACCACCCATTCACAGGACCTAAACCTGAGTTTGAATCTAATTTCGATACCGATCCAGGTGCCGCGCTCGCATATGCCTATGACATTGTCCTCAATGGAAATGAAATTGGCGGAGGCTCTATCCGTATCCATGATCGCAAGATTCAGCAGCGAGTCTTCAATACCATCGGACTTACTCCTGCAGAAGCAGAGAGCAAATTTGGTTTCCTCCTCGAAGCCTTCAATTATGGGCCACCACCTCATGGTGGAATTGCGCTGGGTATGGATCGACTCTGTGCGCTTCTAGCTGGCGCAGAATCGATTCGCGAAGTCATCGCCTTCCCTAAGACTGCTAGTGGTGGCGACCCACTCACCGGAGCGCCAACTCCAATTACCGCCCCTCAGCGAAAAGAGGCAGGTGTGGACTTCATCCCAGAGGGTCCTCGCTCCTAATCAGGGTCGAGTAGGATTCCAACATGGGTCCAGGTGGAATCGCAGCAATTATTGCCTCAGTCTCTCTGCTGTTGATCGCAGCGGCGATCGCTTATGCCGTCTTCAGGGTCGCTCGTCTCATCGATGAGGTCCAGAAGACGATACGCAGCGTTAATCGGATCACCACCTCTGCGGAGAAAGCGACTGAAAAGATCAATCAAGCTCTTTCGACACTGGTCGATAAGAATTCCAATATTCTCAAACTGCTCACTGGTGCTGCCTCTGCATTTATAGGTCGTAAGCGCTCTTCATCAAAGGATCATGATTAATCCGTGAACTCCGCAGAAATTAGATCGCGTTGGTTGAACTTCTTTGAATCTGGAAATAGTCAAGGATTAACCCACACAGTTGTTCCATCAGCGTCATTGATCGCTGATGATCCAAATCTCCTCCTTGTCAATGCTGGCATGGTTCCGTTCAAGCCATTCTTCTTAGGTGAGGTAAAGCCCCCGTACGAACGAGCTACTTCTGTACAGAAATGTGTGCGTACTCTCGATATCGATGAAGTTGGAAAGACTACCCGTCACGCATCCTTCTTCCAGATGTGCGGAAACTTCTCCTTCGGTGATTACTTCAAAGAGGGCGCAATTGCGATGGCCTGGGAGCTTCTCACTAAGCCGATTGCACAAGGGGGATATGGCTTCCCCGAGGAACGTCTCTGGGTGACCGTTTATCTCGATGATGACGAAGCTGCAGATATTTGGCATAAGAAGATTGGCGTACCGCTCGATCGCATCCAGCGCCGCGATATGGCAGATAACTTCTGGTCAATGGGTGTGCCTGGTCCATGTGGTCCTTGTTCGGAGATTTATTACGATCGTGGTCCTGCTTATGGTGCCGAAGGCGGACCAATCGCTGACGAGAATCGCTATCTCGAAGTGTGGAACTTGGTTTTCATGCAGAATATTCGCGGCGAGGGTGGCGGTAAAGATAGCTATCCAATTCTCGGTGAGCTACCTGCAAAGAATATCGATACTGGCCTTGGGTTAGAGCGTATGGCCGCTCTTCTACAAGGAGTTGAGAATATTTACGAGATTGATACAACGATGCAGATCCTTAATAGAGCTTCAGAGCTATCCGGAGCTAGGTATGGCATCGATCAGAAATCTGATGTGGCGCTACGAGTTGTAGCAGATCACGCCAGAACTGCGATGATGCTCATCGGTGATGGTGTCCTCCCGGGAAATGAAGGCCGCGGCTATGTACTTCGACGCATGATGCGTCGAACAATTCGAAATATGCGAATTCTTGGAGCTCCAGATAACAATTTAGCCGAGCTTATTAAAGCCTCGATCGGGGCAATGGGTCCTCAGTATCCTGAACTGGTTGAGAGCGAGAAGAGAATCCTGGCGGTTTCAGTTGCTGAAGAAGAGTCCTTCCTCTCAACGCTGAAAAGTGGCACCGCGATCTTTGATCTTGCAGTTGAAGATGTAAAGAAGAGCAAGAGCCCGGCACTTGCGGGAGATACCATCTTCAAGCTTCACGATACCTACGGTTTCCCTTTTGATCTCACATTAGAGATGGCATCAGAGCAAGGCCTTGCAATCGACGAGGCTGGTTTCCGACGTTTGATGAAGGAACAGAAGGATCGTGCTAAGGCAGATGCTCGCGCTAAAAAGTCTGGCCACACCGACCTCAGCGAATATCGCAAGGTAATCGACCGAGTGGGCGCATCTCAATTCGTTGGTTATACCCAGTCCGAAACCGAGAGCTCGCTCCGATCGATTCTTGTCGATGGCAAAGAAGTTCGAGAGGCGAGCGTAGGTAGTGAGGTTGAAATCGTTCTCGACCGGACTCCGTTCTATTCAGAAGCGGGTGGTCAACTATCAGATGGTGGATTAATCACCCTCTCAAATGGTGCCACCGTTGAGATTGATGATGTTCAGAGCCCGGTTCCTGGTCTTTATATCCATCGCGGTCGTATATCAGAAGGTGCTATTGAAATTGATCAAAGCGTCTTTGCAAAGATCGATCGAGAGCGTCGTATGGCGATCTCACGGGCACACACTGCAACCCATATGGTTCATAAGGCATTTAGAGAAGCGCTTGGTGAAACTGCAACTCAAGCCGGTTCGGAGAACTCACCTGGCCGTTTCCGTTTTGATTTTCCTTCAACTGGCTCGGTTCCCGCATCGGTTCTTAATGATGTCGAGTCTCGAGTAAATACTCTGCTCCTTGAGAATCTCGAAGTGACGGCTCAAGAAATGTCACAACCCGAGGCGAAGGCGATCGGCGCTATGGCGCTCTTCGGTGAAAAGTACGGGGATAAGGTTCGCGTTGTCTCAGTTGGAGAGTGGGCTCGTGAGCTCTGCGGAGGTACTCACGTTCGATCATCCTCTGAACTCGGATTGGTAAAGCTTCTGAGCGAGACCTCGATCGGTGCGGGTGTTCGAAGAGTGGAGGCACTTGTTGGTGCAGATGCATTCAACTTCCTTGCACGTGAGCATATTCTCCTCAATCAGCTGACTGAGTTGATCAAGGGATCTCGAGTCGAAGAACTTCCCGAGCGGATCTCCGATCTCCTTGAGAAGATGCGAGAGATCGAGAAAGAGTTGGCATCACTCAAATCCGCGCAGGCGTTGGCATCTGCTTCTCAATTGCTTGGCCGACAAGAGACGATTGGTCAAACCAAGGTAATAATCACTCAGGTGGGCGACGGCATCTCGGGAGATGATTTGCGAACTATGGCTCTCGACCTACGCAACCGTGATCCACATTCAATAGTGGCTCTGCTCTCGATCAACAGTGATCGGGTAACCCTCGTCGTTGCCGTCTCTGATGAAGCGCGGAACTCGGGTGTGAAGGCAGGCGCACTGGTGAAGATTGGCTCGACAGTTCTCGGCGGTGGGGGTGGTGGCAAGGATGACTTCGCACAAGGTGGAGGAACAACGCCTGCGAAGATCGGTGACGCTATCCATGAGATGAAGGTTGCGCTTTCAGCTATCTTGGTGAAATAGTGCAACGCGGACGAAGAATTGCATTTGATTATGGCGATATGCGGATAGGGGTTGCCGTGTGCGATTCCGATGGGATTGTCTGCACTCCACTGCCTGCCTTAAAAGCTCAAGACGAGGCCCTCTTAAATGCGATTCGAAATCTTCTCGACGAATACCTTCCGATCTATTTAGTCGTGGGGGAGCCGCGCCATCTCTCCGGTCACGAGAGCGCGAAGATGGACTCCGTAGCGAGATTCGTTGAAACTCTTCAAATAATCACCGATCTTCCTATTCGGATGGTGGATGAACGTCTCTCGACTGTCAGCGCGAGTGTAAAACTTCGCTCTGCTGGTAAAGATTCTCGGTCTAGTAAGGAGTTCATTGATTCTGCCGCGGCTGCTGAAATTCTTATGGCCGCTGTAGATCAAGACCGCTTAGAAGATCGCCCTCTATGAAGCATCTCAATAAGAGAATTTTCACCATCGGAATTCTCTTCATTATTGGCGTCGCGGCGGTGCTGGCGCTCCTTCCTCAAACGCCTATCGACTTTCCGGATGGAAGTGCTGGTCCGTCAGTAAAGATTTCTGTGCTTGCAGGGGAGAGCGGATCTGGGATCGCGGCAGATCTGGAGAAGCAAGAAGTCATTCTTAAGGCCTCAACATTTGTAAAACTCGCAATGGGCGATCTTCGATCGCGTTCGATATCTCCGGGCTTGCATAGTCTCGATAGCCACATCTCATCCAAGGAAGCGCTGAGGGAACTACTCGATCCATCACGAAACTCAGGAGTGGTCCGAGTCATCGAAGGGTCGACCGTCGCTGATGTACTTACTGCGCTCAAGGCGAGTGGGATATCTGGGCCGGCTCTCAAAGTTGCCACTCCGTCTTCATTTGGAGCTCAACATTCACTAGAAGGATTCCTATTCCCAGCCACGTATTCATTCGCCTTGGGTACAACAAAGAGCCAAGCCCTTCAGGAGATGGTGAAGAGTTTCTCTGAACACGTTGCAGAAACCTCACTTCTCTCTGGATTTGGTAGATATTCCCCGTACCAGGTTTTAACGATTGCGTCCCTGATACAAATTGAGGCGGATAGTGCCGACTTCAGAAAGGCGGCCGAAGTTATCTATAATCGAATGAAGATCAATATGCCGTTGCAACTTAATTCCACGGTTCAGTATGCACTTAATGCGCGCGGGAGAATCGCCCTATCGGCCAAGCAGACTCGCATCGCTTCGCCATTCAATACTTATCTCAATACCGGGTTGCCGCCAACGCCCATCTCGAACCCTGGTATTGAAGCGATTAGAGCTGCATTGAACCCAATGCCAGGTGATTGGCTTTACTTCATCACAGTTAAACCTCATGACACTCGCTTCACGAAGAACTTCCAAGAGTTCCAGGGTTGGGTTACGCTCTACAACAACAACTTGGCGAACGGACTCTTCAAGTGATTCAAGCGGCTGTCTTAGGTTCTCCGATTTCCCACTCGTTATCGCCGTTACTGCACAACCATGCGTATTCGCTTCTCAGTATCTCGGGTGACTATTCCGCAATTGATGTTCCAGAGGAGGCGCTTCTCTCCTTTATTTCGACCTCACTCTCTGAAAATTGGAGCGGTTTCAACATGACAATGCCTCTGAAGGAGAGGATTTTTGACGCTCCGAATGTCTCGTTCGATGAGCGCGCAACTCGAATCAAGAGCGCAAACACGTTAATCCGAAAGGGTGACGCCTACGTCGGAACATCGACAGATCTCAGCGCATTCGAAAGACTCCTTCAACCTTTCCCCGTCGAACGCATAGCAATCATTGGAGGCGGCGGCACCGCTCGAGCACTCCTTGGAGCCCTCTCTCGCCGAGCAACCAAGGTTGATGTATTGCTTCGAAACCCCAAGCGATTAGATCTTCTCTCAACTATCGCGCCTGGAACACTTCTCACTGCGATCCCAATGGATTCAGCGCTCGAGGGCTATGACCTAGTTGTAAATACCACGCCTTCGGGAGTGGCCGATCACCTTGCATCTCATCTCGTTGGTGCCAACGGCTTGCTAGTAGAATCTCTGTACAACCCTTGGCCGACTGAACTTGCCTTTGCGTGGAGTCAATTAGGTGGAAAGGTGATACATGGCATTGACCTCCTTGTCGAGCAAGCACTCGATTCCATTCACCTCATGACCGAGATAGATTTCGATTACGGCATCATGAGAGACGAACTACTGAGAGTAGCTTTGTCTGAGATCGATCCACAACGATCATAGTTGACACTTGTTCTGCCCAATTTTTCTTTTATGGTTGAGCATGACCATCGCTCGCTATGCAATTCTATCGACGATAGGGATGTGGATTGCTTGGATAGATCTTCGGAGTCGAAGAATTCCCAACTCGTTACTCCTCGCAATGTTCGGACTATCTACCTTCATCTACCTATTCAATATCCAACAGATGGTGAGCGCACTATTCGCGCTCGTCATCTTCGCTCTTCTGCTCCTCCCGATCTCCTTAATCAGAAGGCGTTCATTAGGCGCCGGGGATTCCAAGTTGATTCTGGTTCTGGCCGTCCTCTTGGGTAGGGGTGATCGAATGATGAGCGCTCTGATCTGTGCCTCGTTCGCAGCGCTGATTCAAATCTCCTTCACATACATCAAGAGTCGTCGATGGCCGGGGGCGATCCCCTTTGCGCCGGCGCTCATATGTGGCGCTCTTCTCGTGGTCTGATCCACAGCCCTAATTCGTCTAATTCCCTCAAATCGGCACGAGAGAGCGGGGATATCTGAGAGAATTTGACCTTGAGCGAGAACCTTCAATGAGAATGGATCACAGATGTTGCGTTGGCTAACCGCGGGAGAATCACATGGCCCTGCACTCACGGCAATTCTCGAAGGATTGCCGGCGCACGTTGAGATCACAAGTGAGATGATCGATGCCGACCTTGCACGGCGTCGACTTGGTGTGGGGCGTGGAGCACGCCAGAACTTTGAGGCTGATGTTGTGACCTTGCTCGGAGGAGTTCGCCACGGACGTTCTCAGGGTGGGCCAATCGCACTGACTGTCGGAAATTCAGAATGGCCAAAATGGGAGAAGGTCATGAACCCGAATCCCGTCGATAGCGATGAGTTGGCATCACTTGCTCGTAATGCGCCGCTTACCAGGCCTCGCCCTGGTCATGCCGATCTTGTGGGCATGCAGAAATATTCATTTGATGACGCTCGTCCAATTTTGGAACGTGCAAGTGCTCGAGAGACTGCCGCACGCGTTGCCTTGGGCGCTGTTGCGCGGGCTTTTCTGGATCAGGCGATCGGTGTGAAGATCCTCTCCCACGTCCTCTCCATCGGTTCTGTAGCCGTGCCAGAAGATTCACCACTCCCACAATCTGGTGAACAGTCTCTGGTTGATGCGGATCCGGTTCGGTGCTTCGATGAAGCAACAAGCGGGAGAATGATTGAAGAGATCGAGGATGCTCACTCTTCAGGTGACACGCTCGGTGGAGTAATTGAAGTACTCGTCTTCGATCTGCCACCTGGACTTGGATCGCACACTCATTGGGATAAGCGACTCGATGCCAAACTTGCGGGAGCGGTGATGGGAATCCAGGCAATTAAGGGTGTTGAAATTGGAGACGGATTCACGACTGCGCGCCGACGAGGCTCTGTTGCGCATGATGAAATTGAACGCAGCGAGAGTGGCAAGATCGTTCGCAGAACGGATCGCGCCGGCGGTACCGAGGGTGGAATGTCTAATGGAGAGATACTTCGCGTCCGTGCAGCTATGAAACCGATTTCAACTGTACCGAAGGCGCTCGATACGATCGATGTCGCTACTGGTGAGGCGGCAAAGGCGATCAATCAGCGTTCCGATGTCTGTGCAGTACCGGCGGCCGGAGTGGTCGCTGAGGCAATGGTCGCTCTCGTGCTTGCAGATGTAGTTCTTGAAAAGTTCGGCGGGGATAGCGTTGCTGAGACCCGCAGAAACTACCTTTCATATTTAGAGAATTTAGCTATTCACTAATGAATCAAGTGATTTTATTTGGCCCACCCGGAGCCGGGAAATCCACGGTTGGGCGATCGCTCTCGAAACTCCTGTCATCCGCCTTTTCTGACACAGATCACCTCATTGAAGAGCGGACCGGTAAGAAGATCTCAGAGATCTTCGTGGATGATGGTGAAGCGAGCTTTCGTTCACTCGAGGCAGATGTTGTCTCACAAGCCCTTGATGAAGATTTCGGAGTCTTGGCTTTAGGTGGTGGATCTGTGATGAATCCATTAGTTGAGAAGAAGATCGCGGAACATCCAGCGATGAAAGTTTTCCTTGATGTTGGGATCGCACAGGCTGCACCTCGCATTGGTTTCAACCAAGATCGCCCCATGCTGCTAGTCAATCCTCGGCAAACGTGGATAGCGCTTATGAGAGATCGTCGTCCCGTGTATGAACGCCTAGCTGATCTCACCGTGTCAACCGATTCGAAAAAGGCAGCTGATGTCGCCGCCGAGATTCTTTCGGAGATTGAGGTGCGCAATGGTTGAGATACAGGTCGCTTCGGACCGTGAATATCAAATATCGATAGGGGTTGATTGGCGAGCAGAGTACGAAGCTATTCGTTCTCGTTATTCGAAGGTTCTTATCATTGCGCCGGCCAAACTCAAAGAGATGTTGAGCCTCTCGGACGAGAGCGTCTTCTACGTTCCTGACGGGGAGTTGCAGAAAGACATCTCAATTGTCACTCAAATTTGGGATGAACTCGGTCGCCGACAATTGGGCAGAGCAGATGCGATGGTTGGAATAGGCGGGGGAGCGACTACTGATCTCGCTGGTTTCGTGTCAGCAACCTGGTTGCGCGGCATCGATTGGTATGCGATACCGACAACTCTTGCAGCGATGGTTGATGCTTCTATCGGTGGTAAGACCGGGATAAATACAACTGCCGGAAAGAATCTCGTGGGAGCCTTCTATTCGCCCAATCACGTGATCATCGATACCAGCTTTCTCGATTCACTCTCGGATCGAGATTATGCCGCAGGTTTAGCCGAAGTTATAAAGACTGGGTTGATTGCTGATGCAACTATTCTCACTCGATTACAGGATCTTCAATCTCTCTCTGAGGTTCGAAATTTTTCGAATGAGTTGATTGAGAAATCTGCCCAGGTAAAGGCTGATGTGGTGAGTAAGGATTTCAAAGAAGGGAAACTTCGTGAGGTCCTCAACTTCGGTCATACCTTTGGTCATGCTGTTGAGAAATCGATGAACTATCAACTCAGGCATGGTGAAGCAGTCTCAATCGGACTTGTATACGCGCTCTTTCTTTCAGAGGATCTAGCGGGTCTTAACCCACTACATACTTCAAACGCGATCGAACTCCTTCAAAGGTTTGGTCTGCCCACAACCGTCACTGGACTCTCTTGGGAGACATTGCTCCAACTCATGTTGGGAGATAAGAAGACACGTGGTTCACAACTTCGATTCATCGGCATTGAAGATATCTCCCGCCCAGTCTGGCTAGAGAGTGTGACCGTTGAACAAGCGCGCAGCATCTATGAGAGAATCTCCTTATGAAAATCCTTGTCCTCAATGGTCCGAATTTAGGTCGACTCGATCTGCGCAATTCGGCCATCTATGGCCAGATGGATTTCCCGGCGCTGAGTGAGTTCATTGCAAACTCGGCTAAGGTGCTTGAGCTAGAAGTCGATATCCGCCAATCAGATTCTGAAACCGAGCTCATTTCCTGGCTTCATGCCGCTGCAGATGAAAAACTGCCTGTGATCTTCAATCCTGCCGCATTCACCCATTACTCATATGCGATCAGAGATGCCGTGGATATGTTGACTGCTCCGGTCATAGAGGTCCATCTCAGCAATCCATTAGCGCGTGAAGAGTTCCGTCATACCTCAGTAATTTCAGGTGTTGTTAATGGAACTATCGGGGGATTTGGGCCTGATTCGTACCGATTGGCTTTGATTGCACTCAAGGCGATGATTTAGCAGGTATTCTTCAACCTTCTTATCCACCCTTAGGCAATTAAGGGCATATTTACGAAATGGAACTCTGATGGCAACGACGAACGATCTTAAGAATGGCATGACCCTCGATATCGATGGTCAGCTCTGGACAGTAATTGAGTTCCAGCATGTGAAGCCCGGAAAGGGCCCAGCATTTGTGCGCACAAAGATGAAGCAGGTGCTCACTGGAAAAGTCGTCGAAAAGACTTTCAATGCAGGTGTCAAAGTTGAGGTAGCAATCCTTGAGAAGCGCGATATGCAGTTCCTCTACAAGGATGGTGAAGATTTTGTCTTCATGGATACTCAAAACTATGATCAGATGACAATCTCCGCCGCAGTTGTCGGTGATGCTGTCGATTACATGCTCGAGAATTGCGAAGCGATCGTGGCGGTCCACGAGGGAAATCCACTCTACGTAGAACTTCCTGCATCTGTTGAGCTGACGGTTACCTACACAGAACCGGGACTACAAGGAGATCGCTCTTCAGGTGGGAATAAGCCGGCGACAGTTGAAACGGGAATCACAGTGCAGGTTCCGCTCTTTATCAAGCAGGATGAGAAGATCCTCGTTGATACTCGTACCGGGGGATACCTCGGTCGCGCCAATTCGTGAGTGCTCGCCGTAAAGCTCGCAAGCGCGCACTAGATTTTCTCTACGAGTCGGACCTTCGTGGGGCGCAAGCGCTCGAACTTTATAGCACGCGCCCTTCGGACGAACTCTCTGAAGAAGCTTATGTCCGCACCCTCCTTGAGGGAGTATCCGAACATCGTGATCGCCTGGATGAATTGATTATTACCTATTCTGAAGGATGGGATATGGATCGAATGCCAGCGATCGATCGAAACCTCCTCCGCTTGAGTATTTTTGAGATTCTTTGGTCTGCGGAGATTGATGAAAAGATCGCTATCAATGAGGCAGTTGAGATGGCGTCAGAATTATCTACCCCAGATTCATCGCGCTACATCAATGGTGTTCTCGGTCGGATCGTCGCAATTAAGAGTACGTTGATCTAAATCTGCGGACGTCGCAGTAGTAATTCATTTTCAACTAGCCAAGGCTCAAGATTCTTCTCATTGATATCAAGGATAATTGCCAAGAAAGTTCGATCGCTTGCGCGAAGTGAGAGCATCTCACCATTCCAATCAGAGCGGCGCCGGCATATCTCCTGAGCGAAGCGAGTCAGCCCAGGGGGTAGATGCGAACTTCGGCGCCTTAAGGTTTCGAGGTTGATCGAGATCGGCCCCGCCTCAGTATCGATTGCTTGTTGCAGTCCCAAGAGTTGATCGAGCGGTACGTTGTAATAGCGTGCGAGAGCGACGGCCTTTTTGAGTGTCAAAGCTCGATCACCCCGCTCGTACGACCCAATGACTACCGCTTTCCAGCGCCCCTTGGAGTCACTCTCCACATCTCGAAGGGTGAGCCCTTTCTGCTTCCGGATATTCCGCAAGGATTGACCCAAGGCAACCAACTCTGGCTCAGATCCTGCGAGGGGTTCATCTTCTTCGCGGTCAAGATCTAAATTTTCCATGACGGGCAGGCTAGGGGAAAGCCTGAATTCTCGCTTTCGATTTCCACAGGTGGTACCCTCAGGGAGTAATCCTTTAACGACCCGTCCAGAGAGGCGGCGAAGGAGTTGTATGAGTCCTATCTTGGATCAGGCGGAGATCGCCCGAGCGCTTAAGCGCATTTCACATGAAATCATCGAACGAAACCATGGAATTAACTCGATCACATTGATGGGGATTCCTACCAGGGGCACGTATCTGGCTTCCCGGTTGGCAGGGATTCTTGAGGGCATCGAAGGTAACGTCCCAGTTGGTTCCTTGGATATCACCATGCACCGCGATGATCATCGCCTGAGAGCCCCAAGGCCGCTAGCCGAGACGGTGATGCCACAAGGTGGGGTAGAGGGCCGTGATGTCGTACTTGTCGATGACGTTCTCTTCTCTGGTCGAACTATTCGAGCTGCCCTCGATGCGCTAGGTGAATTGGGTCGTCCACGTTCAGTTCAATTGGCGGTACTCGTAGACCGAGGACATCGCCAGTTGCCGATAAGAGCCGATTACGTGGGTAAAAACATTCCAACATCTCTTAAAGAGATCGTAAAGGTGAAGCTGGCCGAAATTGATACCGAGGATCTGGTTGAGATCATCGAGGTCGTGCAATGAAACACCTTCTCTCCATAGCCGACCTCTCTGATTCTGAAATCTTAGGGATCCTTGATACCGCATCAGAGTTAGAGAAATTAACTTCTGGTTCGGTGAAGAAACTTCCCACACTGCGCGGCAGAACGGTTGTCAATCTCTTCTTTGAGGATTCAACTCGGACCAGACTTTCCTTTGAATCGGCTGCCAAGAGATTATCCGCTGATGTCACCAACTTCTCTGCAAAGGGCTCGAGCGTCAGCAAGGGGGAGAGCCTCAAAGATACCGCCCAAACTCTCGAAGCAATGGGTGCCGACCTGATCGTTATTCGCCATCCCGCATCTGGTGCGGCTCAACGCTTAGCTGAATCCGGCTGGATCAAAGCATCAGTTATCAATGCAGGTGATGGAACCCACCAACACCCAACCCAGGCGCTTTTAGATGCATTCACAATCCGTAAGCATTTTGGTCCGACACTAACAAGTTTTAGCGGGTTAAGGATTGCAATAGTAGGAGACATCCAGCATTCGCGAGTTGCTCGAAGTAATGTCCTCTTATTGAAGAAATTGGGCGCTGATGTCACATTGATCGCCCCACCAACTTTACTGCCATCAATTATAGATTCCTGGGGAGTTAAATCTTCTTACGATTTCGATGAGAATCTTGAAGATTTTGACGTGGTCATGATGCTTCGCGTTCAACTCGAACGCATGAGTGATTCCTTCTTCCCGAATGGACGCGAATATTCCAAGGCGTACGGTCTTGATGGAGATCGTCTCAAACGCCTCAAGAGTGATGCGATCGTTATGCACCCAGGACCAATGAATCGTGGACTAGAAATCAGCGCTGCAAGCGCAGATTCCATCCGATCAGTAGTACTAGACCAGGTTTCAAATGGTGTCCTCGTACGGATGGCAGCGCTATATCAACTACTCGGGGGTCCTGAATTCGCCTCCGTTCAAGAGACGCTAGGGGCATAGGGCGATGGAACTTCTATTGAAAGATGGGATCCTTCCGAATGGATCGACTTCGGATATCCGTATCGAGGGTGAGATCATCACCGAGCTTGGCCAAGAACTCTCCTCTGCTGGTGAGGTGATCAACTGCAAAGGCCTCCGCATCCTTCCTGGGTTTGTTGACCTTCACACGCACTTACGTGAACCTGGTCGAGAAAATGCCGAGACCGTACTGACTGGTTCTCGAGCGGCTATTCGTGGAGGATTCACTGCGATCTCGCCGATGGCTAATACATCTCCGGTTGCCGACTCGGCGGGAGTGGTTGAACAAGTGTGGCGGCTAGGACGAGAAGCTGGTTTGTGTGACGTATTTCCGATTGGCGCGGTGAGTGATGGGCTTGAAGGTAAGAAACTCTCTGAGATGAAGGCCATGGCCGACTCGGCAGCGCACGTAAGGGTCTTCAGTGATGATGGCAAATGCGTCAGTGATTCACTTCTCATGAGACGAGCTCTCGAATATGTGAAGAGCTTTGGTGGCGTAATCGCTCAGCATGCCCAAGATCCACGTCTTACTGAAGGCGCGCAAATGAACGAGGGTATTGTTTCATCCCAACTCGGATTAGCTGGGTGGCCAGCAATCGCTGAAGAGTCAATTATCGCCAGAGATATTTTGCTCGCGCATTCAATCGGTAGCCGACTCCATATCTGTCACCTTTCGACAAAGGGCTCAGTGGAGATTATTCGGTGGGCCAAGTCTCAGGGTATGCAGGTTACGGCTGAGGTCACCCCACACCATTTACTCCTGACAGATGAGACTGCGCGCACCTACGATCCGATCTATAAAGTGAATCCGCCGCTGAGGACAGATGAAGATGTTAAGGCACTTCGCGCTGCACTGGCAGATGGAACGATCGATATTGTTTCAACAGATCATGCACCTCACCCAACAGAGGATAAGGATTGTGAATGGGCTGCCGCGGCCTTCGGAATGGTTGGGCTAGAGACGGCTCTAGGTATAGTGATTACAACAATGATCGAAACTGGCCTCATAGATTGGCCACGTCTCGTAGAGGTAATGTCTGCGAACCCTGCGAAGATCGGTGGATACATCACTCATGGTATGGATCTCAAGAAGGGGTCGGTTGCGAATATCGCAATCGTGGACCCATCAAAGAAATGGACTGTTGATCGTGAACTCCTCCATTCAAAGAGCAAGAACACCCCATTCCACGGATGGCAGCTAACCGGTGATGTCATGCACACGATATTCAACGGCAAAGTCGTCATGAGAAATCACAATTTGATCGGAGTCTCGCATGAGTAAGGCATATCTAGTTCTCGACGATGGAGCAATCTTCGAGGGTGAATCATGGGCCTGTCATGGAGAGACCTTTGGTGAAGCAGTCTTCTCTACCGGCATGACGGGTTATCAGGAGAC
>Ga0007857_1000251_pt1 | contig 16226 bp, 15 predicted proteins | sample CryBogCBH10Oct08_FD_71210 | JGI IMG/M metagenome (GOLD analysis project Ga0007857, IMG submission 71210) | Freshwater microbial communities from Crystal Bog, Wisconsin, USA - CBH10Oct08 | ecosystem: Environmental > Aquatic > Freshwater > Lake | place: Crystal Bog, Wisconsin, USA | collected... | reverse complement strand
ACAAAGAACAAACCCTCAACGCCATTGCGGGTGCGGCATTCGGCGCGGCTGGTCAACGCTGCATGGCCTTGTCGGTCGTGGTTTTGGTGGGCGAGGCCCGAAATTGGGTGAACGAGTTGAGTGAAAAAGCCAAAACACTCAAGATCAATGCGGGCACCGAAAAAGGCACCGACGTGGGACCGCTGGTCTCTTGTGCCGCACGCGACCGCGTTGAAGGTTTGATTGAGCGCGGCGTGGCTGAAGGCGCGGGCTTGGTCCTCGATGGCCGCCATCCCCAAGTGCCCGGCTTTGAGCAAGGCAATTTTGTGGGTCCGACCATTTTTAACGGCGTCAAACCCGGCATGTCGATTTACGAACAAGAAATCTTTGGCCCCGTGCTCTGCTTGGCCGGTGCCGACAGCTTGGACGAGGCCATCGAGCTGATTAACAACAACCCGAATGGCAACGGCACTGCAATCTTCACCCAGAGCGGGGCGGCGGCACGCAAATTCCAAGAAGACATCGATGTGGGCCAAATCGGTATCAATGTGCCGATTCCTGTTCCGGTGCCCATGTTCTCGTTCACGGGCTCCCGCGCCTCCAAGTTGGGCGACTTGGGGCCTTACGGCAAACAAGTGGTCATGTTCTACACCCAGACCAAAACCATCACCGCCCGCTGGTTTGACGACAGCACCGTGAGCCAAGGCGTGAACACCACCATCAGCCTGAAATAAACATGGACTTCGAATTAAGCGAAGAGCAACGCGCCTTTGCCGAAACGGCGCGGGCCTTTGCGCAGTCAGCCTTTGCGCCGCATGCAGCCACTTGGGACGCGGAAGCCATCTTCCCCAAAGCGGCCATTGCGAAGGCGGGCGAACTGGGTTTTTGCGGGCTTTATGCGCCCGAGGCCGCTGGTGGCTTGGCCCTGCCCCGCCTCGACGCCACCTTGGTATTCGAAGAGATGGCCGCCATCGACCCTTCCACCACAGCCTTTATCAGCATTCACAACATGGCCACTTGGATGCTGGGCACTTGGGCCACGCCCGCTGTGCGGGACCATTGGGGCCCCTTGCTTTGCAGCGGTGAAAAACTGGCTTCTTATTGCCTGACCGAGCCTGGCGCGGGCTCAGACGCGGCCTCTTTAAAAACCAAGGCCGAGTTGGTCGGTCACGAATACGTCATTAACGGCGGTAAGGCCTTTATTTCAGGGGCGGGAAGCACCGATCTGTTGATCTTGATGGCCCGCAGTGGCGGCCCCGGCGCTGGCGGCGTTTCAGCCTTCGCAGTCCCGGCGGACTTGCCCGGCATCAGCTACGGAAAGAAAGAACACAAAATGGGTTGGAACAGCCAACCCACCCGCACCATCAGTTTTGACCAAGTGCGAATTCCCGCCGACCACCTGTTGGGTGCCGAGGGCGAGGGCTTCAAAATCGCCATGAAAGGCCTGGACGGGGGGCGCATCAACATTGCCACTTGTTCGGTGGGCGCGGCCCAAGGTGCTTTGGGGCAAGCGCAGCGTTACATGCAAGAGCGCAAGCAATTTGACAAGCCCATTGCCAGCTTTCAAGCCCTGCAATTCAAGCTGGCCGACATGGCCACCGAGTTGGTGGCCGCACGCCAAATGGTGCGCTTGGCGGCTTCTAAGCTCGATGCGAATGCGCCCGATGCCACCACTTATTGCGCCATGGCCAAGCGCTTCGCCACCGATGTGGGCTTCAACGTCATCAACGAAGCGCTGCAATTACACGGCGGCTACGGCTACATCCGCGAATACCCCCTGGAGCGCTTGCTGCGCGACTCGCGGGTCCACCAAATTTTGGAAGGCACCAATGAAATCATGCGTGTGATCATTTCACGCCGCATGCTGGACGGCGACGCCCCGGAGGCGATTCGCTGACGCTTTACAAACCCCAAACACCACAAAATACAACGGAGACACCTCATGAAAATCGCCTTCATCGGCTTGGGTAATATGGGCGGCCCCATGGCCTTGAACTTACAAAAAGCCGGCCACAGCGTCCAGGCTTTTGACCTGTCTAAAGCGGCCACCGATAAATTGGCCGCCGAAGGAAGTGCCCTCGGGCTCCCCATCGCCACCCAAGCTGCCAACGCCACCGAGGCCGCGCAAGGTGCACAAGCGGTCATCAGCATGCTGCCCGCCAGTCAACACGTCGAGTCTTTGTATTTAGGAGACCAGGGCCTTTTGTCCCAATTGCCAGCAGGCACCTTGGTGATTGATTGCTCCACCATCTCGGCCGACAGCGCCAAAAAAGTGGCTGCGGCCGCTGGCGCGCGCGGACTGCCGTGCATCGACGCGCCGGTGTCAGGCGGCACGGGCGGGGCCATTGCAGGCACTTTGACCTTTATGGTCGGCGGCGAGGACGCTGCTTTGACCCTGGCCAGGCCGTTGCTCGAGAAAATGGGCGCCAACATCTTTCACGCCGGGGCGGCTGGCGCGGGTCAAACCGCCAAAATCTGCAACAACATGCTGCTTGGGATTTTGATGATCGGCACCAGCGAGGCGCTGGCCTTGGGTGTGGCGAACGGTCTGGACCCCAAAGTGTTATCGGAAATCATGCGCCGCAGTTCGGGCGGCAACTGGGCTTTGGAAAAATACAACCCCATGCCCGGCGTCATGGAAACCGCACCCGCCTCGAAGGGTTACGCGGGCGGTTTTGGCACCGACCTCATGTTGAAAGACTTGGGGCTGTCGCAAGAAAATGCCACGGCCGTCAAAGCGGCCACCCCCTTGGGCGGCATGGCCCGCCACCTTTACGCCGTGCACAGCTTGGCTGGACAGGGCGGCCATGATTTTTCGAGCATCATTCAGCTGTTCACGTCCAAGAAATAACCGGGCTGCCAATAAAATGGGGGGATGAACCCCCTGCTCCAATCCCTGCATGCCTATCCTTTCGAGCGCTTGCGCGTTTTATTTGACGGCATCAAACCCAATGCGGCCCTGCGTCCCATCAGCTTGGGCATTGGTGAACCCAAGCACCCCACGCCCGAGTTCATCAAAAAAGCCCTGATCGACAACCTGAATGGCTTGGCGGTTTACCCCGCCACGGCCGGCAGCCCTGAGTTGCGCCAAGCCATGTCCTCTTGGGTCCATCGGCGTTATCGGGCCAAAGTCGATGCCAGCACCCAAGTGCTGCCGGTCAGTGGTTCACGCGAGGCCTTGTTTGCTTTTGCACAAACGGTGATTGACCCACGAGGTAAGTTGCATTCATCCGCCCATTCAGTGCCCGGCAAAGCGGTGGTGGTCTGCCCGAACCCTTTTTACCAAATCTACGAAGGGGCGGCCTTGCTCGCTGGGGCCGAACCTTTTTACGCGCCGTCCGATCCTGAGCGCAACTTCAACGTCAACTGGGACCTGGTGCCCGAAAAAATTTGGCAGCGCTGTCAACTGCTTTATGTTTGCTCACCCGGCAACCCCACGGGCGCGGTCATGCCTTTGGCAGATTGGGAAAAGCTGTTCGCCTTGAGCGACCGCTACCAGTTCGTGATCGCCTCCGATGAGTGCTACAGCGAAATTTATTTCCGCGAAGAGCGCCCCTTGGGGGGTTTAGAGGCTGCCGTCAAACTGGGCCGAGACGACTACAAAAACCTGATGATGTTCACCAGCCTGTCCAAGCGCAGCAACGTGCCGGGCATGCGCAGCGGTTTTGTGGCGGGCGATGCGACCCTCATCAAAGCGTTTGCCTTGTACCGCACTTACCACGGCTCGGCCATGAACCCGACCATCCAAGCGGCGAGCTTGCTCGCTTGGAACGACGAAAAGCATGTGGTTGAAAACCGCCAAGCCTACCGCGACAAATTTGCCGCCGTGACGCCGGTACTGGCCAAGGTGATGGAAGTCGCTCTGCCCGATGCCGGTTTTTATTTGTGGGCCAAAGTCCCTGAAAGCATGGGGCTGAGCGACACCGAATTCGCCGCCGCCTTGTTGGCTCAATACAATGTGACGGTTTTGCCGGGCAGTTACCTGGCTCGCGATGCCCAAGGCCACAACCCAGGGGCCCAGCGCCTGCGTTTGGCCTTGGTGGCCGAAACCGCAGAATGTCTGGAAGCGGCCGAGCGCATCGTTCAATTCATTCAAAACTTCAAAAAACCCTGAATACTGGAATTTTCATGACCACCCCAACCGCTCAAACCAATCCATTGCAAACCCTCATCGAAAGCGCTTGGGAAAACCGCGCCAACCTGAGCCCCTCCGTGGCCCCGAAAGAAGTGCTGCAAGCCGTCGACCAGGTGATCGCCGACCTGAACACGGGCCGCTTGCGTGTGGCCACCCGCGAAGGCGTGGGCCAATGGACCGTCCACCAATGGATCAAAAAGGCCGTTTTGTTGTCCTTCCGCTTGAAAGACAACCAGCCCATGGGCGCGGGCGATTTGAGCTTTTTTGACAAGGTGCCCACCAAATTTGGCAACCTGAGCGATGAAGAAATGAAGGCCACCGGCGTTCGCGTGGTGCCGCCCGCCGTGGCACGTCGCGGCAGCTTCATTGCCAAAGGCGCGATTTTGATGCCCTCTTATGTGAACATCGGCGCCTATGTGGACGAAGGCACCATGGTTGACACCTGGGCCACCGTGGGCAGCTGTGCCCAAGTGGGCAAGAACGTCCACCTGTCCGGCGGCGTTGGTCTCGGCGGGGTGCTGGAACCCTTGCAAGCCAACCCCACCATCATCGAGGACAACTGCTTCATTGGCGCCCGCTCCGAAATCGTCGAAGGCGTGATCGTGGAAGAAAACTCGGTCATTTCCATGGGGGTCTACATCGGCCAAAGCACCCCCATTTATGACCGTGCCACTGGCGAGGTGAGCTATGGCCGCGTGCCCTCTGGCTCCGTCGTCATCAGCGGCAGCCTGCCCAAAGACAATGGCCGCTACAGCTTGTATGCGGCCATTATTGTCAAACGCGTGGACGCTCAAACCCGCGCCAAAACCAGCTTGAATGATTTGCTGCGCGATTGATTTTTAATGTCAGACTGGCCCATGTCCCCCACCCTCGCGCTCACCGAACAACTCATCGCCCGCAGTTCCGTCACCCCGGTGGACGCGGGCTGCCTGGACATTCTTCGAGCGCGCCTGGAGCCGCTGGGCTTTGTTTGCGAAATCATGGCCCGTGGGCCGCTTTTAGATACCCATCGCGAGATCAAGCGCGAAGCCAATCTTGACGCAAAGCTGGACGAGAAGAAGACCGACGGCGCTCGCAGCGATGACCCGCACTTGGTCGTGACAAACCTCTGGGCAAAAAGAACCGGAAAGCCCAGCAACACAGAAACTGGCGCCGTTTCTGCTGTCAAAACCTTGGTTTTTGCTGGCCACACCGACGTCGTGCCCACCGGCCCTCTGGACCAATGGGGCAGTCACCCTTTTGCGCCGACCTACAAAGACGGCCGGCTTTACGGACGTGGCGCTGCCGACATGAAAACCTCGATCGCCGCCTTTGTGGTGGCCATTGAAGAGTTCTTGGCAGCCCACCCCGACCCTGAATTGAACTTGGCTTTCCTGTTAACCAGCGACGAGGAAGGCCCGGCCTTGGACGGCACGGTTTGGGTGTGCGAAGAACTCCAAGCCCGTGGTGAAAAACTCGATTACTGCATCGTGGGTGAACCCACCTCGGTCAAACAAACCGGCGACATGATTAAAAACGGCCGCCGTGGGACCCTCAGTGGCAAGCTGACCGTGAAAGGCATTCAAGGCCACATTGCCTACCCACATTTGGCGCGCAACCCGATTCACCAAGCCCTGCCCGCCTTGGCTGAATTGGCCTCGCACCGCTTTGACGAAGGCAATGCATTCTTTCCACCCACCAGTTTTCAGATCAGCAACATCCACGGGGGCACGGGGGCCAGCAACATCATCCCAGGCGAATTGGTGGTTGACTTCAACTTTCGCTTTTGCACCGAATCCACACCCGAAGCGCTGCAAGCCAAAGTGGTCAGCGTTCTGCAAGCGCACGGCTTGGACTATGAACTGCGTTGGACCCTGGGCGGCTTGCCTTTCTTGACCACCCCTGGCACCTTGGTGAGTGCGGTCCAGACGGCCATTAAAGACGTGACGGGTTTAAACACCGAACTGTCGACCACCGGAGGCACCAGCGACGGCCGCTTTATCGCCAAGATTTGCCCCCAAGTCATTGAACTGGGGCCGCCGAATGCCAGCATCCACAAAATCGACGAACACATTGCAATTGCTGACATCGAGCCGCTGAAAAACATCTACCGCCGCACCCTCGATCTTTTGGCCTTCCCGAACAAAGCAACCGCTTGAACCCCGATCCCAATACCGAATCCGCCACCACCGTATTGGCGGCGATTGAAGCGTCTGCCAAAGCCTTAGCGCTCGCAGGCGTCTCCTTGGGTCATGGCACCACCAACGCCTTTGACGAAGCCGCTTGGCTGGTGCTTTGGTCTTTGGGCTTGCCTCTCGACACCGAATTGGCGGGGCCGCATTCCAAGGCCCAGCAAGGGGTCAACAGGGACGAACTCGTCAAGTTGCAAGACTTGGTGGCAGAACGCATCCGCAGCCGCAAACCCGCTGCGTATTTGACGCAGCAAGCCTGGTTGCAAGGCGTGCCTTTTTATGTGGATGAGCGAACCATCGTGCCGCGCAGCTTGATTGCTGAACTCATTGCCGATGGCACCCTAGACGAGTGGCTCAGCGACCAAACCCAAACCGTGTTGGACCTGTGCACGGGCAACGGCAGTTTGGCTGTCCTCGCCGCCATGGCCTGGCCAGAAGTGACCGTCCAAGCGGTCGACATTTCTGCAGACGCCTTGGCCGTGGCACGCATCAACGTGGACCAACATGGGTTACAAGACCGCATCCGCTTGGGCTTGAGTGATGGGCTAAAGGCCTTCTTGCCGCCCCAAACTTTTGACCTTATTTTGTGCAACCCCCCTTATGTAAATGCCCAAAGCATGGCCGCCTTGCCCGCCGAATACCAGGCCGAACCGGCTTTGGCGTTGGCGGGTGGCACCGACGGCATGGACTTTGTCCGTCAACTGCTCCAAGATGCGCCCCTCGTCATGGGCCGCGACAGTGTGCTGGTGCTGGAGATCGGCCACGAGCGAGACCACTTTGAAGCCGCTTTCCCTCAATTGCCGGTTTTTTGGTTGTCCACCAGTGCGGGCGAAGACCAAGTGCTGCTCATCACCCGCGATGCCTTGGCCTACCTGAATTGAATTGTTTCCATGATTAGCTTAAAAAACATTGTCCTGCGTCGCAGCGCCAAGGTCTTGCTCGACAACGTGACCGTCACCTTGAATCCCGGCGAAAAGGTGGGCTTGGTGGGCCGCAATGGGGCGGGTAAATCCACCTTGTTCGCGCTCTTCAGCGGCGCTCTGCACGAAGACGGTGGCGACTTCTACAGACCCAAGCAATGGTTGATGGCGCAAGTGGCGCAAAACATGCCGGAAACTTCGGAGAGCGCCACCGAATTTGTGCTGGGCGGCGACACCCGCTTGGCCGACTTGAGACAAACCTTGACCGAGCTCGAGCAAGCCGATGTGGCCTTGGACGACATGGACCACGGCATGGCCATTGCACAGGCTTACACCGACTTGGCCGACGCGGGCGAACACGATGCCGTGCCCCGCGCTCAGGCTTTGATTTTGGGGCTGGGCTTCAACAACGACGAACTCGAGCGACCCGTCAACAGCTTTTCAGGCGGCTGGCGCATGCGCTTGCAACTGGCACGCGCGTTGATGTGCCCTTCCGACTTGCTGCTGCTCGATGAGCCGACCAACCACTTGGACTTGGACGCCTTGGTCTGGCTTGAAGCTTGGTTAAAACGCTACGCCGGCACCATGATCGTGATCAGCCACGACCGCGAATTTTTGGACGCGGTGACTAATGTCACTTTGCAAATTGAAAGCGCCCAACTGACGCGCTACGGCGGTAACTACAGCGCATTTGAAATTCTCAAATCGCAACAAATGGAATTGCAACAAGCGGCCTTTTCTAAGCAGCAAGAAAAGATGGCGCATTTGCAAAAGTTCATTGACCGCTTCAAGGCCAAGGCGAGCAAAGCCAAGCAAGCCCAAAGCCGCGTCAAAGCGTTGGAGCGCATGGAGAAAATTGCGCCGCTCTTGGCCGAGGCGGAATTCACCTTTGAATTCAAAGAGCCCACCAACTTGCCAAATCCCATGTTGACCCTCAGCGACGGCGAGTTTGGCTACATCAGCGTGAACGAAGACGGCGAAGAAACCGGTCGAAAACGGATTTTGTCGGGCGTCAACAAAAGCGTTTTGGCGGGACAGCGCATTGGCATTTTGGGCGCGAACGGACAAGGCAAATCGACCTTGGTTAAAACCATTGCCCGCGACTTAAAAGCCTTGGGTGGCACCATTACCGAGGGCAAAGGCCTGTCGATTGGCTATTTTGCCCAGCAAGAACTTGACGTGCTGCAACCCGATGACAACCCGCTCGAACACATGATTCGTTTGGCGCGTGACTTGGGCGCCGCGGCCAAAGAGCCCACCCGTGAGCAAGATTTACGCAGCTACTTGGGCAGTTTCAACTTCAGTGGTGACATGGTCAAACAAAAAGTGGGCACCATGAGTGGCGGAGAAAAAGCCCGTCTGGTGTTGGCCATGATTGTTTGGCAACGCCCCAACCTCTTGCTGCTGGACGAGCCCACCAACCACTTGGACTTGGCCACCCGCGAAGCCCTGTCGATGGCGCTCAACGAGTTTGAAGGCACGGTGATGCTGGTCAGCCACGACCGCGCTTTGCTGCGCTCTGTGTGTGATGAATTCTGGATGGTGGGCCGCGGCGTGGTGACGCCATTTGACGGCGACTTGGACGACTACCAACGCTATTTGCTGGACGAGTCCAAACGCCTGCGCGAAGAAGCAAAGGAAGAAGCCAAAGAAGAGGCCAAGAAAGAAGCCGTCAAAGCAGAAGTCAAAGCGAACTCGGTGAAAGCCGCAAAAATTGACGCGCCCATTGAGGTGACTCGCCCCCTTAAAAAGGAATTGGCCGCCGTTGAGGCCAAGCTGGCACCGCTGAATGCGAAAAAAGAAATGCTGGAAACCCAGTTAGCCAAGAGCCAAGACCCTGCTGAGTTGGTGGAGCTCAGCCGAGAACACCAGGCCCTGTCTGACAACTTGGGCCCGCTCGAAGAACGTTGGTTGGCATTGACCAGTGAACTCGAATCGCTGGGTGCTTTGGTTTAACTTTGGTTTAGTTGCCCAAATGCCGGCGCCATTGTCGCCATTGACGCTTGAACAGCGAGCGGCTGACTTCAAAAGGGGGCTGCCCTGAGCGGGCGGTTCGCAGTCCAAAAAAAACAGCCAAACAGGACAGCAAGACCCAAAAGCCACCCACTCCCAGCAGGGCAGTGAGGCGGTCACCCGTATCCCAGAAGTAGGCCACCACCAACAGCGTGACGACCAAGGCGGTCATAAACAGGGCAACCGCTGCCACCAGACTCCAAATGGCGGTCAAGATCCATCGGCGCAGCATCAGTTGCCACTCGACCTGGAGGATTTCAGCCCGAATTTCCAGGTCTTGCACGCCTTCGTTGAGTTTCTTCTTGAGGCGCATGACCCCAAAAACACCGGCAGCCATGTGGATGATTTTGCTGAGCATTTATTTTTTGCAACGACCCATCAAAAAGCCCAGCACCGTGCCCAAGCCGATGGCCATGCCTGCAACCTGCCAAGGGCGCTCACGGGCGTAGCGATCCGCGTTGATCTTGGCAAACTTCAGGCGTTCCACCAAAGCGTCAGCGGATTCTTGGGCGTTTTCACCCAAGCTTTGAAGGGTGCTTTCAACTTGAGCAATGAGGCGGGTGACATCCGGCTCCGCTTCATTGGCACGCTCTTGAAGCAACTGCTTGAGTTGGGTGAGGCGTTGGTTGAGGGTTTGAGTGTCGTCGTCTTTGGCCAACGGCACTGAAGCACCTGAGGCCTGGGGGGAGTGAGTGGAATGAGTGGAGTGATTGGGGTGGGTGGCGTTTGGCATGAGGTCCTGTCGGCAGTTGATGGCATTCCATGGGAGTTCCCATAGAAGTTCCATACTAAGGGAACCCCATGCATTTGGGGAGGCGTCAGGGGCTTTGAAAGGACAAAGCTTGACCAACGTCAACCTTCAGCGTGGCACTGGTAAGGCTTTGAGCCACTCGCCCGATTGATTCAGCCATTGCGGGACTTGGCTTTCGACCCAACGCCAGAAAACGTACCCCATGCCAACGCTGGCGATCAGGGCCGCCAAAAGGCCCAAGCCATTGCCCAAAACAGAGTCACCGGCCACAAACAAGGGCCAGAAGGTGTTGAAAGCCATGCAAATTGGAAAATGAACCAAGAAAACAGAATAGGAAATTTTGCCCAAACCCGACAAACGCAGTTTCAGCAAGAAACCATAAGTGGCTTCTGAAATCAAAGACTCACCGCACAGAACCAAGGCCGTGACCCCGGCCACCACAAGGCGCCAGCGAAAATCAAACCACAAAGCAAAAACAATCAGCAACGCCAGCCCCGCCACCCAAACCAGGGCCTTCGGGCGGGTAGAGAACCAGCGCGCCAACATGCCCAATCCATAAGCACCCATGAAATAAAGGGCCGAGGCGTCATAGAAGGGGTGACGGTTGAAATAGACCAAGGCCATCAGGGTCAAGACCAAAACCCAGGACACAACCAAGGCAATCAAGGAGCGGGGGTCGGCGTCTGGCTTCATCCACAAAGTCCGTGTTTCTGACCTGTGGCGCTGACAGAGGCAAAAAACGCCCGCCATCAAAGCATAAAGTTGGAAATCTATCGCGACATACCAGGCACCGGCGGCAATGGCGGGTTGGTGCAACCAGGTTTGCAGCAGAAAAACATGGGCGATCCACTGCGGCCAGCTGGCGATGGACTCAAAAGAATCTTCACCTGTCATCCAATGGAGCTCGCTGCTGAGTGCCACTCCAAAAAGCAAAGCCAGCACGAAAGGAATGGCCAAACGGGTGTAGCGCTTTTGGACCAGCTGAAACCAGGATGTTTGGCGCTCTTGGCGAGCCAATTGGCTGAGTTGACGCGCCATCAGGTAGCCCGAAACGACCAAAAAGACCTGCACCGCCATGCGACCGTATTCAAAAAGCCAAGTCAAAACATCGGGCAGCGCAGGCATGACGGCATCAGAAAGGGGACCGTAAGCCACCAGGTGATGCAGCACAATGACCAGGCAGGCCAAGCCTTTGAAGCCATCGATCAAAGGCATTCGCTGAAAATTTTGACGTCTCATTTTGGGTTTGACAGATAGCCTGTTATTCTAATCTGGCAGCACCGCCGGATTAGGGAAAACCATGATGAACACCGACTTTGAAGAATACAAAAAGCAAAAATTGCAAGAAGGCTTTGACGAGGTTTTGGTCCGAGAATGGTCACCCCATTTTGAAAACGCCCCCCATGCCCATCCTTTTGACACCGACGCGCTGGTTGCACAAGGCGACTATTGGCTGACCATCGACGGCGCCACCCGCCATCTCAAGACGGGTGACCGCTTTCAGGTCGCCCGGGGACTCGAGCACTCTGAAAAGTATGGCGCTGAGGGTGCGGTCTTTTGGGCAGCCAGAAAGAACTAAGGACACTGTTGCATTTAATTGCAATAGAGGCGGCAAGCCCATTGAGGAATTGCTATGGTTAACCCAAACAGGCCTGTCGCAGAATCCCTTGGACCCAATTCACAGACCGGCCTTGATTTAACGTTTTATGGGGAAACCAACATGACCTTAACAACTGAACAAATCCTGGCCGCACAGAAAGCCAATGTGGAAACCCTTTATGGGCTGACCAACCAAGCCTTTGCCGGCATTGAAAAATTGGTGGCTTTGCATCTGAGCGTGGCCCGCGCCGCCATGCAAGAAAGTGAAGAACATGCACAAGCCTGCATGAGCGCCAAAGACGCGCAAGAATTTTTGTCCTTACAAGCCGCCCTGCTCCAACCTTTGGCTGAAAAAACCGCCGCTTACAGCCGCCACTTGTACGACATCAGCAACCAGATCCAGGGTGAATTCAGCAAAGTGGCCGAGGCAAGATCGGCCGAAGTTCGACAAGGTTTGACCAATTACCTCGACAACGCCACCCAAAACCCGCCTGCTGGCACCGAACACGCCGTGGCCTTCGTCAAGTCGGCTGCTGCCGCCGCCAGCAGCGCTTTCGAAACGGTGCAAAAAGCCGTCAAACAAGCCAATGACTTGGCCCATGCCAACTACAACGCAGCGGCCGACTCGGCTTTGAGCGCGACCGTGTCAGCAGCCAAAACAGTCAGCAACGCCACCGCCAAGACCGCCCCGGCCCCTGCTGCTGCTAAAAAGCGCAGTTCTTAAAAACCCACCCCGTGGCCTTTCTCAGGTCGAAGCTCACGGGGTCAAGCGTGAGTAGGCGTCAATTGATCCGGATGGTGGGCCTTTGACTTGGCTTCTTGTAAAGAGACCCTTCCCTGCTTCACCAAAGCCGACAGGCTTTGATCCAAAGTTTGCATGCCCACCGCAGCGCCGGTTTGTATGGCAGAGACCATCTGCGCCACTTTGCCTTCTCGGATGAGGTTTCGGATGGCAGGGGTTGCCACCATGATTTCATGCGCTGCCACCCGGCCACTTGCCCCCAGGCGTTTAAGCAAGTTTTGCGAAATCACCGCATTCAGCGACTCCGACAGCATGCTGCGAACCATGCCTTTTTCGTCTGACGGAAACACATCAATGATGCGGTCAATGCTTTTGGCGGCGCCTGAGGTATGAAGCGTGGCCAACACCAAATGGCCCGTTTCAGCGGCGGTGATGGCCAAACGGATGGTGGCCAAGTCACGCAATTCCCCCACCAAGATCACGTCGGGATCCTCCCGCAAGGCGGAGCGCAAGGCATTGTCAAAGCCCAAAGTTTGAGTGCCCACTTCACGCTGCTGAATCAAGGATCGGTCAGAAGTGTGCACAAACTCAATCGGGTCTTCAATCGTCAGGATGTGCTTGGATGAACTGTGATTGAGGTGGTCGATCATCGCGGCCAAGGTCGTTGATTTGCCAGAGCCAGTCGGCCCGGTGACCAAAACCAAACCCCGATGACTTTGAACCAACGTCGACAAAATGCCAGGGGCTTCCAAAGCTTCCAAGCTGGGCATGTGCATCGGAATGGGCCTGAACGCCGCGGCAATCCCTCGAAGTTGAGTGAAGACGTTGACCCGAAAGCGAGCCAAGCCGGGCACTTCAAATGAAAAATCACATTCCCTGTTTTTGTCAAAATGCCTTTGCTGTGCTGGCGCCATGATGGCCCGCAACGCGACCCCGAGTTCCTCATGGGTCAGCGCCTGTTCGGAGGCGGGTTCCAAATCACCGTCCCGTCGAAACAACGCCTTCACGCCAGAAGACAGGTGCAAGTCGGAGGCACCGCGCTCGACGCATTGGTTCAAAAGCAGGTTTAAGTTCATGGGGCGGGCACCTTAAAAATGCCTTCATACCCCAAATCGCTCCCAATGAATGCCCCATCGCAATCATCAGGGGTTGAAACGGCCAGAAGGCCAGTATTTCCTGACAGGAAACCTCAGGCGGGGTCCATCCCCTGCAGGCGCTTGAGCGCATCGCAGGCTGAAGAACGCCAGAAATGAAGCAACTCCCTCATGGCTTGAGGCTGTTGGCTGGTGGCGCTCACACTGCCTGAAAAAGTGGTGATGATTTGAACCTCGGGCGGCAGTGGGCCGACGATGGTGATGCCTTCTACACCCAACATTTCACTCAATTGCTGAAAGCCCAGCATCACGTCGCCTTTGGCTACAGAAGCCGCCACGGGCACGCCTGATTTGGCCTGGATGAGCTTGGCGGCAATTTGATCCGTGATGCCCCAGGCCTCGAATTGCTTGGCCAATTGCACCCCACTGGGTCCGGTTGAATAGCCCAAAGTAGGGGCTGCCAAAATGGCGGCCTTCAACGCGGCTTCGTTTGAAATATTGGGCAATGGCTGGCCAGCAGGGACCGCCACCGCCACGCCCGACTTCACCAAATCAACCCGGCTGCCCGTCAACACATGCCCTTCTTGGATGAGCTTGTCGACGGCATTGTGGGCCAGCACCACCCCATCAAAGGCCTCTCCTGACTGCACACGTTTGGCAGCGTCCACCCCGCCCACCGATTCCACCAAAACCTGGACGTCGGGGAAATTTTTTTCATACAAAGCAACGAGGTCAGCCAACAAAGATTTGGTGGCCATGGAGGAGATCAATCGCAGGGAGGTCATGTTGTTAAGCGGCAAGTTAAATGGGTCAAAAGTCACTCATGAGTCAAACCTCACTCAGGCAGCAACAAACCCCTGACAGCGAGTTGTTTGTACAACAACGAGGGGGCAAAAAGCTTTTTGATGATCGGAATGGCGACGGCACAGCCCAACAAAGCGAACAAGGCGTCGCTCGGGCAAGCGGTCATTTCAGCCACCATGATGCAGGCGCTGACCGGCGCGCCTATGACGGCGCCAACCCCAATCGCGGCGCCGATCAGGGAGAAGTGGGTGCTTTGTGCCAGCAAGCCCGATTGGTCAGCCAACGCCCCCACCATGGCACCAATAAAAAGCGCGGGGCCAACGATGCCCCCCATGAATCCGAAGCCAAAGCAAAACGGCGTCAACAGCACTTTGCCCAAAGCCAACACCAGCAAGAGGCCAACAGACAAGGCGCCGGCCATGGCCAGATGGGCGGAAGCGCCGCCGGCCCCGAGCAACTGAGGCAACCACGGCGACAGCGCAAAAAGCAAACCGGCGGGTACCAAGGGACGGACCTCGATGGGCAGCTTTTTAGGCCATGACCAAGTGGGCAGTTTCACCATCAAGTGCAGATAGGCCAAGATAAAAAAACTGCACACCACCGCAAACACCAGCGTGCCCAAGGCATAAGCCATGCTCACGGGAGAGGCCTCCAGCGATGGCAAAGGGGAATGGCGATCCAAGCCCCAATGAGAGAGCGCATAAGAAGAGAGACAGGCCAACGCAACGCCCCAAAACACCGGCCATGTAAAGCGCTTCAGCATCCCTTCAAAGGCAAACGCCATGCCGGCCAAAGGGACGATGTAAAGAGAGGCCAGCGCAGCCCCGGCGCCTGCAGCGATGACTTGACTGGAGGTCCATCGGAGCGGAAGGCCTCTTTGCACACACCACTCACGCAGGGCACTGCCAAGGCAAGCGCCAAGGTTCACGGTGGGGCCAAAAATACCCACAGAAGCTCCGCCGCACAAGTTGATAAAGCCCATCAAGGCAGAAAGAAAACCCGCTTTGAGTTCAGGCGCAGTTTCTTCGTGGGCAGCCCAAAGCGAATCGGCCAAGCCGCGTTGCCGATGACCGGGTAAGCGTTTCAAAATTTGGCCCGCCAGCAAAGCCGCGGCTGTCAAAGTCAAGGCCAAGTTGGGCGACCAAGTGAGCGACACGTCGGCGTTAACGCTCACCAAATCGTGGGGCAAGGTGATTTGCCAAAGCCCGTTGAAAAAACCAACGCCGAGCACAAAACAAGAAACCACCAAGCCAGAAGCCAGCCCAACGAGGAGGAAAAAAATGACTTCCATTTTGAATGCGCAGATCAGTTAGGGACTGGTTTTTTTAGGGCTTAATTCGTGACATTTTTATGATAACTCAGCCCTCTTAAATGCATTTCATCCCCGATTAACGGCCAATAAAAGTAATCAAACTGTCACACCGCAAAGCTCTAATTCAAATAGATCTAGTTTGGTTTTCAACTTTTTTATTACCGCGTTAAAGGACTCCCATGAAATACCTTAAGTGGTCACTTTTAGGTTTGGCTTTGACCGCCGCTCTCGTTGGATGCGGTGGCTCAACAAACTCAATCTCTGGCTCGGCGTCCACGCCTCCTGCCAGCACCTACAAACGCACCATCATCATGGTGTGGGATGGTCTGCGTCCGGACTCCATCAACCCAACGGATACGCCCAACCTCTACAGCTTGCGCGCCAATGGGGTTGAGTTTGCCGACAACCATTCGGTTTATCCGACCTTCACCATGATGAATGGTCAGTCGTTTGCTTCTGGCTCTGCCCCAGGCCCAGCTGACGCGAACAGCTTTGCAGGCACTGGATCTGGTTTTTATGGCAACACCTTTTGGCAACCCAACCCCAGCTTGACCAGTGGGATTCAGAATGGAAGCGCCACTATTTCGGCGGGTAGCGTGCCCACCGTTGCCAATTTGTACATTGAGCCCGTGTTTACCGAGGACCACTTGATCCTGGACAATCTGAACACTTACTACCAAAACAGTGGTGACGTCGGTCTGCTCTT
>Ga0007857_1000245_pt1 | contig 16369 bp, 27 predicted proteins | sample CryBogCBH10Oct08_FD_71210 | JGI IMG/M metagenome (GOLD analysis project Ga0007857, IMG submission 71210) | Freshwater microbial communities from Crystal Bog, Wisconsin, USA - CBH10Oct08 | ecosystem: Environmental > Aquatic > Freshwater > Lake | place: Crystal Bog, Wisconsin, USA | collected... | reverse complement strand
GCGTTGTTCATAAACGCCATCAAAGACTTCGTTGATAATCGGTTCGACTACCGCACGAAAGTCTGTACTGCGCATTGGGGTTGCCATGTGCTATATCCTTTCGTTATTAGACTGAAACAGACGCGGCTGCGAACTGGTTATTAGAAATCTGGACTTGAACGATTGTGTAAGCATCGCCCCACTGGTTTGTATTTCCAGCTGGGTATGCTACTTCACGTCCTAGACCAACCACACGAACTTGACCTTGATTGCCTGAACCAACAGCAGTTGCGAGCAATGCTGTAGTAGAGAAACCAGCGCCACCGTTACCGATAGCATAGCCGTCAGTTACAGTTGAACCAGAAGTTGTGTCAAAGTTGTACTCAGTGCCGAGTGCAGAAGATGCAACAGTACCATTAACTTGAATTTCATATACGAGAGCTGGATCAGAGAAAATCCAGAAAACGATATTAGTAGAAGCATCAAGAGTTGTTTTAGCAGCGTATTTAGCTACAGAACGACGACCGTCAGAGTTGGTGTACTCTACGCCATCAAATACGCCATATACTTTACCGCTTGAAGCGGTTTGGTTAGCGATTGTCAATTGGCCAGAAGAAGTGATCGCTACAGGTTGAAACTGCCAGAAAGACTGGCCAGAGCTCAAGCTGTAAGGAGCGGTGTAAGTCGTACCAGGGACGAATGTGTTAGTACCAATGAATGGTACTGCACGATCCAAACCACTTGGATGATATACAGGCTTCAGACCAAAGGGTTGAAATGTTGCGGACATTTATTTTCCTTTGTTTTTATTTTTGAAGAATGTTATGAAAAGCGAACATTACTGTTTGCCTTGGAGGCCTCTTTTTCCATTTCCAAAATTCCACCTTCAAGAATTGATCTACCACCTTTGCCTTCTTGGGCTTGGCCCCGAACAGTAGCGGTGATATTACGTTGGTGCTCAAGAGGATCCTCGAGGTGCAACATTTTCATCACTTCTTGATAGATTTCTTCTGGTAACTTGAAGAGAACCATTTCATTACAGCTAACACAGCCTTCAAACTTGCCCGAGCTCATTTTGCCCAGTCCTTCAAAGCTCATCCCTAATTCCGATGCTTTAACTGGCTCATAACCCAACGCGATACGTTTGTCGATACTGTCATAATTGTTTGTGGTGGATAACCAGCACAAGTGAAACCCGGGAATAACCCCGTTTGGTAAATCAGGCAAAGCGCTGTTTGCCCATTTATCGCGGAACGCAGCTACACGCTCCTTTTTTGATAACTCGTCCGGATTCTCATTAGAAATCCGTTCTTTTGTTTCTGCAACTCGATCGGCTAAGCGATCATCTAAGTCACGTTTGATTCTTGTATTTGCCATGATAATTAACCTTTATTTTGACGATCATACGACGCATAAGCGCGGATCATTTTGTTTCGTTTTTCTACATCATCCCATGCGCCAGCATCTTTAATTGCTTGGACGCGATCACGACTTAACGTAATGGTTCCTGACTTGGCGCTATTTGCATTAGCCGTGCGGCCGGATGTTGTGGTATTTGCTCGTTTCACAGAGCCCCCTTTAGAAGTGTATCTGTGTGGTAAACGAGACTGTAAACGACTGTCTAGCTCTTCCCAATATTCAGGATCGCTTGGATCCCAACCATCAGCGGCTAGTTCTTGGTCAACTACTTTGGCAATTCTACTATCTGTGTCTCGAGCTTGTGGGTCGTACCAAGAGTTCTTTTTAAGCCATTTTGTTGCGTTGGCTTGTACCTCTGTGTTGATTTGATTAGGTACGTTTTCTTTTGGAGCTCTTGCTTCGTCCAGTTGCTGCTTTTTATAATGTTCAGCTTGTTTTAAACGCTGTTTAGCGTCTGTTAACTGCTCTAAATATTCAACTTGAGCTGCTGCATCGCCAGACTGCGCGGCTTGAAGCATCTTCATTTTTGCATATTCGACTCTAGTGGCTTCATCTTCAATAGCCTTGTCAATCTGTGCAAACTGGTATGATGCTGCGGTATTTTCTACCTTTGCCAAGCGTTCTGCTAATTCGGCGTTGCGGCGCTCAAGTGCCGTAATTTTGTTTTTTGCTGAGATTTCACGTTGTTTCTTTAACTCTTTTTTGAGTTTACGTTCTTCTCTGCGAGCTTCACGAATCTGTTCGCGTTCTTCGTCGGTTTCGCCTTCGTCGGCTGCTTCGTCGTCTTCGCGCTCTTCATCAGTACGGTCGTCTTGTTCTGCTGCTTCTACTTGACCGCCTTCTTCGTGCTCTTCAATTTCTTCTGGAAACTCTACTTTAGCAACTAAAGTACCATCTTCCATTTCTTTCATTGGGACGTGATCGTCCTGTTCATTCTTTGACATTCTTGACTTTCTACAAAGTTATTAATCTACAAACGCTTTCATTTTTTGAGCATACTCAAAAGATTTAATCTTGGAGATTATTTCACGCGCTTGTAACGTGATAAATACTACTGCGCCGCCTTCATCATTTGGATCTATAACAAAACGATCTCCGCCGTATTTGATGGTCCTAACCAAATCACCTTCTTTACACCAAGGGCCTTCAATCCAAGGCTCTAATGTGTCCGGTGACTTATATGCTAGGGGTCCAACTTGAATTACTTTGGCTACTGTTTCGTTAAACTTCAGCGTTTGTTGAGTTTCGTCAACAAAAATGATTCCGCCTTTGCTTTTAATTTTTTGTCTACGCAACTGGACCAATACTCTGTCTCCAGCTACTTCAACACCGTGGTCGACGATAGGAAAACACTCTAATTCTGTTCGTGTGTCCGGCTCATCGTTGGTTTTAATATCAATTGCCATTCGGCAATCCCTTTCTGAATCTTACGATTCGTCGTCATCGTTTTCCGTTAAAATTTCGTTGACAATATCCAAAGATAACTGCAAACCTTGGATAATGCCTACATATTGCTTATAATCATCAAATGAATTGATGTTTGAACCCGCGGTAACGGTATCCGCATGATTTTGTATCTCAGTCCTTACGCGACCGATAATTTCACTAATAAAGTCTTTCATACTTTAACTAATACGTTGGTCGGAATAAATCCGCCCCAAAAATCAATAAAAGTTTCCGCCGCCGATATCTTTAAGGTTTTTAGCTTGACCAACTTTGCTATCTTTAGCCATTTTGTTTTGATTTAAAACAGCATTGTTAGCGCGCTTGGAGCCAGATGGGCCTTTGTCGATGGTTTTCTCACCAGGACCGCCAGCGTTGCCGGGGGTGCCAGTCATTTTGTATGTTTTACGGAAGCCTAATTCGCCGCCGTCTTGTTTTTTGTTTGCCATTATTGTTCCTCAGTGGGTGTTTGGGGTTGTGCTTCTTGTTGCTGCTGTGCTTGGGCTAGTTGCTGTTCGTGCATCTGCTGGGCTTGTGCTAAACCCTGTTGGTGTTGCTGGTCCTGTTGCTGCATTTCTAGTGCATGCTGCTGCTGGGCTTGTGCTAAACCTTGTTGATGCTCTTGAGCGGCTTGTTGTACCTCAATTTGTTGCTGAACTTGTTGTGCTTGTTGTTGGAATGCTTGTTGTTGGATAGCTAAACCGTGCTGACGAATATCTTGGTCAGAGGCTTGGATAGCTTCCATTGCCGATTGGTTTTGTTCTGCTTCCAATTGCGTTTGGAGCTGATCCATCTGGGCTCCGGCGTTAATTGAAGCAACACGCTCTTTTGCCGCATTGTTGATGTTAGCCATTGCAATATCGGTAGCGTTGCGTTGGTTATCAATGCTAGTTTGGGTGCTGTATTTAGCCTGCAACTCTTGAACTTTAGCTTGCAACTGAGCAATCTTGACTTGGTAGTCTTGCTGCATGCCCTGAGTATCCAATTGCATCTTGGCCTGAGCTTCTTGCAATTTACGCTGAGTCTCAGCAGTCTGAGTCTTAACAATTGCCGCAGCAGTTGGGTCAGACATAAGCATAGTCTGTTGCTGAGATTGTTGAGCTTGCGCAACTTTTTGTGCTAATCCAGAAATTTGTTGCAGGAATGGTCCAATAGTTTGCTGTGAGTCTTGTCCAACCATCTGTGATGCCAGGGCCAAGGCTTGTTGTGCTTCTTGGTCCAGCGGCAACTCTTGGTGTAGTTTTAAAGTATCTTCGCCACCAGAAGCATGGGCTACATAGGCACGCATAGATTGCAAGTAATGCAGTGTCAAGTGTTGCTTGATGTGCTCTAGTGCATGTGGCGCAAAAATTGGTCCAATAATAGGATTACCGCCGTACGCAGGATTCATTGCATACTCAAGGTGAATCTTAAGGTGGGCAATATGGTCCTGGTCGGGGTAGGCGGCAGCGGGTCGTCCCATCGTCATAGAAACGTTCTCTAAGGCCGGATTGGATTCGTTGGCGCCTTGTGGGTTTGGCAGTACTTCTTCAAGTTCAGGAATTTTAAGTTGTTTAAGAACGCGTTTATATACGGCGCGTACGTCAAACATTCCTGGAGGCGCAGAGCCTGCCATTTGTAACAGTGCTTGATTCTGAGCAAGACGTTGTGTCTCAGAAAAAATGTTAGGATCAGATACTGGGCGAACATCTGAGTTATACGCAAAGTCGCGTACCTCAATGCTTTCGCCAGATTGATTGTCCATCTCTTGCAAGTACCAATGGTTGATACGGGAGATGATCTTAAGTGATTTTTCTTGGCTACGATGTAGGCGAGCGTGAATGCTAGAAAATACTTTAGCGCCTTGTTCAATCAGAGCTTGAGTTGTGCCAACAGGCATTTGACTGTTAGCATCAGCAATCTTCTCTTCAGCGGTTGTAACAACGCCTTTAGCTGCAGAAGTTAACCAACCAAGCAAATCAAACAATACGCTTGATGGTGGATTGAACGGCATTGCCATGGCAATCTGACGAATGTCAGTTACACCAGCGCCAGCTTCTACTTCAACTACTTGGGTTGGTTCAATCCGATCAGACTGTCCACTAACTCGCCCAGTTTTAAGTTTAAGTAATGTCTGGCTGTTGTTGATATGAGCAGCATCAAGCAGAGCACGTAAAGCGCCAGTGAGAGCAGCAGATAGGCCGCCAATAAGATGGGGGAGGCCAATAGCATAAGCACCACGCCAAGGGATGAACTTGAACTCGACCATCCAGTCCAATTTTTCACGTTTTTCATCATTTGCATCCCAGTTGCGATATAGTGCTAATACTTTGTTTGTTGATTCATCAATTGTCAGAATGTATGGTGCGCGTTTGCCTTCTGTCTCTGTATCTTCGTCCAGACGCATGAAGCAAGTAATTTCATAAATGCGGCGCAGCTCATCAATATTTTTGCCTGGTAAGTCTTTGCCTTCAATCTTGTTGTTGGCTTTCTCAGACTGGGTCATGTCATTGATCGGAGCATCAGACGTGTATTCCAAATTGTCTAAGTCACGATACAGACCAGCATCAATACGTTTTAAATATTCATCGCCAGTAATGTCTTGCTGTTCGCATACACGCTGTGATGTATAAAAGTTAGTTGTTGCGTATGGTAGAATGATGTTGTCAATTGGAACCCACTCACATGTTGGGCGCGCTTGCTCTTCATCGTACATCCACTTGAGATACTGTGATCCACCAAGTGGCAATTGAGTAAACAACTGTTCCATCTCATCACGGAACTCAGGAACTTGTTGTGTTAACTGCCAGTTAAGGAAGTTTACTTTTCGTTCTGCTGTTTCTTCTTTTTGTTTATCATCACTACCTCTGATGTTCGATTTGACAATGCCGTCTGACGGAAGAAGTTCTTTTGAAGCGGACGCTGCGAAGTCGACGCAAGCCTCAGCCATGACGGGATGCACCACTTTAGAAGCACCGTCGAAAGTAGCACCACCAGGAGCGTCCTTACCAAGGCCTGTCCGACGAAGTCCTTCTTCATATTGTTTATCTCTTTGTTTGCGAGCTTCTTTGTCTACATCAATATAATCGAGATACTCAATCGCCAACGCATTTAATGTTTGCTCATCAAATACTTCTGCAAGGTTTGCGTAAAACTCTGGATTCTTTCGTGGGCTAGATTTTTCTACGTAGTTAACCACCACGGAACCGTCGTCAAGTTCAATGAGTTCTTGTTCTACTTCATCAGAGTCTAATCCAAGTACTTCTTCGTACTCTTCCATATCAGCGTCTTGCTGCTTTGCGTCCTTAATCTCATCTTCGCGATCGAGATTGGGCAAATTGCCGCCAGCCTGAATGGGTAATGTGGGTTGTGCCATAGATTATTTTATTTGGAATTTGGTGGGCTAGAAATGTGCCCTTATTTTAACTAATACGCTATTTACATCAAATCCGCCCTACTGAGCGTATGGATTGGCAAAACGCTTGCGGGGGTCTTCATCCGCATAATCGTAATCTCTGGCTGGTAATGGGTCTAATTGCAGCCAGCCATCGTCTCTGAGGATACGCAGGGCCTGTGAAAGCGAGTCTACGTAGTCATCATGCCCGCCGGCTTCTGGGAACGAACAGACTTGGCGCAAGAAGCGTTTAGCCCAATCTGCGTATTCACCAGGTTTTTTAGGATCTTCTGGAATAAACACTTTTCCTTTAGCTATCAATGGCGAAACAATGTTTAACCGTTGTATTTTGTCTGCACGACCAGGATTGTAACCTTGAACTGGCACACCTGCACCTCGAAGTTCTTGAATTAACGAAATACCCGCTGATTTGTCTTCCATCAAAATAAGATCAGACTTTTTACCTTTGGCAAAATCGTTATCTGCACCATATACGACTTCTTTAAAATCATTTACCACCTTGCGACGTAACTCCGGATAGGATAGATGCTCATCCCACGCGTCTAATAACATCGCGCACACGCCGCCATCCAGTTGCTCAAAGATTCCCCAGACTGTGCAAGCTGTTGGGTCGTTGTGTGTCTTTTCGCTGGTTGCTGGATCGTATGACGCCAACACATATTCCAATTCTGGCGTGGGTTTATCGGCTGGCCACATTCTAAAATGCCTGCGCTTGATAATGCCGGAAGATTCTGGGTCAAGAATCTCACCGTAGATCTCCTGACGACCAATGTCGGTGCCGTCGTATGTCTCTAGCTGTTTGAAAAATGTTTCGGAGAGGTTCTCCCGATTGTCGTACGATGACGCGTTGACCATGTAGACGTCGCCACCAACTTTACCTTCGGCGAGGTCGACAATGAGCTCGCGTGGCTTGGGGGTGGTGGTGATAATTTGCTGAACACGAGGGATTCTTGGGTCTTTAAGACGCAAAGTAAACTGTACGCCATCGTAGGCGTCGTCAAGATAGTCGAAGGCGCACAACTCGTCGAACCAAGCTCCGTGATATTGCTTACCACGATATCGTTCTGGTTCAGATGCTGGAATGCCTTGAATGATTGATCCGTTGATGAGGGTAATTTCAAAGAGGGACTTGTTGTAATCTCGTATAAGGCTCGCGGGTATGATATTGAGAAGACCGGAGTCTCCTTCGAAGCAAGTTGCACGGATATCATTAGAGGTTGGGGCGGTGACAAGCCAGCGAGTGCCGGGGTAACGCCAAGCGCGTATGCCAATCCAATGGCTGGCAGTGTGCGTCTTACCAGATCCGCGGCCGGCAAGCATAAGGAACGTATCATATTCTCCATCGTCAGGTTCTTTTTGGTGTGCTAGTGCTTGTTTGGCCCAAGTGATGCGCCAAATTGCTGCATCAAGCTCAGGTTTAGGCCAGTGCTTACGCTCTGCCGCAAACTTAGTCAGTTCTTGTTGTTGTTCTTTTGTTAAAGGCATGCAATAAATCCTTCTTCCACCAGCATGCTGTTATCTTCGCCATCTAGTTCGATGTGAACACAGGCTTGTGGGGTGATTGGTTCAATTTTAGACAGCATTCTCCAGTTTTGCCGAACTTTAATTGGCTTGGGGGTTTGCTCGTCCATTAATTTTAATTTAGTTTTGATGTGAACAGTATACCCGATAACAGAGTCAGGCCCTTCCAGTACTGTTTTGCAACCTAAGCTCTCGGCAAGATACTGAACTTGCTTTACCGTAGGAAAATGTTGCGATGTAAACCGAAACGTATCAGACTTTTTATTATAACGTCTGGGTTTTGAGTGCATGATGCCACTAAGCAGCTCAATTCTTTGCTCTGGGCTGGATAATAGGTAGTTGTTTGGAATTTGATACGGGATGTGCGGCGCTAAATGCGACAAGATTGTGGGCTTTGTGTTGTACACCCGCATTTTTTTGATTGGATCGCGCCAAGATGTCAGCTGATAGCCGTGTTCTTTTAGCTTTTCGGTAATCAAGTCCATGTAAACGCTAGGAATTTTTATAGTTCCGTCACGGCGCCGAGTAAAAAACCAGAACCCAAACAAAAATGGTGGTACTGGCAGGTCTTTGTATGGCAATTCTAAGGGGGCTGTTGTAGGTACGCTGAACTTTAGCCGGTTGTTTTTGTTAACCAGGGGTTCGGCAGTCAGTTCGCTTATTGCTTTTGGTAATAATGGGCGACGAAATTTCTGCACGCCTTTATATGTGACAATTCTATTGCGGTACTTTGGGGTTTCTATGGGGAATTTAAGGTCCTTATCACCAGCAACCGATGTTCCGTCTAGGAAGGTTGCCCGAAAGCAAGGACGCTTGTCCAGAATTTGAACGAGTTTGACCCGGACCTTTTTGCCCAGTCTGTTAAATACAATGTCACCCGGTTTAATATCCTGCGCTATTTTCCAATAGTCAAGGGTTAACACTTTTTGTGTCGATGTGATTGCCATAAAAGTTTGTCAATACCCATTTGTCCAGGTATTTGCCTAGTAGCATTCTTATTTTATTGATGACGCTGTTTGGTAAGTTTTGGATTATCAAAGCGCCATCTGTTATTTGTAAACGAAACTCTAAGTACTTAATCGTTTCTTTATCCAGTATCTGAATGGGTACGTCCACCTTCTCCAAGTTGTACAGGTCGCAGACCATTACCCGCAAACCCAACAGCTTTTGGTTTTCGTTTTCTAAAGCCCCTTGGATTTGATAAACGTATTTGTTCATACTTCTACTAATACGCACTTCGTTGCGTTTTAGCCTATATAACTAAAAATCATAGGTATTGATTTCTATATAACTAAAAGTCATCACTATCCACAGTATCCATAGTATCCAGGGTATAAACGCAACTTACCCTATATCTCTTTTTATCTTTTTTAAAAAAAATAAAAAAAAGTAAAACAAGGGTGGATACTGTGGATCGTAAGTACAAAAGCCTTTTTAATCAACGGGTTACCGTGCCACCCTTCGCTAAAAAGGGTGGATTATAATCCAGGATGCAGTGCAACATTTTCTTTATACAAAAATTTTTAAAAAAATTCGCAAACTTGAAGTCTGACATGGGGCCACCGCCCCGGCCCCCCGGGTACCTGTTTAGGGGTGTCGACATTAGCAAAAAGGGACCCTGCCACCGAAAAGGAGGGCCATTCCACATTATGAGATGCCATGCCACATTGCGGGGCCAGCACCCTAACACTCACCCACACTGACTGCTAGTAATGGGGACAGAGTGGCGGGCCCCACTAAGTTAGTGCTCACTAACATAGGCCAGCGCGCCAGTGTGCCAGTGTGGGGTAGAGCTGGGCCCCAGCCAGTGTGCCAGTGTGGCAGGGTGGGCGCGTGGCAGGGTGGGCCCCAGTGCATCACCAGCGTGGCAGTGTGGTGGCGTGGCACCGTACGCGCACGCGATGTGCAGGGGTGGGGGTGTACTTCGTAGTGGCGCAATTGCAGGACACAGGGCATCCCAGCGCATAATTCAATAGGACGCGATTAGAGGGGCCTACGAGACGCGATCGTATTGTGCTGGTACCTCAGCATCACCTACCCAACGATCTCTAGTAATCCAGTAACCACGAGGGTTAGCGGTCCGTCCCAGCTCATCCGATGGGCCACAACCCAGCCAAATACTTTGTCATTTTAGAGGGTAGTTTTTTTGTCGAAAGTTCTGTACATTTTGCATAGGCTTTGCGAAACTATCATTGTTGTCTTGATCGTAGTACAGAGTTTGCGGGATGCAAACGATACGCAGATCGGCAACGACGGCACGGCGCCACGATACGGCGCCCGAGGTGACTAAGTACCAGCCTCGTTAAACGTGTGGCAGACCTCACGGCAGGACACGTGAGCGAAGATGTACCAGCGGGGTAGGATGTCCCAACAGTTGGCAGATAGTAATGCTCAGAGCGCATTGATTATGAGGCAGTGCGCTCGAGGCAGTACCTATCAACCACCACCACACAGGAGAATTACCATGACAAAATTCACAATCATTAAATTGATCGATGAGAATAAAGTTGTACCAGCAAGACTATTGCCTGAGCAGTCAGGTGATTGCCTTGAGTGGACAGTAGATGACCAAAACATCCTGCAGTACAACCCCAAGACTAAACAGTTCAGTTTTGAAGAGTATGACTTTCAGAACGATGACTGGGAGCTAGTCAACACGCTGGGCCACGATGTAGCCTACAAAATTGCGTTAAATGAAGGCATCATCTACGAGTAATACAGATCGAAACCGCGTGACCGCGGTCTACACGTTATGCGTGTACTGATGAGATCAACCATTACTAGGAGGACTTATGATCACCACTGGCAAGACCCAGTATGACGTGGCCCTGAGCTGGAGTGCTTACGAGCACCTCGGCAATAAGGGCAGGCTGGCATTAAAGCGTGAGCACAACTTCAAGGAGCGCACGTTCAAGACCCGCGAAGAGGCTGAGCAGTTTGCAAAGGCCGAACGCGAGCGGACTGGACTTGAGCTTAGAGTAGGGGAGTGCACACCGCTCTACGGCATTCTGTAACAGATCGAAACCGCAGGACTGCGGTCTGCACGTTATGCGTGTACTGATGAGATCAACCACCACCAAAGGAGCTATACCATGATGACAGCAGAGCAAATGATGACCGAATCAGAGGCCATCCAGCGCCGTATTATCAACGGCGAAGTACCCCGGGGTAGTATCCCTGATCAAATAGCACGGGCCCAAAGCCTAAACCTGCAGGCCATTGCGTTATGGCGCGCTGAGGACCGCGCGACTGAGCGTGCATTGTTAATCAACGAACTGGAGCACAATAAATGAACCAAGAATACAAAATCACCCAAATCGGCAGAATCGAGCACGGCATCGACGGCTCAGACCAGTTCTTTCAGGTTGAGTGCGACGAGCCCATCGAGAAGGACGCGTTGTGGGAGAAGTTCAGCGACGAGTTTTACTACGAGACCCAGCAGGAGGCTGGCGGGTACTACTGCAAGCGCTTTGAGATCTTTTTAAGTGACTACGAGTACCGCGCCGTCGTCAAAGTAGAGCATCGCTATGACGTGTAGTATTTTTTCAACAAGCTCACTTTATGAGCTAGTACCGCTTTATACTAATCACTCTTATCCACCAAGGAGCTAATTATGGTAAATGAACACCAAAAGAAAATCGCCTACGCTGAAGGCTATCACGCTGGCATGATCAGCGAGCAGTTTGACAACCCGTACGAAGACATGGACCTGCGCGTGCAGTTCAACTATGGCTACCGTACCGCGACCGAGCGCGTCAACTCGCTTTACCAACTCAATAACAAGGAGTACGCATAATGAGATCACTACAATCAATCCTACAGGCCCAAGAAGAGGCACGTTATGTTAGTCGCACATGGTCACGCCCATCGAGCACACCTGATGTTGCGGGTTACGTGCACATTGATAACAAGCCTGAATCACCCGACGACATCGTGCATGTTTGGGTCAAAGGTGATGACGGCTTGTTACATAAAACGCCTATCACTCGCGCCCAGTTTGACGCTGAGTTCGAGGCCATGCTGGCCAAGAATCGCGAAGAGGCTAAGATTTTCAACGCTAAACATGGAGTTTAATATGAGCACAATTTACGACATCATCACGATCAATTACGAAAAGCGCAAGCCTAGCCGTGCAGTCATTATGCGCACGCTTGGTGAGTACCTAAAGCAGGGTGGCAAGGCGTTCGAGATCTGCTGGGGTGAGAACATGATCGACGTGTACTTCGACCCACGCGATGAGCAGTGGTACGGCTACGGCTGGATCAAGGAGATCGGAGGCGACTCGATTGCCAAAGAGCTCAACGCGATCCGCCAGCAAGCCATTGCAGAGATCAAGCAGTTCAAAGCAGACCATTTTCAATTCATTCACATTAAATAACAAGGAGCTACCACCATGGCATACATCAATACAGAAGACGTCGCACTCATCCGCAAAACACTCAAGGCAGAGTTGCCTGAGTTTAAGTTTGCGGTGCGCAAGGAGGCGAGCGGTCTCGCAGTCAACGTGGCAATCGTTGAAGGCAAGACAGACTTCTCACCACTGTTTAAGCATGAGCATCTGATCGGCAGATCACACGCTCAGATCAATCCGTATCACCTGTACCAGTATGGTGAATTTGAGCCCTTGTTTGAGAAGATCGTCACCATTATTAAGACGGCACCAAACAAGCAGTGGTATGACCGCAGTGACGCGATGGTTGATTATTTTGACACCGCGTACTATTTCCATCTCAACGTCGGTAATTGGGATAAACCTTACAAGCTAAAGGAGGCAGTATGACAAAAGGATTAGAGCGTCGCATTGAGCATTACTCACATGCGAATAATAAGTTTGAGATAGGGCTCACCAAGCGTCAAGGTGAGTTGGTAGAGGACGCGCTCAGAGCGCGTATTAAAGAGCTCACCGAGCTCGCAGACTGCGCGCATGCGCGCGGTGATAGCAACATGGCTATTGAGCTCGAAAGCTCTGCCAATGTAGTACGCAACACCTTGGCTCAGGTCAAGGACGGTTTGTATGGTTTGATTAAATGGGAGAATTAAAATGAAAAGAGATTTTCGTAACGCGTTCAACGCACTCAAAAAGCTCGGCGTGCCAGTGCGCGAATACGGCGGTGATGAGCCTAATTTTTGGATCACTGCCGAGGACGGTCACGACTTCTGCAACTACTATGACGGGCACATGATCCCTGACTGGGAGTTCGGCGTGTCACCAGTCATCACGCAGACCCTGCGCAAGTATGGACTGTTTGCTGAGTGGCAGAACCCAGCTCAATTAACTGTATGGGAGGCATAATGCTTACAACAGTAATCAACAGAGTAATGAGCGAAGAATTGCCGTGCACTGGATGCGCGCATGCGCCAAAGTGTGGTGCTGAAAAGCTCGCGTGTTATGCGTTCGCGATGTACGTGTATAATGGTAATGCTCACCCAGCAACACCACGTAAACCTACACGCAGAACGTATGCACGGGTAATGTGGTTCGAGGATAAGAACATGATCCGAGAAATTAACAGAGAGATGTCTAACAGGGAGATAACATGATCACAGATAACATGATTGACGACTTAGGAATAATCAACCAACAGATCGCCGAGCTGGAGTCAACCGCTCGCAAGCTCAAGCAGGCGCTGATCGAGCGTGGCGTGGGTAAATATGCTGGCATGGACTTTGTGGCTGAGGTCCAGCACTATGACCGCGCCTCGATTGATCCAGCACTAGTACGCGAGATCTGCGACGTCACCACCGTGGCTAAGGTCACGACCATCAAGCCAGTAGACGCTGTGGTGGTCCGCCGTGTCGCAGTATAAGTACATGCTGATTGACGAGTTCGGGGGTGCCTGCAGGAAGTTTTTATCCAAGCAGGAGGCAACCCCGTATCTAACTACTGGCATGCGCTTGGTGGCGTTACCGAAGGAGCCTAAACAGGATCCTTACCAAGTCGCATCTCTCATATTACAGGAGGCACCATTTTGAGTGGACATCATGGAGTTAAACCATCAACAGGACATAAGACACAATTGATAGTCGGAATAGCATTGCTGATGGCACTCGTTCAATTAGTTTACGTTGCATATTTAGGGTTGCCCGTGCTGTATGCCAAGATTAAATGGTACGGGTTTGTCGCTATAGGATTGTTTATAGCGTTATGTTTTTTCATTCCGCAACTGTGGCTATTACTTTTAGCCGTTGCAGTCGCGACAACCCTAATATGGATGGATTCTTAATGAATGATTTCTTAACTGATTATCTTAAGTCTTTATACGGCATACCAGTACTAGATTCTGAGGAAGAGTACGCGCTGGCTAAGCGCATACAAAAGGGAGACGAGGAGGCGCTGGACAAGCTGGTGCTACACAACCTGCGCTTTGTGGTCTACACGGTGCGCAAGCTCACGGCGTGGAACCACTCACGTACACCGCAGGAAGACCTGATTGGCATGGGCAATGCGGCACTACTTAAAGCAGCTCGTCAGTGGGTGCCAAGTAACAACGCCAAGTTTGCGACCTACGCCAAGCGGTTTATTCTGCGCGGTGTAGAGCGCGGGCAGGATGACACCGAGAACCTAGTACGTATACCAATCAAAGTACGTGAAGAGATTCGCAAGATGACGTACACTGAGCGTGCGCTGACTCAAACACTGGGGCGTGATCCAACGACCCAAGAGTTAGCAACTGTGCTGGGTAAGTCGACTCGGCGCATTAACCAATTAAAGTTTTATATGTTGCAAGAACCATCCTCATTAGACTCACTTAGCATAGACAAAATGGAAGACGATCAAGATGATTGAATTGACTCAAGAACAAGAGACCGCATACAAGCGGTATATCAAAGCCCGCAACAATGTAGCATTAGGACAGTACAGGAGATTGAATAAAAAGCCGTGGCAACCGACTAGTGATGTAATTTGCACGGTGGACGTGGGAGGTTTGAACCACCCGATGTTTTTAGAGAATGACAACTGGATAGAATACACAGAGGCAAGCCTAGCGTGGTGGGAGATCGAGCCACAGTTTAGGAAGGATGAGCGCATGAGTATGATTCGAGGTGACTACGGTGACACCGACTCATGGCGTGAGAAGGCAAACAACGTCAAGGAGATAGAATGATTGCGATACCAACAGACATTTATGATAAGGACGGCAACATGGTTGCCATTGAGTTTAATGACTCGGCGGGTAACTTCTTGGTCGAGGCAAGCTGGGATGAACGCGATGAGCAGACCAGTGATAACCGCACCGCATTTAGGAAGTGGGCGTACGACTTTATTCAGAACAACTTAGGATACGAGGTGAACTTATGAAATCATGCACTGGTAATTGTAATCAAGGAAGAACTATTTGCGACTGTAGTGGCATCGATATGGACTACGGTAAACCTGAGCGTTTTATATTCTTACAGCGCGAGCGTGAATACCATAAGTGGGACCGATACCTCAAGCTCCTGTTTGTGCTGATGGTCCTGTACTTTGGCTTTCACATCGTCAACGCGCTGGCACAAGTAGTCACGATGCCCGACGGGCAGATTGTCAGATGCTCACCTACCAGCATCGGGACCGTGGTCTGTTTATAGCCCCGTGGTGGCATTTTCTCAGCATGGGTGAGGCTACCCCCTTACCCAATCAAAATAAACGGCTCTACGGGCCTGTTTTAAAAAGTGGCAGGATAGTGGCAGGATTGCATACCCAAAGGGTGGCACGGTAACATATTGATTTTATTAGGTATTTTGGGTACGATCCACAGTATCCATAGAAGTTTTTACTTTTTACTCCAGTTTTATATTTTTTATTTTTTTTAAAATAAATAAAATAAGTGAAACAAGGGTGGATACTGTGGATCCTGATACAAATAGTCTTAATAATCAACCAGTTATCGTGCCACCCTTTGCCATAAAGGGTGGATTATAATCCAGGATGCAGTGCAGCATTTTTCCATATTTCATAATGTGAAACGGATTCAAGAATATTTGCGTATTAGTATGGGCAAGATAAGAGGAGATTTATGTTACAAAAACCACCAGCACTTGAGGTAGATTTTAATGCAATACCCAGTGACCTCAAGCGTATACCAAGATTTTGTTTGTGGAAGTACACCCTAGTGGGTGACGGTGAATCACAGAAGTGGTCCAAGCTACCAGTCCAGCACACAGGCAAGTCAGCCTCATCGACCAACCCTGCAACTTGGACAGACTTTTTTACCGCTCAGAAGGCATACGAGAACGGCAACTTTGACGGTATCGGGTTTGTGTTTACAGGCGACGACAACCTCATCGGCATCGATATTGACGACTGCCGTGACCCGCAGACTGGTAACCTGAACACACTGGCACAGTCCATTATGGACAACGTAAAGGGCTACGTGGAAGTCAGTCCATCAGGGACCGGCATCAAGGTATTTACCCGCGCCGACCTGCACTCAGCGCACGTCGACCACGCTATCGGTTTGGAGGTATACCCAAAGAGCCGATACTTTACGATGACGGGCCACAAGATTACGGGCGAGGTGCCCACAGAGCCACAGGACCTTACAGCCCACGTGCCAGCGCGGACAGTTCGGCACAGTGACGACGACTTTGCAAACTACACGCCACCCGTCGAGGGCTGGGACGTGCACCGCG
>Ga0007857_1000241_pt1 | contig 16542 bp, 18 predicted proteins | sample CryBogCBH10Oct08_FD_71210 | JGI IMG/M metagenome (GOLD analysis project Ga0007857, IMG submission 71210) | Freshwater microbial communities from Crystal Bog, Wisconsin, USA - CBH10Oct08 | ecosystem: Environmental > Aquatic > Freshwater > Lake | place: Crystal Bog, Wisconsin, USA | collected... | reverse complement strand
CACTGCGGCTATTTCCTGATGGTATGGCTGTGAAAGACTTGGCCGAGTACCTAAAGAAGTCGGTGCGCTCTGTGGGCAATTCCTTGCGTGGAATGCCTGACTCTTACATCGATAGGTGGATTGCAAACGATGAGGGTACTGACTACTCGCCTGTGTGGTGCGTGGTGATTCCACCATTGGACTGCCCCAAGCCTGATCTGATTCCCAAGCCGAGGAATAAAACAGCCGCTCAACTTAGAAAGGAACTGCGCAATGAAGGACGGACACAGCCGAAAACGACAGATAGAAAACCTGATCGAAGAGGACATGACACTCTCTTACGCCGAACACAGAGAAGCCCTAACAAAAGTTAGGAATGAAGTCATTGATGAGCTGGCCAACTCAATGGAGCAGTTCAAGTGGGCATTCGGTGGCGACACCGTTGCTAGTTTTCAAGCATATCTAAAGGGGTTCAAAGAATGATTAAACGATGGTTAAGAAGATGGCTACTGCGCGAGAACCTTATTGCTGCTGCCAGACTCGGAGCGCCCGAAGAAGTTAACGGTCACTCGAACCCAGATACTTCACACTGCCGAGTAGGTGTGCTGGAAGTGATGAACGGCAAAGTGTTGGAAGTGTGCTCGTTCAAGCGCAACCCACATGGCCCCGACTGGACTACAACGTACTGGATTCTTGATTCAGAACGACCACTCGCCGAGCAGATCGCATTGGTGCTGACTATGAAAGGACTGGAGAAATGACAACAGGTATTGAGTATCTCAAGCCTGAGAAAAAACGAAGAGGGAGAGGGCTTGGTAAGAAGCCTGCGCTCACTCTCGTGACCGTGCGTTTGCCTGCGGAGGTGATTGAGTTTTTCGAGACCAACTACCCAAACAAGCAAGCGAAAATCCGAGAAATTCTTACCGACTTCATCAACCAAACAGGAGCTAACAAATGAAGAAACAAACCCAAGCCGACAAAATCCGTGCGTATGCTACGGCACACCCAGCAGCGTCAATCGCGGAGATTTCCAAGAAATTGGGCGTCCGTTACCAAACGGTGTACGCGGTGCTCAAGGTCAAGCCAAGCGTGAAGAAGCCTAAGAAAACTATGGAGGTGTTGCAAGGTGAACGCCGTCACCCAGTGACAGGCCAAATTTTGATGCAAGCACGACCAGAGCAACCCCAGATCACAATGGTGGAGCCCAAAGCCGACAACGTCAACCATCCAGCGCACTACACCAAGGGCGGCATGGAGACTATCGACTTCATTGAGTCGAAAGGTTTGAACTATCTGTTGGGCAACGTGGTGAAGTACGTGACCCGTGCCGACCACAAAGGCAACCGCGAGGAAGACCTGCTCAAAGCACGTTGGTACTTGAACCGTGAAATTGCCAAGTTTCAAAAAATCTAACAACAGTTAGGACAAACCCTAGCCCGCCTTGTGCGGGCTTTTTTATTTCTTGACAAAGTCAAAAACTGTGCTATGCTTCGGGTTCGAAAAACAACTGGAGCGTTAGATGGCGTCAACCCCCGAGGTCTTAGTCAAGACCAAAATCAAAAAAATCCTGAAAGAAAACGGCATCTGGTATGCCATGCCAATCGGCACAGGCTTCGGCAATTCGGGTGTCCCCGACTTTCTCTGCTGCGTGAATGGGCGCTTCTTGTCCATTGAAGCCAAGGCCGGCAGAAACATCCCCACTGCGTTACAAGAAAAAAATATGCGAGACATTCGTATCGCAGGTGGAGTCGCGCTTGTGGTCAACGAAGACACTGCGTTGCTGGAACGTACCATTGCGGGGATGAAAAATGTCAATCCTGACGATTCAGCAAATCACAAATGAAGCACTGCGGGTGCTGGAGAAAGCATTTGGGGAAGAGTACAAAACAACATACTACGTCAAGCCAAGCTACGGCAAATACACCGTGTTCAAACGGGAATACATTGGCAAAACATGGCACGTAACAAAGCTGGCAAGAGTAGACAAAACAACAGCCGAGGGCATGATGAAACTTTTAAAAGGAGCTAACGATGAGTGAAGGACTGAACGATGGGGTTCAAATTATTTTGAACCGAATGAAAGACCACCCCGAGGAGTTCTTTGGTGACTCCGACAAGTGGAAGTGGATTTTCAAAGAGACGCTGCGCGAGGTGCTGACAGAGCCCGAGAAGGCCGCGATTCATACAGCCATGAAAGAGGTGCGCCGCACTGAAATCACTGTGCTTGCTGCTGCTACGGTATTGAGGACAAATGAAGAGCAAGAGCAAAGTAAAACAGCCGCACGCGGGTTTGCCCAAGCGCCAGTTAAAAAATCTGGGAGCGCCGTATCATGGAAGTGAACACACCCGAACTGAGCAACGTGGCGAAGGTGCTTATCTCCCGCATGGAGACGCACCCAGAAGATTTTGAACTTGGCGGTAGGTTTTTTGAGTACGCCAATTCGTTGTACGGACTGCACGGCCTACCCTCTGGGTCTGAAGGCAACCACAAACTTTGGGCTTTGAGCGATGCCGACAGGGAAGCGTTGAAAGTTGCGTGGCGCAAGTGGGTGTACACGCGCATGGAGAATGCCGTCCTGACAAAGGTGTTCATGGAGGAGGCGGACTTGGAGCCAAAATATACGGTACCCGCTGGCGGTCGAGTCACATCTACGTCACTCCCACAATGGACAGACCCGCGCCTGATGTCATCCGGTTTGATCGCACAACAGGCCGCAACAAATTTCCCCGTACAGAACGCCACGCAAAACGCTTACCCGCAGACAGCGCAAAACAGCACAGGACTGAATAGCGGTGGTGGGTTCTTCCAAAATATTTTCGGGGGTTCTAAGTGAACATCATCACAGTGGACTTTGAATCTGCGTATGGCGGGGACTTGGGCTTTGCCAAGCAGACGACCGAGGAGTACGTGCGCGACCCCCGCTTTGAAGTTATCGGCGTGGCTGTGCAGGTCAATGACGGTGCGCCCAAGTGGTACAGCGGTGACACCCTCGACGTATACCAGTTCCTGAAAGGGTTTGATTGGGAGCACTCGCTGGCGCTGGCGCACAACGCTGCGTTTGATGGGTTCATCCTGAGCCATGTGTTTGGCATCAAGCCCAAGGGTTGGCTGGATACGCTGAGTATGGGTCGTGCGCTTCACGGTACTGAAGTTGGTGGAAGCTTGAAGGTGCTGGCCCAGTACTACGACCTTGGCGAGAAAGGCACAGAGGTTCACAACTTCATCAACTATTTCCGCAAGGACTTCAGCGAAGAAGAGCTTGCCGCCTACGGCAAGTATTGCGAGAACGATGTGGCTTTGACTTGGGCGTTGTTCAATGCAATGAGCGCTGGTTTCCCGCCGACTGAGTTGCGACTGATTGATCTGACAATCCGTATGTTCACCGAGCCAGTGTTGCAGTTGGGCGGGGATATGCTTAGGATGCACCTGCTGTGGGAGCGCAAGCGCAAGGAAGAACTGCTGAACAATTTCAGCAAAGACGACTTGATGAGCAACGAGAAGCTCTCGGGCATATTGATCGCGCTAGGCGTTACACCCCCAACAAAGATTAGCCCCACCACTGGGAAAGAGACCCTTGCTTTCTCTAAGACAGACGAAGCGTTTAAAGCCCTGCTTGAGCATGAAGACCCTAATGTGCAAGCGGTGGTGGCGGCGCGGCTTGGCACAAAATCAACCATCGAGGAAAGCAGGACTGAACGCTTTATCGGCATCGCTAGTCGAGGTGCTCTCCCTGTGCCGCTTAGATACTACGCTGCCCACACAGGGCGCTGGGGCGGTGACGACAAGGTGAACCTGCAAAACCTGCCGAGAAACTCACCCTTGAAGAAGATGATTCTCGCGCCTGATGGCTACCTGATGATTGACTCGGACTCATCTCAAATTGAAGCTCGAACGCTGGCGTGGCTGGCTGGGCAAGACGACTTAGTGGAGGCATTTGATCGTGGCGAAGACGTTTACAAAATCATGGCGGCGGCAATTTATGGAATCCCGATTACCGAGATCACCAAGGAACAGCGTTTCGTCGGCAAGACTACGATTCTTGGTGCAGGCTACGGCATGGGGGCGGCGAAGTTTAAAGCACAACTTAAAAATTTTGGTGTTGAGGTTACGCTTGAAGAAGCAAAGCGAATCATTGATACGTACCGAAGTACTTACCCGAAAATTGCTGCTCTCTGGCGCTCTGCGGGGAAAGCGTTGGAAGCGATTGTCAGGGGGCAGACGACGACTCTGGGTCGAGATGGGGTCTTAAAAATTGAGGGCAAGGACGGCATCAAGCTGCCCAATGGCCTGTACATCCGATACCCCAATCTGCGCAGCAAAGCCGATGATGACGGCAAGATTGAATTGGTCTACGATACCAAGCGTGGCAAAGCTGTCATCCCTAACCGCATCTACGGCGGCAAGGTGATTGAGAATGTGTGCCAAGCCTTAGCGCGTATCGTGATCGGCGACCAGATGTTGCTCGTTGCCAAGAAGTACCGAGTCGTGATGACCGTGCATGACGCGATTGCGTGTATCGTCCCCGAGGCTGAGGTTGAACGTGCGCAAGAATACGTAGAGATGTGCATGAAGATTCGCCCAGCTTGGGCACCCGAGTTACCCCTTAACTGCGAAGCCGGACACGGCAAAAGCTACGGAGATTGTTGATGAGTATTGTTTGGTCTTACAGCAGCTTGAAGACATTTCAGCAGTGTCCCAAGAAGTACTACCACACCAAGGTAGCCAAGGACATTAAAGAGCCTGACACCCAAGCTACGTTGTACGGCAAGCAAGCGCACGCCGTGGCCGAGGAGCACGTAAGGGACGGTGCGCCCGTGCCGCCTGCGTTTGACTACATGAAGGGTACGCTGGACGTCCTCAACAAAATCGAGGGCGAGAAACACTGCGAGGTCAAACTTGGTTTGACGAAAGACTTGCAAGCCTGCGACTTCAGCGCAAAGAATGTGTGGTGGCATGGCATCGCCGACTTGGTTGTGCTCAACAAAGACAAAGGGCTTGCACACTCGGTGGACTACAAGACCAGCAAGAGCGCACGGTACGCGGACGTCAAACAACTTGACCTTGTGGCAGTCGGCATCTTCGCCAAGTTTCCCGAGATTCAACGGGTGAAGTCTGGCTTGGTCTTTGTGGTGAGCAAAGAATTCGTAAGAGCCAAGCACCACCGGGAGATGATTCCTAAATATATGGAGAAGCCAGCGCAAGACGTTGCGCGTATCGAAGCAGCATTACAAAACGGGGTATGGAACCCCGTACAAGGCCCACTGTGCAAATTCTGTGCGGTGAAACAATGTGAGTACAACCGGAGCTAACCATGAATGAAATGACAAACCAAGAAACCGATACCGCGCTGATCTTAGAAAACGAACTCAAGCGCCGTGTGCGCGAGGTAGCGGGGGAGCTGGTTCGTAGCGTTGTGAGGGATGTGATGGCGCAAGAACTTCAAAAGCAAAAAGAAAATATGCTCTTGGAAGTTAGCTTGGCAGTCGGTAAGATGTTGCGTGTGATCGAGGAAGAAGACCGCAGACCCCTGTGGGAAGCAACACCCGAGGAGTTCGGCTTGACCGCAAAAGACTTAAACACCCACATGATTGGAAAGGAATTACCAGATGCCTTACGTGAACAAACCTAGACCCTACAAAAAAGAATACAAACAGCAAGTTAAACGAGGTGAACATGAGACAAGAATGGAGCGCCAACGCGCCCGAAACGAGATGGACAAACGCGGCATTGACCGTACTGGCAAAGACATCGACCATGTGGTTCCCCTCAGCAAAGGCGGAAGTAACGCTAAGTCGAACCTTAAACTCAAAGCGCCCAGTGCCAACCGTTCGTTTAGCCGCAACTCGGACCACACCGTCAAGGTGAACAAACCAAAGAAAAAATGAACTTATCAGAATACAACTGGCCTAGACCCCTAGGCTTCACACCGTTCGAGCATCAGAAGACAACAGCAGAGTTTTTGATTGGCAACCGTAAAGCCTTTTGCTTCAACGAGCAAGGTACGGGTAAGACCGCATCAGTGATTTGGTCAGTGGATTATTTGATGCAGCTTGGCCTGATTCGCCGAGTGCTTGTGATTTGCCCGTTGTCGATCATGAAGGCTTCTTGGCAGCAGGACTTGTTCAAGTTCGCTATGCACCGCACGGTCTCTGTGGCCTACGGCGCGGCCAAGAAACGTAAAGAGATCATCAACGCTGGAGCCGAGTTCGTCATCATCAACTTCGATGGGGTCGGCATCGTCAAACAAGAGATCATGGCTGGCGGCTTTGATTTGATCGTGGTCGATGAAGCCTCTGCCTACAAGAACCCGCGCACCGAGCGCTGGAAAGATTTGCGTGACCTAACAAAAGTTATCAAGGGCTTGTGGATGCTCACAGGTACACCGGCGGCGCAATCGCCTGTGGATGCTTACGGACTGGCAAAGTTGGTCAACTCAAAGGGGGTTCCCCCGTTCTTCGGCCAGTTCAGGGACTCCGTGATGACGAAGGTGGGGATGTACAGGTGGGTTCCGCGCCCCGAGGCCAAGCACATCGTCCACACCATCTTGCAGCCAGCCATTCGGTTTGAGAAGAGCCAATGCCTTGACCTACCACCTGTGACGTTCATTGACCGCCATGTGCCTTTGACCGCGCAGCAACTGGGGTACTACAAGCTTCTGGCTAAGCAAGCACTCATTGAAGCAGCGGGGGAGGAAATCTCTGCGGTCAACGCCGCCGCACAGGTAAACAAACTGCTGCAAATCTCATGCGGGTCGGTGTACACCGATGCTGGCGAGGTGGTGGACTTCGATGCAAACAACCGACTCAATGCTGTGCAGGAAGTCATCGAGGAGACAAGCAACAAGGTGTTGGTGTTTGTGCCGTTTACGCACACCATCGAGTTACTCCAAAAGCATTTGGAAAAGAACAACATTGCGTGTGATGTGATTAACGGTGCAGTCAACCCCAATCGCCGCGCCGAGATCGTTAGGATTTTTCAATCGCAGCCCAACCCCAAGGTGCTTATCATTCAGCCGCAAGCTGCGTCCCACGGGCTTACCCTGACTGCCGCCGACACAATCATTTGGTACGCTCCCTGCACCAGCGTGGAGACCTACCTGCAAGCCAATGCGCGTATCGACCGACCCGGCCAAGTCAACCCAATGACCATCGTGCATATCATGGGCAGCAGTGTGGAGTCAAAGCTGTACAAGCTGCTGCGCACCAATGTCTCAAACCACAACGAGATCATTGACCTGTACCGCGAAGAAATTTTAGAAAATAAATTACAAACAGTTTGACAATGTCAAAAACTGTGGTATAGTCCCTCACACAACAACCAACTGGAGCTAACAAATGTCAGATGTGAACGAAGAAGTTCAGGGCGAAGCGCCCTCTACTCCAAACCTAGACGGCCTTGCAAAGGTCTACCTCAAAATCCGTGACGCCAAAGACGCGCTCACATCACAGTACAAGCAACAGGTAGCCGAGTTGGATGAGCAACTTCAAGTGCTCGGCAATGAAATGCTTGAAACCTGTAAAGAGATGAATGCCTCAAGCATTCGCACCCCACATGGCACTATCGTTCGTTCCGTCAAGTCACGGTACTGGACAAACGATTGGGATTCGATGTATCAGTTCATTAAAACGAACGATGCGTTTGGCCTGCTGGAGAAACGACTTCATCAAACAAACATGAAAGAGTTTCTCTCTGAGAATCCAGATGTTCAACCCATTGGCCTCAATGTGGAGAACGAGTTCACCGTGGTAGTTAGACGTTCCAAAGGAAATTAAGATGAGCAACCTCACAATTTTGAATCAAGACCTCCCCGACTTTCTGCAACAAGCAGGCGTTAGTGAGCTGACAAAGCAACTCGCTGGCCGTAGCGGAGTCAAACGTATCGTGCCCAAAAACGGCATCTTCCGTAAGGTAGTCGGCGGCGAAGAAATGGGCAAGGTCAAAGGCAACTTGGACGCGATCATCGTGAGCGCTTCTCCCAAAGTCGGTCGTATCTTCTACGCAAAGCAGTGGACACCCGACTCTGAGCCGACTGCACCCGATTGTTTCTCCAACGATGGCCAAGGCCCTGACGCTGGTTCGGCTAACCCCCAATCTGATCGCTGCGATTCTTGCCAACAAAACATCAAAGGTTCGGGCCAAGGCAATTCCAAAGCCTGCCGCTACTCCCAACGTCTGGCACTCGTGCTGGTCGAGGACTTCGGTACATCGCTTGAAGGCGAGGTCTATCAAATGAACTTGGCTTCCAAGTCATTGTTCGGCGATAGCGCTACGGACAACGCCCATACGTTCAGCAACTACACCAAGTATTTGGCCAACAACGGCAAGAGCTTGGACTACGTTGTGACGACCATGAGCTTCAACGAAGACAACGACAACCAATCCGTGTTGTTCACCCCCGCGCGTTTCATCAACCAGCAGCAATACGCTGTCACTTCCAAAGTGGCTGCAAAACCTGAAGTTCAAAAGCTGGTTGTGATGACGCCCTACCAAGCCGACACTGCCCACAAGCAGTTGGCCGCACCTGCCCCTCAAGCCCAAGCCCCCAAAGCAGAAGCCGAGCCTGAAGTAGCCGCGCCGACCAAGCGCGAAGGCAAGAAGGCTGAACCGACTCCGACTGCTAAAAAGGACTTGTCCTCTGTGGTCGCAGCTTGGTCTGACGAGGAGTAAGCATGGCACAAGGGTACAGCTTTGATTTGGTTGAGGCGAACAAACGCGCCAGCGCCAAAAACATTGGTGTCGCCCTTGGCCGTGTTTGCATCAAAGCACGAGTTCCTGTGACTCAAGTGGCTGGCCATTTTGCGGTCAGCCGCATGACGATTTACAACTGGTTCAAAGGGGACGTTGTCCCCCGAGTGCAGCTCACGTCTGAGATCGACAAATACATTGCAAGTGTGAAAAAGAAATTGGGTTAAAAAATGTCCTTCGACCTTCTAGATACCGTATTGCCTGCGGAAGGGCGGTACTGTTTAGTAGGGATTGGTAGTTACGTAGATCAGCGTTTTGCGGAGACAAGAGAAGAAGCCGAAACAATCATCCAAGAGTTCATTGGTAAAAATGTCAATGTGTATTTTGGCTGCTCCAAATTTGGGCCGCTGAACAACCGAACACACGACAACGTAATCGCTACTCGCGCACTGTGGTTAGATATTGACTGCGGCCCGACGAAAGGCGCACCCAACGACAAAGGAAAGATTGAAGGCTACCTAGACCAGCAGACAGGGCTGGAGGAACTTCAAAAGTTTTGCAAGGCCGTCGGCTTACCGCAACCAATCCTAGTGAACTCCGGCAACGGCATTCACGCCTACTGGCTGATTAAAGAAACCCTGACCCGCAAGGAATGGGAGCCATTGGCCAAACGACTCAAGCAACTGTGCAAAGAGCATGGGCTTATCGTTGACGACAAAGTGTTTGAGGCTGCGCGTGTTCTGCGTGTGCCCGGCTCGATGAACGTGAAAAAGAATCTTGAGCCCAAGCCTGTTGAGGTATGGAACGAGAGCACCAAGCCTTTCACCTACGAGCAAATCCAGACACTGCTTGGGGCTGAGCCCCCGCAAGAAGAAGTACCTGACTTTATTCCTAAGTCAATGAGCCCCATGATGGAAGCTCTGATGCAGAACAAGGTCAAACGCTTCAAGACGATCATGATGAAGGGCGAGAACGGCTGCGCCCAACTCAACTACTGCTACGCAAACCAGCAGAACATTGACGAACCTTTGTGGCAGTCGGCGCTCTCGATCACTGCGTTTTGTGTGGATGGGGATGATGCCGCGCACAAGATGTCGAATCAGTACCCTGAGTACGACGCCACGGAAGTTGAAATCAAACTGGCCAACATCCGCAAGCGCGGTGGCCCTCACCACTGCACAACTTTTGAAGAGCGAAACCCCGGCGGTTGTGATGGTTGTCCGCATCAAGGCAAGATCAAGTCCCCGATCATGCTGGGCGTTGAGATTGAGCAGGCTGATGCCGACGACAACGAGTTTGTTGTAGCGGATGAAGTGACCGGCGAGGAGACGCGCTACCAGATTCCAGAGTATCCGTTCCCATTCTTTAGAGGCAAGAACGGCGGTGTGTATTTGAAGCCATCAGAAGATGAGGCCGAGCCAGTCGTTGTGTACGAGCATGACCTGTATGTGGTCAAGCGTATGAAAGATGCCGAGCGCGGCGATGTTGCGTTGTTCCGTCTGCACCTGCCGCATGACGGGGTTCGTGAATTCACCGTTCCAACGACATCAATCTCCGCGCCGGATGAGCTGCGTAAACAGCTTGCCTACAACGGGGTGGTGGCGCACAAAACACAGTATGAAAACTTGGCGAAGTTCGTCGTGTTCTTCATCAAAAATTTGCAGTATTTGAAAAGGGCAGAGCTTATGAGAAACCAATTTGGATGGGCGGATGGCAATAGCAAATTCATTGTCGGCGACCGCGAGATTACGAAGGACGGGATTTTTTACAGCCCACCATCGAGCATTACCGAGGACGTGGCCGAGAAGATGAAGCCCAAGGGCACGATGGAGAAATGGAAAGAGGTGTTCAACCTGTACGGCAAGAAGGGCCTTGAGCCCCATGCGTTTGCTGCTCTTACAGCATTCGGTTCGCCGCTGCTCAAGTTTACTGGTTTGGAAGGCGCGATCATCAACGTGATTCACCCCGAGTCAGGTACGGGCAAGTCAACAATTCTTCACATGTGCAACAGCGTGTCGGGCGACCCCAAAGAGTTGACCAGCATGTTTAAGGATACATTCAACGCGAAGATTCACCGCCTCGGCGTGATGAACAACTTGGCCAACACCATTGACGAAATCACAAACATGAGCGGCATGGAGTTTTCTGACTTGGCGTACAGCATCAGTCAAGGCCGAGGCAAAGAAAAGATGAACGGGCAGACCAACACCCTGCGCGTCAACAACACCAAATGGCAAGGCATCACAGTCTGCTCCGCAAACGCTAGCTTCTACGAAAAACTCGGGGTGTCCAAAAACTCCCCAGACGGCGAGTCCATGCGTTTGCTTGAGTACCGCATTGAGCCCAACAACCTCATTGACGTGCAGACGGGCAAGGAGATGTTTGACCACCAACTGCGCGAGAACTATGGCCATGCGATTGACGTTTACGCCGAGTGGCTTGTGTGTAATTTAGAAGAAGGAATTAATTTGATGAGGGGTATTCAGGCGAAGCTTGACCGTGAGGTTCAGTTCTCGCAACGCGAACGGTTTTGGTCTGGGGTTGTGGCCTGCAACATTGCTGGCGGTTTGATCGCCAAGAGCCTCGGCCTGCACGACTACGACATGAAGGCAATCTACGAGTGGGTCAAGGTCATGCTCAATGAGATGCGCCACGATATTAAGCCCCCGCAGACCAGCCAGCTCAGCGCTTTGGGTGAATTCATGAACGCGCACATCAACAACGCTCTGGTGGTCAACGGCAACGTGGACTCGCGCACCAACATGGAGGCATTGCCGATGCAAGAACCCAAGGGAGAGCTGCTGATTCGCTACGAGCCGGATACGAAAGAGTTGTTCATTGCAGCCAAGCAGTTCAAAGACTTCTGCGTCCGGCACCAAATCAACTACAAGGGTCTGCAAAAAGAGCTTAGCGCTACGGGCGTATTTGTTGGCCCAATGAACAAGCGCATGTCTAAGGGTATGCGAGTGGTTACGCCTGTCGTGCGCGTCTTAAAGTTTGACGCATCTAAATCAGATTTCTTACAACTGGATGTTGCTGTGCCCCAAGATGGTGATCGAAACAGTAGCGTACCGAATTAATTGGCGCAAGTTCCGTAAAGGCTGCTCCTTCTTTGTGCCCTGCATTGACACCGTGGCGGCGCGGAAGGAAGTCGGCCAAGTGATGAAGCGCTTGAAGATCGAAGTTATTACTAAAGTAGTGTTGGAGGACGGGGTCAAAGGATTGCGAGTGTGGCGTCTCTGAGGTAGACTTCCGTTGCTGGTTTCAGTTGCCAGCTTCTCCTTAGTGGATGTTAGCTCCATCCTCCCTTCGCCCCCGGTTAACCCCGGGGGCTTTTTTATTTGCGTTCCCGCACTGCTTTGCGAGAGTTGACCAACGCCTCTTGGATGATCGGCATATTTTTCTCAGTCGGCGTAATACCCACGTAGGCAGAACCACGTTGCTCTTGTTTTTTCTCCAAAGAATTAGACAAAGTATCCGCATCAATCTCGTAGGAGGGGAACGCTTTATTAAACTCTTTGAGGTCGTTAAACGCTTTGCGGTAGCCCTTCATATTTCGGTTGCGCAGCGCCACATCCATTTCCTCCAACACATGCGCCCGCATATTGTTGATGTGGGTTTCAATGCCTGTGAGCTTGAAGTTTTTCTCGTCAATATCTGCCAGCATTGCAGGACGGAACCCAATCATTTGGCCGACCAGCTCCCCTGTTTTAATTTGGTCCTTGGTCAACAACTGCGCACCACGGTAATCTTTCGCGCCTTCTTCCCGCAGGCGGTCCCAGATAAGCAAATTGCGAACCACGGCAGGCGCGGCCTTCTCTACGGCCTTGCGGGTATCTCCTTTGTTCCAAGCGTCTCTGGCATCAGCAAGACTGAGGATCATGCTGGCAGTTGGACCTGCGTTGCTAAGCGCAGCCGCAATCAATCCGTCGCGGGTAGTTTTGGTTTCTTTGGTGTCGCGCCCCCACAGGTTGTTAAGGCTCAAGCGGCTAGACAAATCCATACCCGTGAGTTTATTGAGTGGGCCGTACTCAATGAGATTCGCCATATCTGCGCCGAGATGCTTGGGCAGAAACACAGTACGGTACCAAATTTCAAAATCCAAAGACTTCAAATCTTCGGGCCAATCTTTATCTTTGCCGAATTCTTTCCACGCCCAGCCGAGCAAGCCCATTACTGCACTGAACGCGGGCACCCCAACCAAACCTGCGACTGAGAATGAGGTAGCGTAAATACCAAAGAACTTGATCGCGGCTTCACGTTTGCCTTCTTTGTTCAAGAAGGGCAGCATCCGTTTGAAGTTGGTCAGCATCAGCAGCGTTGTGTGCAGCGGGAACATCTTGAACTGCAACAAAACTTTACCAGCACCTTTTTGCATGAACACTGGACGGTTGGTCATGCTGTAGTTACCCAAAGCCTCGTTGGTATCGATGACCGCTTGGTCTACTGCTTGATCGTAAGTTTTACCTGCTTTGCGGCCAAGCCGGTACGAAGCCAAATAAATTGCTTCACGAGACAAGCGCTCAGTGTTGTGCATCAACCCGCCAACTAATAAGCTGCCGAGCTGTTTGCCTTTGCCGTAAGCAACAGGGATGTTGTCAATCACACCCCGACTTGGATCAAAGTACAGATTTTCAGACGGCGTGGACTTGTAGCCCCATACTTCAGAAGCGTAGCTAGATTGAGTCACGCCGCGTTGCAGCATTTCACGAACTGCTTGGCGTTCGTCGGTAGGTAGGTCTAAATTGTTGGACAAGCTTGGGGCTACGTACGAGCGCGTGCCGTCTGGGTTTTCTCGGACAATGCCGTACTGGTTCATGTACGCAACCATCTTGGCCAGCTCTTTAGCTGCTCCTACGCCGTGATGCGCAAGTAAAATTGGAAGCCCAGTGATGTACACGCTAAATGGTTGAAGGATTGCCGAAGATGCACCTGACAAATACCAAAGGAACGATGCTTTATTAGCAGCACCCGCAATCGCATCCCCCACACCATCGCTAGAACCAGAAGACAGTGCGGCGTCTACACGCTCCCGTGCAGAGTCAACAAACGGTTGTAATTTATCTTGCCCCTCAATCGAGTCTTTGGCTTGGGAAATAGAGTTGCGAAGCAGGGGAGCGTACTTAAGACGCGCCAACTGAACCGACATGCCCGCACCTGTGGAGTTGATGTTTCTAACCAAGTCAGTGCTGAACCCTGTAACACCTTTACGATGGATGAACTGTTTGCGAAAACTTTCTTCGGGCATAGCATTCAGATACACCTGATAGATGGCGTCCTTGAGCTGCTCGGCTGCATTGAGGTCGGTCAAATCTGTAGCATCCACAGCATCGAAAATTTTGCGCAAAATACCGCTCATGTTTGCCGAAGCGTTTCGCAAATCTCGTATGTCATTGCCCCTAGCTATAGCTTCGGAATCAAGACCATGTTTTTTGGCCAAACCTTCCAGAGCACTGTCCCGCGCAGCCATAGATTCAAACATAAAGAACTGACGTTTGGCTCCGCGCCCAAACGACAACCAGAAGTTACCACGGCGCACCAACGGGAAGTAAGGATCAATTTTGTCCTTGCCTTCGTACATTGTTTTGACAACCCCCAGAAGGTTGTTCTTGGTTTCGTCGGGCAAGTCAAGGTGTTCAATCTGTTGATCGAGCAGGTCTGAGTAATACTCATTCATGTGCCGGTAGTAATCACGCAACATGTTGTACAAACGCCGACCGTCAGGCCCAAGCTCCCTGTACATGCGAGTCAACTCGGGGTCTTGTTTTTTTGCTGCGGTATCTGAAGGGTCAATGCCTACCAAGGTAGACGTATAGATGACGTTCTCCAATTTAGTTTTGAGCGAGGGGTCGTTTCTATACGCACGGACAATGTCTTGGGTCATCAGGCCGACACGGGCAAGAAGCTGTTGCGACATTCCACCCATTTTTTCAAGCAGCACATTGGTGTTGGTCAACTCAGGCACGGTGTCACGAGTCCAGCGAGCCAAGAAGTCGAACGAAGGCGCAGCAGCAAGTGCCTTTCGTGCTTCGTAGTCGGCAGTATCGTACGCTTGCTTAGCAAATGGAAGAATGTTCTCTGGGTCTTTCAGCGCGTGCAATGCACCAATTGCTTTGCCGAGCTCTTCTCCGGTGCGCGAGTCCCCCACTTGCTTCAACGCTTTTTCAGTTTCTGTCAGCGTTCGCTTTTTAGCCTGCGCAAGTACTTCTTCATTGGCACCTTTTTCAATTGCCCGCATTGCTTTTGTTTTGCGGGAAGTCAAAATGTTGTCAGTAACGTGCATCAAGTCCGACAGCGCGGTGTAGTTGCCTCGGCCTAAGCCAAATAGATTAGCAATGCTGCGGGTGAAACGACTCCAACCGCTTTCTTCACTTGACTTGCCCTCGATGCTGTCCAAGAAATCTTGGAAGTGCTCATCACTCATGCCGTAGGCCAAGAACTCTTGGGGCAACTCAAAAATATCGGAAGTGACTTTTCCTGTTTTAGGGTCTACTTCACCAGCAGACTCTACGAGCACGCGCAACTCTGGGGGAATCATCCCTTTGGCCAACATGCGTTCGTAGTTGATTCTGGCGTTCTCCATCAGAGCGTTAAGCTCCCCAACAAACCGTGTCAGTGCGGCGTCTGTTGAAAGCCCTCTAGCGCTTGCGATCATGCCCAAGTTGATCTTTGTATTTGTTGCAGCGTGCAACATTTCATGCAAGACGGTGACGTTGTTGGCACCTTGGTCTTCGCCAAAGCTTTCTCCGCGAACGTAGATAGCTGGCTTGCTGGTTTTTGTGCCGGGGATGTACAGCCCGCGTGATTCTTCCCAGTCGGCTGCATGTTCTTGCAGTTGCGCAGGAAGTGGATCACCTTTTTCAATAACAACAAACTTCACCCCGCCGACAAACGAGCGCAGGCGTTTGGCCAAAAACTTTTGGAATGGGTTCTTGGTTGTGTTGATGATGTGGGTAAGCGCTTGCGCACCATTGGTGGCTTTGCTAAATTTTGCGTCGGCTGGCGCAGTGGATCGACGGTTGGCCAGTGGAGTGCTTGTCTTCAGTTCCCCACGCAGGTCTGTTTTGGCCCGAACTTCTCGACCCTTCTTGACCTTATCGATTTCTTCCTGAGAAATTTTTGTGCGGTCGTTCAGTACTGCTTTGGCACGTTTGCCCAGCGCTGTGCCTCGGTGCTCTTGCTCAATGTCCAACAGTTGGTTGATAGCTGCTGCCTTTTGCGCACGTTTGTCTTCCTGCGCTTGGGCTAAAGCTTCTTCGTCTTCAAACTCACCTTCGTCAAGTGGCTTGTTGGCCTCGGCTAATTGGTTGAGCGCACCTTCTTTGTTTTGGCTGAACTTGCGTTCTGCTGCTTGGTATTTGGCGCGTGCCGCCTTGCGCTCAACCTCGCGGGCTTGCTTGTCTTCGGGAGCTAAGGGTTTACGCCCACGTTTGGCTGGCTCTTTTGTCGCTTCCCCAGCAGGTGCAGGAGTTGTTTCGCCGGGTGTTTTTTGCTTGTTTTTATATTCTTCTACCAGCTTGTCAAACTCACGAGCACCAGTAAGGATGTAATCTCTATTACCTTGCTCAGCCAAAGTATCCGACGTGTTTTGACTATAAGAGTCAAATGCTGCATCAATGTCGCCGTTGTATTCAGCGCTATTTACTTGGTCTAACGCAGACTCAAAGTTATTTCTAGCAATGCTGCGGGCGTTAGCAACTTTGGCATCATGCTCTGCGTGCCGACGGTCTTCCTCATCCGCTTCAGCAAGTAATTGTTCATCCGTCTTTACTGCAGCGGGTTGTTGGCTTTCTCCTGCAGCAGGCACTGCAGCATTCGGTTCAGCAGAAACCACTCCATTTCGTTGAGCTCCTTCAACTCCTGCGGTGGGCTCGACT
>Ga0007857_1000237_pt1 | contig 16643 bp, 15 predicted proteins | sample CryBogCBH10Oct08_FD_71210 | JGI IMG/M metagenome (GOLD analysis project Ga0007857, IMG submission 71210) | Freshwater microbial communities from Crystal Bog, Wisconsin, USA - CBH10Oct08 | ecosystem: Environmental > Aquatic > Freshwater > Lake | place: Crystal Bog, Wisconsin, USA | collected... | reverse complement strand
TGACGAATGGATGAAAAATGAAAGAAGTAGTCAGGAGGAAGGGCAACGCCTTGTCGTCTAAAAAACAAGCCATTCAAAATTATGATTCATTTTTTTTGATATTTTGAATTTTTTTGTATCATTTTGAATAGGGAATACCACTAAAATTTCACCACTTTGAGCTCTACCGCCGTCAATCCACTGGCCTTGAATCCGCTGGCCGCCCATCTGGAAAAATTCCGTCAACAAGACCGGTTGAACGCGGGTTCATTGATCATTTCGGTTTTGGGCGACTCGGTGATGCCCCGCGGCGGACGCATCGCGTTGGGGAGCCTCATCGGCTTGATGGCGCCGTTTGGCGTCGGTGAGCGCTGGGTGCGCACGGCCGTCTATCGATTGGTGAAGTCCGATTGGTTGGCCTCTGAGGCGCATGGCCGCAAGGTGGATTACCAACTCACCCCCTCGGGTTTGCAGCGCTTCGAGGAATCGGCCCGGCACATTTATGCCGACAAGCCACCGCCTTGGGATGGCCAATGGCGCTGGATTGTCGTGCTGGACGAGTTACCAGCTCGCCAACGTGAGCAGTTGCGACGTGCCTTGTATTGGCAAGGCTTTGGTGAAATGAAAACGGGCAGTTTTGTGCATCCCGGCGCCGATTTAGACGCGGTGCTGGACGCTTTGGTCGCCGATGGTTTGGGCGACCTACAACAGACCTTGACCGCTTTCAAAGCCAAGCCTCTGGAAGGACATGGTTTGCTGGCTTCCGATTTGGATTGGGTGGCCAAAACGTGGCCCTTGGACCAATTGGCGGCGGCCTACCTGGATTTTCTGGCGAGCTACGCGCCCTTGGAAAAATATCTGAAACAACGGCGTCACCCACTGAAGTCTTTGGATCCCGCCTTGGCTTTTTTATGCCGCACGCTGTTAATTCACGATTACCGTCGCTTGTTGCTGCGTGACCCTGAGTTGCCCCAGGATTTACTGCCCGTGAATTGGCCGGGCACTCGCGCAAGGCAGCTGAGCCGGACGCTGTATCAAGGATTGTGGGAAGCTTCGGAACGACACCTCTCAGAAAATTTGCGCTTGGCAAATGGAGAAGTGCCCAAAAAAGTGGGGAAGTCCCTGCAATAAACCGCTGTTATGCTTGGTGCCCAGAAGAGGACTCGAACCTCCACGATGTTACTCGCTAGTACCTGAAACTAGTGCGTCTACCAATTCCGCCATCTGGGCATCTCAGGGAACACAAGATTGTATCTTAAAAAAATAAACCCCACCAAGCCTACAGGCGCCGTTCAAGAAGAGTTTGAGGGCACCGTTCAAGGCCATCGCGACGGTCATGGATTCGTGATTCGCGACGATGGTGAACCCGATGTGTACTTGCCGCCAAATGAAATGCGGGCAGTGCTGCACAAAGACCATGTGAAGGTCAAGATTGTTCGTTCAGACCGCCGGGGACGCCCCGAAGGGCGCGTCACTGAAATCCTCGATCGCCCTCAGCAGCCCATCATCGGTCGCTTGCTACAAGAGAGTGGTGTTTGGTTGGTGGCGCCTGAGGACAAGCGCTATGGACAGGATGTGCTGATTCCCAAAAGTGCCACCGGCGCAGCGAAAACCGGCCAAGTGGTGGTGGTTGAGTTGACCGAACCCCCTGCTTTGTTTGGTCAACCGGCCGGGCGTGTGGTCGAGGTGCTGGGCGAAGTCGACGACCCTGGCATGGAAATCGAAATTGCCGTGCGCAAATATGGTGTGCCGCATGAATTTTCGGAGGCTTGTCTGGGCCAAGCCAAGGCCTTGCCCGACAAAGTGCTCCCTCAAGACAAGAAAGGTCGCGTCGACCTGACCGATGTGCCCTTGGTCACCATCGACGGCGAAGACGCCCGCGATTTTGACGATGCCGTCTACTGTGAACCTGCCAAAGTCGGGCGCGGCAAAGGCTGGCGTTTGTTGGTGGCGATTGCCGATGTGAGTCACTACGTCAACACGGGCTCGGACATCGACATTGACGCCTACGACCGCGCGACCAGCGTTTACTTTCCGCGCAGGGTGATCCCCATGCTGCCGGAAAAACTCTCAAACGGGCTGTGTTCTTTGAACCCCGAAGTCGAGCGTCTTTGCATGGTGGCCGACATGTTGATCAACGCCCAAGGCGAGATCCATGCTTACCAGTTTTACCCGGCCGTGATGTACAGCCACGCACGGTTTACCTACACCGAAGTGGCCGCCATCTTGGGCAATACCCGAGGCCCCGAGGCCACGCGCCGTAAAGCCTTGGTGCCGCATTTGCTGCATTTGCACGAGGTTTACAGCGCGCTACTGAAGGCGCGTCAGGGGCGGGGTGCCATTGATTTTGAGACCACAGAAACCCAAATTGTTTGTGATGAGAGCGGTCGCATCGAAAAAATTGTGCCCCGTGTTCGCAACGAGGCGCACCGCCTGATCGAAGAGGCCATGCTGGCGGCCAATGTCTGCAGCGCCGACTTTATTTTGCAAAGCCAACACCCCGGCATGTTCCGCGTGCATGAAGGCCCCACGCCTGAAAAGCGTGAATTGCTGGCCAATTACCTGCGCACCACGGGTGTCGGTATGTCCATCAGCGACGACCCGGCGCCGCGTGAATTCCAAGCCATTGCCCAAGCCACCAAAGACCGGCCGGATGCGCAGCAAATTCACACCATGTTGCTGCGCTCCATGCAACAGGCCATTTACACGCCCTTTAACAGCGGTCATTTCGGCTTGGCGTTTGAGGGCTACACCCACTTCACCAGCCCCATTCGGCGTTACCCCGATTTGTTGGTGCACCGGGTCATCAAGGCCATTTTGGGGAAAAAACGCTATCAATTGCCAGCCCTGCCCACGCCGGGAGAGGCCCACAGCAAGTTGGCCAAGCGCTTGGCCAGTCGCGTCAAATCTCCCAAAGCCTTGGCGGCCGAAAAGCAGGTGTCTCCCAAAAAGGGGGGGCAAGAGTTGCAAGGTTGGGAAGCGGCAGGTTTGCATTGCAGCGCCAACGAGCGCCGCGCCGATGAGGCCAGCCGCGATGTCGAGGCGTGGCTCAAATGCAAATACATGCGAGACCATTTGGGCGAAGAATTTTCGGGGGTGGTCACAGCTGCCACGGGCTTCGGAATCTTCGTCACGCTGGACTCGATGTATGTTGAGGGCCTGATCCATGTCACCGAGTTGGGTGGCGAGTACTTTAAGTTCGACGAAATGCGCCAAGAATTGCGGGGTGAGCGCACCGGCATTCGTTATGCCATCGGCACCCGGGTGCGCGTGCAGGTCAGTCGCGTTGATTTGGATGGGCGGAAAATCGACTTCCGTTTGGTTAACGAGAACGAATCGGCTTTGTTGCGTGCCACGCGTGACAAAACCCGCGACAAAGACAAAACCCAAACGGCCAAGCTCAGCAAGGCCGAACGCGCCAAACAAGCTTTGGAGTTGGTGCCCGAGTTCCCCACAAGGCCTGTGAAGGCGTTGGTGAAGAAGGCATCTGCTTCGGCCAAGAAAAAAGTGGCCCAGAAAAACGGTCAGAAAATGACACCCAAAACGGCGTCATTAGGGGCTCAAAAAGGACCGCAGAAAGGCCCCCAAAGCGCGGGTCAGAAGCCATCGGTATCCCGTAAAACCAAACGCAAATAACCTGAATGGGTAGGCATGAGTAGCTTGAAATCATTGGGCCGTGTGGCCATCGTGACAGGCGCCGGCACCGGCATTGGTCGGGCCACGGCCCTGAGTTTGGCTGCTGACGGCTATTCCGTGGCACTGGCTGGGCGGCGCCTCGAACCTTTGCAGGCGACGGCCGACCTCATCGGGGCTGCTGAAAGGGTGCTCATCGTGCCGACCGATGTGACCCAAGAAGCCCCAGTCGCTGCTTTATTTGCCCAAACCGTTGACCGCTTTGGCCACTTGGACCTGCTTTTTAACAACGCGGGCTCGGGGGCTGCGGCGCCCATTGACCAGTTGACCTTGGCCCAGTGGCAGGGTGTGGTGGACGTCAATTTGACGGGCATGTTTCTGTGCCTGCGCGAGGCCTTCCGCGTCATGAAGGCGCAAACCCCTCAAGGTGGGCGCATCATCAACAATGGCTCGATTTCGGCCTACACCCCTCGACCGCAATCGGCGGCTTATACCGCCACCAAACACGGCGTGATGGGCTTGACCAAAACCGCGGCCCTCGAAGGCCGTGCCCACCACATCGCCGTCGGCCAAATTGACATTGGCAACGCCGGCACCGAAATGACCACTCGCATGGCCGCCGGCATTTTGCAAGCCAATGGAACGGTCATGGCCGAGCCTTTGATGGACGTGAATCTGGTCGGCGAATCGGTGCTTTACATGGCCAACTTGCCTTTAAGCGCCAATGTGCTGTTTCACACCGTGATGGCCACCAACATGCCGTTCGTCGGGCGCGGCTGAAGTTCCCTGGCCACAAGCGGGTGGCTTTTAGCCTCTTGGAGCCACATTTATGCTATCATCGACTGGCTTTGCATTTGAAAAGTGTCTGACCCAATGGGTTAGCCAATCTGTGCTTGGCTAACCAACCGCAAACCAGTCCACTCAAGGTGCTGGGTTGATGAATAAGAGTCATCAACTCGGTCACGGCCTGGTTTAAGACCTAACCTTTGGAGTAAAAAATCATGGCAGTTACTATGCGCGACATGCTGGAAGCAGGCGTCCACTTCGGTCACCAAACCCGTTTCTGGAACCCCAAGATGGCCCCGTTCATCTTCGGTCATCGCAACAAAATTCACATCATCAACCTGGAAAAATCGCTGCCGATGTTCCAGGACGCGATCAAGTTCGTCAAACAACTCTCGGCCAACCGCGGCACCGTTTTGATGGTCGGCACCAAACGCCAAGCCCGTGAAATCTTGGCCACTGAAGCCAAGCGCGCTGGCGTTCCTTTTGTGGACCAACGCTGGTTGGGCGGCATGTTGACCAACTTCAAGACCGTCAAAACCTCCATCAAGCGTCTGAAAGACATGCAAGCTCAACAAGAAGTGGGTTTGGACAGCTTGAGCAAAAAAGAGCAACTGATGTTTGCTCGCGAACTCGCTAAGCTCGAAAAAGACATTGGCGGCATTCAAGACATGCCTGCCTTGCCGGATGCGATTTTTGTGATCGACGTGGGTTATCACAAAATTGCCATCGCTGAAGCTCAAAAATTGGGTATTCCCTTGATCGGCGTGGTTGACTCCAACCACTCGCCTGAAGGCATCGACTACGTGATTCCTGGCAACGATGACTCGGCCAAGGCCGTGGCTTTGTATGCCCAAGGCATTGCTGACGCCATCATCGAAGGCCGCGCCAACGCGGTGAATGACTTGGTCAAGGCCGTTACTGCTGAAGGCGACGACGAGTTCGTGGAAGTGGAAAACGCCGCGGCTTGATTCCCCTGATTTGGCATGAAGGGTTCTTGACCGGTCCTTGCCAATCCAAAAGGGGGCTCAGCCCCCTTTTTTTTAGTCTTTTTAGTTTTGTTGTTTTAACCCATCATTAACCAATCAATTACGGAGTAATTCAAATGGCTGCTATCACCGCAAGCATGGTCGCTGAACTGCGCGCCAAGACCGACGCCCCCATGATGGAGTGCAAAAAAGCCCTGACCGAGGCCGATGGCGACATGGCCAAGGCCGAAGAGCTGTTGCGCGTCAAGCTGGGCACCAAAGCAGGCAAGGCCGCTTCGCGCATCACCGCTGAAGGCGTGGTCGCCAGCTTCATTCAAGGCACCACAGGCGCTTTGGTTGAAGTGAATTGCGAAACCGACTTTGTGACCAAGAACGACAGCTTCCTGGCCTTGGCCAACGCCGCCGCCAAATTGGTCGCCGAGCACAATCCCGCTGACCTGGAGGCCCTGGGCGCCTTGGCTTATTCGCAAGACACCTATGGCCCCACTTTGGAAGAAGTGCGCAAGGGTTTGATCGGCAAGATCGGTGAAAACATGTCGTTCCGCCGCTTCAAGCGCTTTGAAGGCGCGAACGCCTTGGCTTCTTATTTGCACGGCACCCGCATTGGTGTGGTGGTCGAGTATGTCGGCAGCGATGTGGCTGCCAAAGACGTTGCCATGCACGTCGCCGCCATGAAGCCCGTCGCCTTGACCAGCGCCGATGTGCCCGCCGATTTGATCGAAAAAGAACGCGCCGTTGCCAAGGGCAAGGCCGCTGAAGACGCCGCCAAAGCCCAAGCCGAAGGCAAACCCGTTCAGTCCGATGAAATCGTGGCCAAACGCATTGAAGGCGGCGTGCAAAAGTTCCTGAAAGAGGTGTCTTTGTTCAACCAAGCTTTTGTTAAAAACGACAAGCAAACGGTGGAGCAAATGCTCAAAGCCAATGGCACCGAAGTCAAATCGTTCACCATGTACGTGGTCGGCGAAGGCATTGAGAAAAAGGTCGACGACTTTGCCGCTGAAGTGGCTGCCCAAGTCGCCGCCGCCAAGGCCTCCGCATAAAGAGACGGACCTTACAATTCACCGCATCCAACCAAGACTCAGGAGCCCCGCATGACCGATCCCCGTCCAGCCCACAAGCGCATTTTGCTCAAGCTGTCGGGTGAGGCCTTGATGGGTGACGACGCCTTTGGCATCAACCGTGCCACCATTGTGCGCATGGTGGAGCAAGTCGCTGAAGTCACCCATTTGGGCGTCCAAGTGGCGGTGGTCATTGGCGGTGGGAACATCTTCCGCGGCGTCGCTGGCGGTTCGGTAGGCATGGACCGTGCCACCGCCGATTACATGGGCATGTTGGCGACGGTCATGAACGCCTTGGCCTTGGCCGATACCATGGACAAAGCCGGGTTGACCGCGCGCGTCATGTCGGCCATCGCGATTGAGCAGGTGGTCGAGCCTTATGTGCGCCCCAAAGCCTTGCAGTATTTGGAAGAGGGCAAGGTCGTGATTTTTGCGGCCGGTACTGGCAATCCCTTTTTTACGACGGACACTGCGGCCGCTTTGCGTGGCGCTGAAATGGGCGCTGAGGTGGTTTTGAAAGCCACCAAAGTGGACGGTGTTTATACCGCCGATCCGAAAAAAGACCCTGCCGCCACCCGCTACACCCAACTGAGTTTTGATGAAGCCATGGCCAAGAATTTGGGCATCATGGACGCCACGGCGTTTGCTTTGTGCCGAGATCAAAATTTGCCCGTCAAGGTGTTTTCGATCTTCAAGCCCGGGGCCCTGCGCCGCGTGGTCATGGGCGAAGACGAAGGCACGTTGGTGCATGTCTGAACCCCCATATTTGAGGAATTTGTATGACGATCGCAGACATCAAGAAAACCACCGAAACCAAAATGGACCAGTCCATCGCGGCCTTTCAAAACAACCTCAGCCGAGTCCGTACCGGCCGTGCCAATCCGGCCTTGTTGGACACCATCCAAGTTGAATACTACGGCGCCATGGTGCCTCTGAGTCAAGTGGCCAACGTGTCTTTGATCGACGCCCGCACCATCAGCGTTCAACCCTGGGAAAAACCCATGGGCCCCAAGATTGAGAAGGCCATTCGCGAAAGCGATTTGGGCTTGAACCCTTCCACCATTGGCGAGTTGATCCGAGTCCCCATGCCCGCCATGAGCGAAGAGCGCCGCAAAGAACTCACCAAAGTGGTTCGCAACGAAGGTGAAAACGCCAAAATTGCGATCCGCAACTTGCGCCGCGACGCCAATGAATCGGTTAAAAAACTGGTGAAAGACAAGGCCGCTTCTGAAGACGATCAAAAGCGCGCTGAGGTCGATGTGCAAAAAGTCACCGACAAGCACATTGCCGAAATCGACAAACTGGTCGCCGCCAAAGAACAGGACATCATGGCGGTTTGAGCTGATCCATGAACAAGCGTTTGAGCACCGGGCCAATCGATTTGACCATCCCCAACCATGTGGCCATCGTCATGGATGGCAATGGCCGGTGGGCTCAGCAGCGTTTCATGCCGCGTGTCGCGGGGCACAAAAAAGGCGTGGACGCGCTGCGCCGAGTGATCAAATTGTGCAGTGCACGGGGCGTTAAAGTCCTCACGGTCTTTGCTTTTTCTTCAGAAAATTGGGCCCGTCCCGCAGATGAAGTCGCCTATTTGATGGAGTTGCTGACCTTCGTGTTACGCCGTGAAGTCCCCAAAATGGTGGCCGATGGTGTGCAGCTGCATGTGGTCGGTGAGCGGGCTCACCTGTCTGACCGAATCAAGCAGGCCTTGGCCAGGTCTGAACAAGCCACTGCCCATTGCGAGCGACTGGTATTGAACGTCTGCTTCAATTACGGCGGCCGCTGGGACATGGTTCAAGCGGCCCAGCAATTGGCGCTGGCCAATCAGCCCATCACGGAAGAGGCGCTCGGTCAGAAATTGGCCTTGGCCCATGTGCCGGACCCCGATTTGATGATTCGCACCGGCGGTGAACAACGGCTCAGCAACTTCTTGATGTGGCAGTGCGCTTATTCAGAAATGTTCTTCAGCGAGGTTCTCTGGCCCGATTTTGACGCCGCCCATTTCGACGCCGCCTTGCAGGCCTATGCCTCTCGAGAGCGGCGTTTCGGCACCTTGCCAGACGCGGTGGGCTCGACCGCGTCGGTGGCCGGCACTTCAACTGTTTAAAAACTGTTAATCCATGCTAAAGCAACGCGTGATCACGGCTTTGGCACTTCTGGCGGTGTTGTTGCCGGCCCTCTTTTACCCCCAGCCTGTATTTTTTGATGCCGTCATGCTGGTCATGATGGTGGCGGCTGCTTGGGAGTGGGGGCGCTTGAATAGTCCCACCAGCACCAACCATCCCTTAGCCATCACGGCTTTCTCCGTCACCGCTTGGCTGGGCGCCTTGCTGTGTGCGGCTGGCTGTTTGGCAATTTGGGCCGCGGGGGGGCTGGAGCGCCCTTTGTCAGATCTGCGTTGGTGGTGGACGGGAGCGGGGGTGTTTTGGGTGGTGGCCTCTGTTTTTTTGCTGGCCCAAGGCGTCTCGGTTTGGCTGGCCATTCACCCTTGGCTGAGGTTGGCTCTGGGTTGGTTGGCCTTGCTCACCGCTTGGTGGGCCGTGGCCCAAGCGCGTGGGATTGGGATTGAATTTTTGTTGTCGGTTTTAACCCTGGTTTGGATGGCCGACATCGCCGCCTATTTCTTTGGACGGGCCTTGGGGGGGCGCATGATTCAGCGCAAGCTGGCCGTCCGCATCAGCCCTGGTAAATCTTGGGAAGGCGCATTGGGCGGCCTTTTCGGTGTCATTCTGATGGCGGTGGTTTGGGCCCATTTCGATTCAGGCATGGCACCCCACTCCCTCTACGGGCGATTGACATTGGCGGGCTGGCCCTTCGCGTTGATTTCGGTGCTTTTTTTGGGGGTCATGAGTGTGGCCGGTGATTTGGTGGAGTCACTGATCAAAAGGGCGGTGGGCGTGAAGGACAGCAGTGGCTTGTTGCCTGGTCACGGCGGCGTGCTGGACCGCATCGATGCCCTTCTGCCCGTGTTGCCCTTGTCGATGATGCTGGCGGCCTGGGTTTCGCCCTTGGCTGCTTAGTTCAAGGCCCTTATTCGGCGCTAGGTTCAAATGAAAAAACAACGCTTACTGATTTTGGGCTCGACCGGGTCGATTGGCAAAAACACCCTGGATGTCGCCTCGCGTCACCCCGACCGCATCGAGGTGTTTGCGCTGAGTGCGAATACCCAAGTGGACTTGATGTTTGCCCAATGCGTGCAACATCAGCCCCGTTTTGCCGTCATGGTCAGTGAGCCGCACGCGCAGGTTTTGGCTGAAAAAGTTCATGCACATGGGTTGAGTACTCAGGTCTTGTCAGGGGCCGCTGCATTGGATGAATTGGCCTCTCACCCCGACGTAGACTCAGTGATGGCGGCCATCGTGGGGGCAGCAGGCTTGTCGTCGTGCTTGGCGGCGGCGCAGGCGGGCAAGCGTTTGTTGTTGGCCAACAAAGAAGCGTTGGTGGTGGGCGGCGAAGTCTTTTTGGCGGCCGTTAAGCAGGGCGGGGCAACGCTGCTACCGATTGACTCTGAGCACTCGGCCATCTTTCAGTCTTTGCCGGATGACGCCAGCACCTGGTCTCGGCGGGTCAGGAAAATCATCTTGACGGCGTCGGGCGGGCCGTTTCGCCAACGCGACCCCGCGACTCTGAAAGAGGTCACGCCGGAAGAGGCGTGTGCGCACCCCAATTGGGTGATGGGGCGCAAAATCTCGGTCGACTCAGCCACCATGATGAACAAGGCCTTGGAAGTGATTGAGGCCCGGTATCTTTTTGGCCTGACTGGGGAAAAACTCGAGGTACTGATTCACCCTCAAAGCATTGTTCATTCGATGGTCCAGTACCACGACACCTCGGTGGTGGCGCAGTTGGGGGTGCCGGACATGCGGGCCCCCATCGCTTACGGCTTGGCTTGGCCAGAGCGGTTTGAAAGCGGTGCTGCGCACTTGGATTTTGCGGCCCTGCCGGCCATGCACTTTGAAGCGCCCGATCCAGCGCGGTTCCCGGGCTTGCCGTTGGCTTGGCAGGCGCTGGCCGCCCCGCTCGGCACGCCGGTGGTTTTGAATGCCGCCAATGAGGTGGGGGTCGACGCCTTTTTGAATCGACGCATTCGATTTGACCAAATCCACGCGGTCAACTTGGCAGCCTTGTCCGGCGTCTTGCCAACCCCTCCCCATGGGCTTGAAGACTTGTTGGCGCTGGACGCTGAAGTGCGCTCTTTTGCAGCCCAACAGGTTCAAGCCTGGGCGACTTGAGGGGGCTGGTTTTTGAGCCCTTCGCCTGTTGTATTATTCCCTCTCGTATTGGCAGATTCTTGCCAATTCTGAGCTTCAACTTTATTGCCTGTTGCGCAGCGGCCAACGCATCTTCATGATTAATTCTTTTTATCGTTCCTGCTTGCAGGCTCGCACAGGCTTTTTGGCGGTATTTGTGGGCCTGTTGATGGCTGCTCAGATGTCTTGGGCGGTGCAGCCCTTCACACTTCAAGACATCCGCGTCGAAGGTTTGCAGCGGGTCGAGCCCGGCACGGTGTTCGCCACCTTGCCTTTTTCTGTGGGCGATACCTATACCGACGACAAAGGCACTGCTGCGATCCGTGCTTTGTTTGGGTTGGGCTTGTTCAAAGATGTGCATTTGGAAACCGATGCGGGGGCTCTGATCATTCAAGTGGCCGAGCGCCCCACCATCTCGGCCATCGAGTTTTCAGGCATCAAAGAGTTCGACAAAGACACGCTCAAAAAATCTTTGAAAGACGTTGGCTTGGCCGAAGGCCGCCCGTTCGACAAATCCTTGGCCGAGCGCGCTGAGCAAGAACTCAAGCGCCAATACATCAGCCGCAGTCTTTATGGTTCTCAAGTGGTGACGACCGCCACCCCGATTGACCGCAATCGGGTGAACTTGACCTTGACCGTGACCGAAGGCGAGCCTTCCAGAATCAAATCCATTCGGGTGATCGGCGCCGACGCGTTCGGTGAAAGCACCCTGACGGGCTTGTTTGATTTGGACGTGGGCAATTGGCTCAGTTGGTACACCAAGTCTGACCGTTATGCCCGCACCAAACTCAATGCCGATCTGGAGACCTTGCGCTCTTACTATTTGGCGCGCGGCTACCTGGAGTTCCGCATCAACTCCACTCAAGTAGCCATTTCACCCGATAAGCGGGACATCGACATCACGGTCAACATCACCGAGGGCGATCGCTTTGCGGTGGCCGAAGTGAAGTTGGACGGCAACTATCTGAACAAAGAAGACGAATTCAAGGGCTTTGTCGCCATCAAAGTGGGTGAGCCTTACAACGCCGATTTGGTCGCCAAAACCACCAAAGCCTTCACCGATTACTTTGGTAATTTTGGTTACGCCTTTGCCCGAATCGACGTGGTACCCGAAATCGACCGCAGCACCAACCGCGTGGTGTTTGTCTTGCGCGCCGATCCGGGGCGTCGTGCTTATGTGCGCCGCATCTCATTGGCGGGCAATACCCGATCAAGGGATGAAGTGGTGCGGCGTGAATTCCGCCAATTTGAATCCTCTTGGTATGACGCCGAGCGGATCAAGCTCTCTAAAGAGCGGGTCGATCGTTTGGGCTATTTCAAAGACACCAACGTCGAAACACAGGAAGTCGCCGGCGCCCCCGATCAAGTCGATTTGTTGGTCACCGTGACCGAAAAACCCGCTGGCAGCATTCAGTTGGGGGCTGGTTTTTCCTCCGCCGATAAATTGTCCTTGTCCTTCTCGATCAAAAACGAGAACATTTTTGGTTCAGGCAATTACCTGGGTTTCCAAATCAACACCAGCAAATACAACCGGGTGATCGTGGTGAACAGCACCGACCCCTATTTCACGACCAACGGGGTCTCTCGCACCATCGACTTTTACGACCGCACCCAACAACCCTATGCCTACCAAGGCGGTAACTACATGCTGACCACCTTGGGCGGCGGTGTTCGTTTTGGCGTGCCTTTCAGTGAAACCGACCGGGTCTTCGTTGGCGCCAGTGCTGAGCAGTACACCATTCACTCGGGTACCAACACCCCTGCCAACTACTTGTTGTATGCCAATAAATACGGTGAGTCCAGTCTGGGTGTTCCCTTGACTTTGGGTTGGGCCCGAGACAACCGCGACAGCGCTTTGGTGCCCAACAACGGGATGTACCAGCGCTTTAATGCCGATCTGGGTCTGTTTGCCGATGCGCACTATGCCCGCATCGACTACCAACTCCAGCAGTTCTTCGCCCTCAGCAAGCAATACACGCTGGCATTGAATGGCGAAGCAGGTTATGGGCGCGCCTTGGGTAACAGCCTGTTTCCGATCTTTAAAACTTTTTACGGTGGCGGATTGGGCTCGGTGCGTGGCTATGAACAGGGCAGTTTCGGCCCCCGTGACATCACCGGCGCCATCACCGGTGGCACCAAAAAAATCAATTTGAACAGCGAGTTCATGTTCCCCTTCCCGGGTGCCGGCAACGACAAAACCCTGCGGCTTTATGCCTTTGCCGATGCGGGCAATATTTGGGGTGAAGACCAACCCATTCGTCTGAGCGAAATGCGCACCTCAGTCGGTTTTGGCTTGAGCTGGGTCTCCCCGATGGGACCGTTGCGCTTCGCCTTAGCCGACCCCCTGCACAAGCTGCCAGGCGATAGAATTCAACGACTCCAATTTCAAATCGGAACTTCCTTCTAATGAAACCCCTTTTCCGTCATCTTGTCTCTGCCTCCTTGTTGGGTTTGTCGGCGTTTTCGCTGACGGCCCATGCGGATGATTTCCGTGCTGGCTTTGTCAGCACCGACCGCATCTTCCGAGAAGCCAATATGGCCAAAGCGGCACAGGTGAAGTTAGAGCAAGAGTTCTCCAAGCGTGAAAAAGACCTGGTGGACCTGCGCAACGGTTTGAAATCGGCCTCTGACAAATTTGAGCGGGAAGCCCCCACTTTGTCCGATACCCAGCGTGCCACCCGTCAAAAGTCCTTGGTCGAACAAGACCGAGAATTTCAACGCAAAACCCGTGAATTTCAAGAAGACCTGAACGCCCGCAAAAATGAAGAATTGCAACAGGTCATTGACCGCGCTAACAAGGTCGTGCGTCAAGTCGCCGAGGCCGAAAAATACGATGTCATTTTGCAAGAAGCCATCTACATCAACCCCAAATACGACATCACTGACAAAGTGATCAAGGCGTTGAATACGGCCACAGGTCCTGTTCCAAGCGCTTCGTCTAACCCGTCTAAGTGAGCGTCTGAGTGTGGCAGGGTGATTGGCTGGGCGTCACACTGGGTGAAGTCGCCGCTGCCCTGGGAGGCGTGCTTCATGGTGATCCGGCGCGTCGCGTCACCCGGTTGGCCAGCTTGCAATCGGCAGGTCCCGCCGATCTGAGTTTTTTGAGCCAAGCCAAGTGGCAAAGCCAATTGGCCACCACCGCTGCGGGTTGCGTGATTGTTGCGCCTGCTTTTCAAGCCGCTGCCCAAGCCCGCGGCGATTGCTTGGTGGTCGACAACCCGTATCTTTACTACGCCCAGCTCAGCCAGTGGTGGGCCCGGCGCGAAGCCGAGGCCACCGCCGCAGTCTCTCAGCCCTTGATCCACCCCAGCGCCGTGATCGCGGACAGCGCTCAAGTGGATTCAACGGCCCAAATTGGCCCCCTGTGCGTGGTTGAAGCGGGTGCGGTGATTGGGGCTCACACGCGGTTGATGTCCCGGGTCACGGTGTCCCAAGGCTGCGTGATTGGCGAGCGTTGCCTCTTGCATCCCGGCGTGGTGATTGGCGCGGACGGTTTTGGTTTTGCACCTTCTGATGCCGGCTGGGTCAAGATTGAGCAACTCGGCGGCGTTCGCATTGGCAACGATGTGGAGGTGGGTGCCAATACCTGCATCGACCGGGGCGCGTTGGACGACACCGTGATTGAAGACGGCGTCAAGCTCGACAACTTGATTCAAATTGCGCACAACTGCCGCATTGGCCGCAACACAGCGATTGCAGGCTGCGTGGGCATCGCGGGCAGCACCCTCATCGGGGCCAATTGCACCGTCGGGGGCCAAGCTGGATTTACGGGGCACCTCACGCTGGTTGACGATGTCCACATTTCAGCCCGCACCTTGGTCACGCGCTCCATCCACAAGCCAGGGCAATACTCGGGGTCCTTTCCCATGGATGAACACCACGCGTGGGAAAAAAATGCAGCCTCTTTGCGACAACTCTCCACCTTGCGCGACCGCATCAAGGCTTTGGAGTTGAATGCCAAAACCCAAGTCGGTGCCGCCTCGTCGGTGCCGACCACGGGTCTGTCCGAAGACCCAGTCGCTTAATGTGTTTCCCTTTTCATATGTGAGCCTTCCATGTTAGACATCCACCACATCCTCAAGCAACTGCCCCACCGTTTCCCCTTTTTGTTGGTCGATCGGGTGTTGGAAATTGAAAACGGCAAGACCATTAAAACCTTGAAAAATGTGACCATCAACGAGCCTTTTTTCACGGGGCACTTTCCGCATCGTCCGGTGATGCCCGGCGTCTTGATGTTGGAGGCGCTGGCGCAATCAGCCGCCTTACTCAGCTTCGCGACTTTGGATGCATCGCCTTCTGACAACACGATTTATTACTTTGCGGGCATCGATTCGGCGCGTTTCAAAAAGCCCGTGGAGCCCGGCGACCAACTCATCATGGACGTGGCACTCGACCGCGCCCGCGCAGGCATCTACAAATACAAAGCCGTTGCCCGGGTGGATGGCGACGTGGTTTGTGAAGCTGAACTGATGTGCACCATGCGCACCATCGCTTAACGGGGTTGTCGCTTTGGCCAAGATCCACCCCACCGCGCTGATAGACCCGGCGGCCGAATTGGCCGACTCGGTCGAAGTCGGCCCCTACGCCGTCATCGGCCCGCAGGTCCAAATCGGGGCCCGAACCAAGGTCGGCCCGCATTGCGTGATCGAGGGCGTGACGCGCATTGGGGAAGACAATGTTTTCTTCCAATTCGGCTCCATCGGCGCTGCGCCCCAAGACAAGAAATACCGGGGTGAACCGACGCGATTGGAAATCGGCGACCGCAACACCCTTCGTGAGTTTTGTACGCTCAACACAGGCACCGTCCAAGACGGCGGCGTGACCCACGTGGGCGACGACAACTGGATCATGGCCTACGTGCACATTGCCCATGATTGTTTTGTGGGCAACCAAACCATTCTGGCCAACAACGCCACCTTGGCGGGCCACGTCACCCTGGGTGACTGGGTCATTTTGGGCGGTTTGTCCGGCGTTCATCAGTTTTGCAAAGTGGGCGACCACGCCATGGTGGGCTTTCAAAGTCATGTCTCACAAGATGTGCCGCCGTACATGACGGTGTCTGGCAATCCCTTAAAAGCCCATGGCTTCAATTCTGAAGGCTTGCGCCGCCGTGGGTTTTCCGCCGAGCGCATTGCCCAAGTCAAACAAATCCATCGCAGTCTGTACCGCGAAGGCCTGACCTTGGCTCAAGCGGTTGAGCGCATTCAAGGCCTTTTGGCCTCGGCTACCGACCCCTTGGCCCAAGCCGATGCGCAGCGGATGTTGGACTTTTTGGCCCAAGCCGACCGTGGCATCGTCCGGTAATTTGTCACACTCGCTGCGTCTGGGGCTGGTCGCCGGCGAGGCCTCTGGCGACTTGTTAGCCGGGCTTTTACTCGACGGCGTGCGTCAGCGTTGGCCCCAACTTCAGGCCCAGGGCATCGGCGGACCCGCCATGGCCCAACGCGGCTTTGAGGCTTGGTGGTCGCAAGAAAAATTGGCCGTGCGCGGCTACGTCGAAGTCTTGCCGCGTCTGCCCGAATTGCTGCGCATTCGCAGACAACTCAGTGAGCGTTGGTTGGCGGAAAAACCCGATGTGTTCGTTGGCGTGGATGCGCCCGACTTCAATTTGGATTTGGAAATTCGCTTGCGACAAGCCGGTGTGCCCACGGTGCATTTTGTCAGCCCCTCCTTTTGGGCATGGCGCGCCAACAAGGTAGAAAAACTCAAAGCCGCAGCCGACCATGTGCTTTGCCTGTTTCCTTTTGAGCCCGAGCTGCTGCAAGCGCGCGGTGTGGCCGCGACTTTTGTCGGCCACCCGTTGGCCAATTTAATTCCCTTGGCACCCGATCAGGCAGCGGCGCGCCACCGCTTGGGTTTGCCTGCCGATGCCAGAGTCATTGCCTTGTTGCCTGGCAGTCGGCAAGCCGAAATTCAACATCTGGCCGGACGCTTTTTTGCCACCGCCAAAC
>Ga0007857_1000228_pt1 | contig 16834 bp, 15 predicted proteins | sample CryBogCBH10Oct08_FD_71210 | JGI IMG/M metagenome (GOLD analysis project Ga0007857, IMG submission 71210) | Freshwater microbial communities from Crystal Bog, Wisconsin, USA - CBH10Oct08 | ecosystem: Environmental > Aquatic > Freshwater > Lake | place: Crystal Bog, Wisconsin, USA | collected... | reverse complement strand
TTGCGCGATCGTCCCTATTGGCGCAGCCTGGCCGACCTAAAAGGATTGCGTGCATATGAGCGCGAACGAAAAGCCGGCATTTGGCCCATGAGCTGGACCACCGATGGCTTGCAATTGCTGTTTGAGTTGAGCCCAGCGCCTTTGCAAACCGCTCGCAATTGGGGACTGAGCGCCTTTGACCGCAGCGGCCCCCTGAAACAATGGGCGACCAAAATCGCCATGGGATTGACATGAAATTGAGCTTGCCCCTGATTCCGCTTCTGACCCGGTTGAACTTCGCCTTCTCGACCTTCACAACCCTGGCGACCCCGACAACACTTGCAACACTTTCCATATTTGCAACACTTTCAACACTTACCCTGGCGGGTTTTGGGGCCCCTACCACCGCAATGGCTGCTGCCTCAGAGCTGAGCACCAACTCAACCGCAAGCACTGGCAACAACTCTGGCAGTCCGGAAGCGCTGATTCGCAAAAACCTCAGCAGCCGACTCAGCGAGTTGCAAGACATCGACGAAGTCCGCAAAACCCCAATGCCAGGCATTTGGGAAGTGCGCAGCGGAAACGATCTTTTTTATACCGATGCCCAAGGCAACTACCTGATTCAGGGCGAGTTGATCGACACCAAGGCCCAGCGCAATTTGAGTGCCGAGCGCGTGGCCGAACTCAACACGGTTGAATTCAGCAAACTCCCGTTCGGTGACGCCTTTACCTTGGTTCGTGGCAATGGCGAGCGGAAATTGGCGGTTTTCGAAGACCCCAACTGCGGCTATTGCAAACGCTTCGAGCAGTCGTTGTTGAAGGTCAACAACATCACCGTCCACGTGTTTTTGTACCCCATATTGGGCGAAGATTCGGTCGAAAAATCCCGCCGTCTTTGGTGTGCCAAAGACAAACCTGCCGCCTGGAATGATTGGATGCACGCGCAAAAATCCGCTCCAGCGCCATTGACGCCTTGCGACACCAACGCCCTGAAGCGGAATGTCGAATTTGGCAAAGCCCACAAAATCAACGGCACGCCGACCTTGTTCTTTGTCGACGGCAGCCGCGTGCCCGGGGCCATTCCGCCCGACGCCATTGAAAAGCAGCTGGCCCAAGCCGCTGCCAATGTTGCCAACCCCAGAAAATAACATGTCGCCTCACGCCTCTCTCATCAACCGCTTGGGCTATGCCGGCTTGATTCCTTTTGTAGCCCTTTCGGCCCTCATGTGGCTGGTGGCCCCCGAATTCCAACCCTTTGTGGCGATTGGTTTGTCGGGTTATGCCGCCGTCATCTGCTCTTTCTTAGGCGGCATTCATTGGGGCATTGCTTTCCTGGAAGACGACCCCGACCATTTGGTCCGAGGCACCGGCTTTCACTTTGTCTGGGGGGTGGTTCCGGCTTTGGTGGCTTGGATTGCCGTGGTCATGCCGGCTTTTGCCGGACTGCCCGTTTTGGCCTTGCTCTTGGCGGTTTGCTACGCAGTCGATCGCCGCACTTGGAATTCCCCCGCACTTCGACCCTGGTTGACCTTGCGCTTTCGCGCCACCGTGGTCGCGGTGTTGAGTTGCTTGTTGGGCGCCATCGTGACTTGATTCACAGAAATTGATTGACCCTGAACATGGCCCCCCCAAAAAAATCCCAAATCGAATTCGTTAAAAAGCCTCTCGCTCCCACGCCCAGCGGCCCTGACTATCAAATTGCTTGCGACCAATTTGAGGCCCATCTCTATGACGTCACGCTGACCGTTTCGTCGCCCCAGGCCCCACAAATTCTGAGCTTGCCGGTTTGGATTCCGGGCAGCTACTTGGTGCGTGAATTTGCCAAAAACCTGCAGGGCTTCAGCGCCCAACAAAACGGCCGCTCGGTGCGCTTTGAACAACGCGATAAATGCACTTGGGTGGTTGAAGCCAAGCCGGGGGCGCCGCTGGTGATTCGTTACCAAATTTATGCCCATGATGCCTCCGTCCGCACCGCCTGGTTGGACAGCCAAAGGGGCTTTTTCAACGCCACGAGTTTGTGCCTGCGCGTGGACGGCCAAACGGAAAGGCCGCACACCTTGCGCCTGCTGGCCCCTCAAATGGCCTGGCGCGTCGCCACGGCATTGCCCGCGCGCCAAGTCGATCGACGTGGTTTTGGTCTTTACCTGGCCGCCGATTACGACGAGTTGGCCGACTCGCCTTTCGAGCTGGGTGACTTTTGGGAAGGCACTTTTGAAGCGCACGGCGTGCCACACCGCTTTGTCGTGGCAGGGGCCAGCGCCTCTTTTGACGGCGACCGTTTGCTGGCGGACGCTCAAAAAATTTGCGAAACCGCCCTCCGTTTTTGGCACCCCGTTCAGGCCCAAGCGGCACCAAACGCGACAAACGCATTAAGAAAAAAAGCGCCAGCACAGGGGCTGGCACAGGGGCCTGCACAGGGGCCAGACCCAAAACAGTTCAACACGCCGCCTTTTAAAAATTATCTTTTTTTGCTCAACGCGGTCGACGACAACTACGGTGGCCTTGAGCACCGCGCCAGCACCGCGCTGATTTGTGGCCGCCGTGACCTGCCTCGCCTGGCAGAGTGCTTGGGCACCAAGCGCCAACCCGAGGGCTACAACACCTTGCTGGGCTTGATCAGCCATGAATACTTTCACAGCTGGAACGTCAAACGCCTGCGCCCGCAAGCGTTCGCCCGCTACGACTACAGCCAAGAAAATTACACCGAGCTCTTGTGGTTCTTCGAAGGCTTCACCAGCTACTACGACGACTTGTTGTTGCGCCGCGCTGGTTTGCTGGACGACACCGCTTATTTGAAGGGGCTCAACAAAACCCTGAACCAAGTTTTACAGGCCCCCGGCCGGCTGGTGCAAAGCGTGGCAGAGGCCAGTTTTGACGCTTGGGTAAAGTACTACCGCCAAGACGAAAACACCCCCAACGCCACCATCAGCTACTACACCAAAGGGGCCTTGGTGGCGCTGTGCTTTGACCTCCTCCTGCGGGCTGAAGGCAAGGCCAACTTAGACCAAGTCATGCGCCAACTTTGGCAGCGCACAAAAGCGGGCACGGCCGACGGCGGTCCCCTCACAGAGGCCGACTTCGCCGCTGTGTTGAGCGAGCTCGGCGGCCGCTCTTTTGCCAAAGAAATCAAAGCCTGGGTGCACGGCAAGACCGACTTGCCTTTGAAAGCCTTGTTCGAAAAGCACGGCATCGTTTGGCACGAAGACCCCGCCCAAATGGCCCAACGCTTGGGCTTGCGCTTGGAAAGCGGCAGCCCGCTGCGTCTCAAATCGGTGCTGCGCGGCGGGGCAGCAGAAAAGGCCGGCATGGCCGCTGGTGACGAGTGGTTGGCCATCGAAGTGGGTCCTAAAAACAACCCAAAAACCAAGCCCAAAACCTGGCGGCTGAACCAGCTCGAAGACCTGCCGCTCTACATGGGCACCGCCAAAAAAGGGGTGGCTTGGGTGGCCCGCGACCAGCAGGTGTTGCGCCTGCCCTTGGTGCTTCCCACGGTCAACACCGTGCGCTTGGCAATTGCCGACGCGGCCAAAATGGCCACCTGGACCGGCGCCTAAAAGTCACCAAGCATCGCTGAGGGTCACTGGGTATTAGTGACCCTTAAAAACGGCGGGACGCTTTTGCAGAAAAGCCACCACGCCTTCGTAGTGGTCATTGGTTTTGCCCATTCGAGACTGGGCATCACGCTCAGCGTCCAGTTGGGTGTTCAAATCCACCCCGGTGCCATCACGCAGCAGTTGGCGCGTGGCCACCAAAGCTTGGGTCGGCATCGCGGCCATGCGGTGCGCCATGGCCAGGGTCGCGCCTAAAAAGTCTTCTTGAACGTCCCACAACAAACCCCATTCCAAGGCTTTGGCAGCGCTCAGTTTGTCGCCTGTCATCGCCAAGACCATGGCGCGTGCCAGCCCCACGCGGCGTGGCAATAACCACGTGCTGCCGGCATCTGGTATCAAACCAATTTTGCTGAACGCCTGAATAAAGCTGGCCTGCGGTGACGCAATCGCCACATCACAGCTCATCACCAAAGACATGCCCGCCCCAGCTGCCACGCCATTCACGGCCGCCAAAGTGGGGAGTTTCAAAGACTGCAATCGACGGGCCGTGGTGTTGAAATAACGCTCAATCACCGGGCCGGGGTCCGACTTTTGCATGAACTCTTCTTTCGAAGTAAAGCGGATGCCGCCCAAGTCAGCGCCCGCACAAAACCCCCGACCGGCGCCGGTGATCACCACCGCCCGCACCGAAGGGTCGGCCTCGGCTTGATCGAGCGCCTGCCAAATGGCTTCATGCATGGCGGGTGAAAAACTGTTCAACAAAGTCGGACGGTTCAAAGTCAGCAAAGCCACCGCGGGGCCAGAGGGATCCTCTCCCAGGCGCTTTTCATACAAAACCGTGGGCTCAGACGCTGCGGTGCTGGTCGGGTTTGCAGCGGGTGTGGCGGAAGGGGTGCTCATATTGGGTCTCCTGTTTTTTGCTATTTTGAAGGCAAGTTTCGGTATAGTGAACCACCTTCTGTTAACTGAGAGACTTGACGCATGACCCAAGCCACCCCCAGCGCACCAACTTATGAAACCATTTTGGTCCGAACCGAAGCAGAAAAAGTGGGCATCGTGACCCTCAACCGCCCCAAACAACTGAATGCGCTGAACGACCAGCTCATGACCGAACTCGGCGACGCCCTGCAGGCCTTTGATGCCGACCCCACCATCGGCTGCATCATCGTCACCGGCAGCGAGAAAGCCTTTGCCGCAGGCGCCGACATTGGCGCCATGGCCACCTACTCCTTCCAAGACGCCTACAAAGGCGATTTCATCACGCGCAATTGGGAACGCATCAAAGCCGTGCGCAAGCCAGTCATTGCAGCCGTTTCAGGCTTTGCCTTGGGCGGTGGTTGCGAGCTCGCCATGATGTGCGACTTCATCATTGCCGCAGACAACGCCAAATTTGGTCAGCCCGAAATCAAGCTTGGCGTGATGCCGGGCGCAGGAGGCACGCAACGCTTGCCCCGAGCGGTCGGTAAATCCAAGGCCATGGACATGGCCCTCACCGGCCGCATGATGAACGCCGAAGAAGCCGAGCGCTCCAATCTGGTGAGCCGCGTGGTGCCCTTGGACAAATTGATGGAAGAAGCCCTGGGCGCCGCCCTGCAAATTTGCGCCTTGTCGCAAATCGCAGTGATGGCCAACAAAGAATCGGTCAACCGCGCGTTTGAGAGCAGCTTGGCCGACGGCATCATGTTCGAGCGCCGCCTCTTTCACGCGCTGTTTGCCACACAAGATCAAAAAGAAGGCATGGACGCGTTTGTGAACAAGCGCCCTGCCCAGTTCAAGAACAATTGACGTTTTTTCGAACCCAAGCCATGCAAAAACGCCCCTCCAGCGCCCTGCTCCTGTCTTGCTTGATGGCCTGCGGTTTCGCCAGCCCAACGGCCATGGCCGCTTGGACCCGAATCACAACCGATCAGCTGAGCGCCTCCTACGCCGACATGGAGTCCATTGAGCGCAGTGGCAACCGCGCCAAGATGAGCCTGATGATGGATTACTTCCAAGCGCAACAAGACCCCATGGGCTCCAAAGTGCAGTCCTTGGCAGGCGACTACCTGTTCAGCTGCAAGGACATGCGCTACAAACAAAATTCGCTGACCCTCTTCAGCGACCATTTGGGCACCGGCAAAACGGTCTCCGACAAAACCTACGCCCACGCCAAATGGCACCAAGTCCCGCCCGAAAGTGCCATTGAAGTGGCGTGGGGAATCGCCTGCAACCAAAAGGTGGACAACAGCCAAACCCCCAAGCTCGGCGTAGGCAGACTAAAATAACGATTCTTGGGGCTGCACTGGTTTCGACATGGGTTCGGACGCGTGGCAGGGCATGTCGAGCTGAATGTGCTCGTAAAACTGATTCAAAAAAACTAACTGCAAACGACGAACGTTTCGCACTCGCCGCTTAAACACCGGTGAGCCTCACAACAGCAGGCCAATGGGCTGGGCAAGGGTGTCGTAAGACGTCCAGGCTGTGAGGTTATTTTCATTGGCTGGTTTGGCGCCGGGCACCTTGGCGTCAAATGAGATTTAAGGATGCTGGTTTCTTGCGCAGCGTGTCGCTGCGCGGCGCAGGAGACGAGACCCAAATCAGACGACTACACATGTAGAACTGTACGAAAAAGACTTGTGGACGGGGGTTCAATTCCCCCCAGCTCCACCATACACGGGGGACAGATTTTCTCTGTCCCCCTTTTTCTTTCCCGGAAGGCCGTGTTTTTGCGGGCTTTCGCGTTTTGCCTTGTGGACGTGACGGGACAGATTCCCCCGTTTTTTGTCCTTGGAGAGCACATTTCTCTTTTTTCTCTGTTAGCTTGTGGACGTGTCCATGAGCTGAGCCCAGTATTCATGAGGGTTTCAGTGATTGGGTTTGACCTTGTCCCTGCACGTGCATGAGGGATGTGAACTGATTAAAAGATTGCTTCAGGCTGATCTCGGAAGTACAGGCTTCGCATGGCGAACGTCCGCTTCGCCCAAACGCGTCGCTGAACCGTCCATCGCCAATTCGTCAGTTAACCCCCAGCCGCTTCGATGAAAGTGGGTGCGCCATCGGCGCCGCACCGGTACATCCCGTCCAGCACTAGGAAGTGCAGGGCCTTGCCTAAAATTGATTAGTTGTACTCACTATGAGTACGATGAGCGAAAACAGAACGGAGGCAGAGGAATGGTCACAGAAGCGGATTTCGCTGCGGCAACGCGCCTGCGCCTGCCGACAAGATATGCCTTCCAGAACCGGGACGGCGTAGTCGACGCCTCATGCATCGGTCGTGCGAGTGCGGTTTATCCGGCCACCGTAGTTGCCCATCGATCCCGAGGCCCGAATTTCAAACGCCTGAAGGCGACCACTGAAGACGGCGCTGTCTATGCTATTGATTTGATGGTCAATGGATTTGACTTCACCGATCTGGCTCCCGCCGGGGTGCTGCGCGGGACTGATGGTGAGGTTATAGACGGAATACTTGAAGTCTCGGATGCGCGCTTCCGGGAAGTCGAAGACAGCTTGGCTGAAGGCAACCGGCTGAGGGCTGAGGCGCATGCCTCATGGCGAGGCGGGATCAACTACCTCTCCGAGCTTGTTGCAGTTGAGGGGCACGCCGCGAGGCCTGGCTTGCGCGCACCTCAAATCGGCGCGCTCCACGCGATAGCGGCGCACTGGAGTTTGAGCAAAGACCCGGCCATCATTGTGATGCCCACAGGGACGGGGAAGACGGAGGTCATGCTGGCCATCACCGTCGAATCGCGCGGCGATCGCATCTTGGTCATAGTGCCCACAGACGCGCTGAGGCAGCAGACGGCAGATAAGTTCAGGGAGTACGGACTCCTGAGGAAATTGGGCATCGTCACTGACGTGCTCAATCCGGTCGTGGGCGTACTGACAGGAAAGCCCACCGCGGCCCAGTTCGCCGCACTCCGAAGCTGCAACATTGTGGTGACCACGATGGCCTCCATCAGCCGAGGCGATGAGAATGAGCAAAAAGCGTTTGCAGCACTCTTCAGTGAAGTCTTCTTCGATGAGGCGCACCATGCGCAAGCGACAACCTGGAACAGGTTTTCAAGTTATTGCGCTCATGCTCGAATGCTGTTGTTTACCGCTACGCCATTCCGGGAAGACGGCAAGGCGTTGAACGGGAAGATCATCTACAACTACCCACTTCAACTTGCCCAAGAGAACGAGTTCTTCAAGCCGATCCAGTTCCTTCAAGTCTTTGAGCCGGACAGCTCTGTGGCCGATCTGCGGATCGCCGAGAAAGCCGTAGAGAGACTGAGGACCGATTTGGCAAGCGGCTTAGACCACATGCTACTGGCGAGAGCCAACACGATTGGTCAAGCTAAGGATCTGTTTGACAACATCTACAGTGCAGAGTTTCCGGACCTGAACCCGGTCCTCGTCCACAGCCACACGAAAGGCCGCGAACAGATTCTTCGGAATATCCGAAGCGGTGAGCACAGGATCGTGATCTGTGTGGATATGTTCGGCGAAGGATTTGACTTGCCGCAACTCAAAGTGGCCGCGCTGCACTCCGTCCACAAGAGCCTTGGCATCACGCTGCAGTTTATTGGTCGCTTCGCTCGTGCGGCCGACAATGTCGGGGACGCAAGTTTCGTGGCAAATACTGCTGAAGACGGCGTACCTGAAGCACTTGAAAGTCTCTATCAAGAAGATGCTGATTGGAACAACCTGCTGTCGGACTTGAGCTATGACGCAATCGACCCTCAAGCGAGGCTGTCGGAGCTTGTGGAAAACCTTCAACCACTGGAGGAAGTTGCGACGGAACTGGAGATATCTACGCTCACGATGAACCCGAAGCTGAGCACGGAGGTGTTTCGCGTCACGGACTTCAACCACACCGGGTATGCAAATGCATTTCGACCAAAGCAGGTCATTTATCAGCCGACCTTCAGTCAGCAAGACAAGATGCTGGTCTTCATTGTCAATCAGGAAGACAAGGTTGACTGGACAGACTCCCGTGACATCGTCATCGATACCTGGGACCTTTTTATCGCCTTCTATGATGAGGAAAAAGGCCTACTCTTCATAAACAGTTCCCGCAAGTATTTCGCATGGAAGCTGGCTCAAAGTCTCTCGACTGACCCGCAACCGGTTCGCGATGAGGAGGTGTTCAGGGCTTTCAGTAATCTGCGACGAATGACGCTGCACAGCGTGGGTTTGACGGGCTTGAGCCGGAATGTTAGATACCAGATGTTTGCTGGCCTCGATGTCCGTGACGCTATAGATCCCGTGCTGCAGCAGGACAAGATGAAGTCGAACGTCATGGGCGTAGGCTACGAAGACGGAAAGAGGGTGAGTATTGGGTGCTCACGTAAAGGAAAAATCTGGTCACTTCAGACGGACTCTCTCGCCGGTTGGAGAGATTGGTGCGGAGACCTGGGGGTCAAGCTCTCAAACGAGAATATCGAGCCCAACGACTTCCTCAAGCACACTCTCGTTCCTGAGTTGCGCAAAGGCGGCGTGCTTCCCGATGAGCACGCGATGATGATCGACTGGCCCGATCAGCTCTTCGAGTCGGCGAGTTTCAAGATCGCGGTTGTGCACGGAGAAAACAAATACAGTTTCCATGAGTGTCAGTTAGATCTTGTCGAGTGGACCCCGGCAGGTAACGAGTTCACGTTCAAGCTGAAGGCTGGCAGTGAAGTCGAGACTGTGTTCAAGATGACGCTAGTCCCCGAGGGAGAAGCTCAAGGACTGTTCTATTCGATTGTGTGGTTCGAAGGACCTGATTTCAGCATCGAGGCCTTCAATAAGACTGATCTGGCGGTTGACTTTTTCACGACCAACCCACCTCTCGTACGACTTGCAGATGGCTCGCAACTCTCGGGCGAAATACTGCTGAAACCGCGTGAAGAACTAGCGGAGGTTTATGACCAAGAGCTGATTGCTCCGCTGGCGTGGGGCGACACGCTCCAAAATCAGGAGAGCCGATGGAAAGATGGCGCGCTGCGCCCCCGCTCGATTCAACAAAAATTTATCGAACACCTCGAGCAAGGGCCTTCGGCGTTCATCATTGATGACGACGATGCCGGGGAAAGCGCGGACATCGTATCTATTGAAGATGGGGAGCAGACCATCACTGTGACTTTATGGCACTGCAAGTATTCCTCTGGAGCCGCGCCTGGAAACCGTGTGAAAGACCTCTACGAGGTCTGCGGCCAAGCGCAAAAATCGACCAAGTGGACATGGAATTTTCCTAATTTAGTTGCTCATCTCACAGAGCGTGAGACCAAGCATCGCGCGGGTCGCCCGACGCGCTTTGTTCGCGGAAGTCTGGACAAGCTCGTTGTGCTGAGAAAGGCGTCGCGACGCAAGTACGTTGTCTTTCGCGTCGGTATTGTTCAACCGGGGCTGTCCAAGGCGGGTATCGAGAATGACCACCTTGCCATTCTTGGCGCTACGAGCCTCTTTCTCCGTACCGTCACAAACCATCCCTTGGTAGTGATTTCAAGCTGATGGCGAGGGCGTCATGCCGCGTCGATACCCGTCAGTTGCGTGGAAGGAGCTTAAGCCCAGAGCCGGTGATGGTTTTCATAGAATCTTGGAAGTCCTCAAGGAGCAACTTCACGTCGCGACTGCCGGGGATGTGGAAGGCAGCTTCCGTGCCTGTCATCCGAATATGAAGATTTGAGCCAGGAACGACGAGCGTGAACTCCGACAAGTCTGCCTCGTACCTAAGGTAATCCTTCAGCTCGTCAACTTCTTCGATCTGGTCAATCTTCTCTTCAAGCGGAATCGGCTGCTCAATCTGAACGACCAGCGGACCGCAATGCCCTGCGAACACGGTATCGAAGTTTTCCGTCGTGACGACGGTCGGCGATCTGAAGTTGGAGACCTCAAGGAGGATGCGAAACCGCGGGGCGTCGTCCGCATCTTGGCTGATCGTGATGTCCACGCGAAAATCAGGGCTGATGATACTTGCTTCTCCGCCCGAATTTTCCAGCGTCAGTTGCTTGCGTGTGTAGCCCTGCGCGCTCTTGATTTCGTCGTGGAGGTCGCTCGCTGCACGCTTAGCCTTTTTTTACATGTTACTGGCTTTCATAGATTCTGACGACTGCTTAACGGAAAGTGTTCGTATGTGCGCTTCGGGTTGGGAATGCTCAATAGAATTGGTTGATTCGTGCCTTGATAGGGGTTCAAGAAAACTGTTCGTGCCACAAATCAGGCAGTGCATTACGTGTGAGCCACAGCATGCTGACCTCCTGTGGTTGCCTTCCTTCAAGGATGTCGATCACCAGCGACGGATCCAACAGTGTCAGCCTCAGCAGTTCATTGACCGTGCTCGGGTCAAGCTCCTCGAGTTTGGCAATTTCTGACCCACTTCGGACCTCGCCTGCATCCAGCAGTCGCTGCCAATAGTGGGCCCGAGCGAGTCCCTGGAACAGTGCAATTTGGCTGCTCTTGTCCATGCACTCGCCGTTTATGTGACCTTCGGTCTTTTCGGGTGTCATCACAACCGTTTTGATGCCTGGTCGGCGCTTGAGCTTGAATGGGGTGCGCGTGGTGATCCGAAAGGTGTCGTCGCTCGTACTGTCGCTCACGGTCATGTCGCTCATGCGGGCAACTCCAGTTCCAGCATCTCTGCCCCCGTTGTTTTGGGCTTCATGGTTTCCAGCAGAGGGATCCAGTTATCTGTGCGCCAACTGACCTCAACCGTATCGTCCTCATGGAGCGTGATCCGTTCCACCAGGCTTCGGATGATGTGACTTTTCACCTGATCAAAGTAGTTGTCCCAGATCTTCGCGGTGCGCTGCAAGATGAGCACGACCGCCTGCGGTTCTGGAATGCCAGGGTTGATGGACTCGATACGGTGCCAGTATTGGTTGAGCATCGTGCCCGAGCGCAGAAAATCAAGCACCTGCTTGGTCACCTCTTGTTCGATGGGTTCAGCAGGTTGATTCGGAATGCTGCTCTGGCTGGCGCCTTCGTGCATCTTCTTGTTGTGCACGTAGTAACGATAGACCTTGCCTGATTTTTTTTGTGTTGCCATTGGCAGGTACAGGTCACCGCCAGGGCTGTAGATCAGACCACGCAATAGGAACTCGGTGCGCGCCTTCATGGCCCAGGTGGCCTGGCTCTTGGCCTCGCTTGTGCGTGCCATCATCTGTTGCACGCTGTCCCATTTGGCCTGGTCAATCAAGGGCTGGTGGGCCCCCGCGTAGAACTGCCCCTTGTGCGAAATCATCCCGAGGTACACCCGGTTTTTCAGGACCTTGTGGAGTGATTGCTTGCAGAAATGCCGACCTGATTTCGTCAAGCGGTCTTGTTCCTTCATCTGCTGGACCATGAGCGTGGTGGAGCCTGTGCTGACATATGTGTCAAAGATCCAGTTCACGGTTTCCGACTCTTGTGGATCAATCAGTAGCTGCCGGTCTTCAACCCGATAGCCCAGCGGCACAACACCTCCCATCCACATACCTTTGCGCTTGGAGGCAGCAATCTTGTCGCGGATGCGCTCGCCGGTCACTTCACGTTCGAACTGAGCAAATGACAGCAGCATGTTGAGCATCAAGCGGCCGGTTGATGTGGCCGAGTTGATCTGCTGGGTCACCGAGCTGAAGCTGACCTGGTGCTTGTCAAACACATCAACCATCTTGGCGAAGTCAGCCAGGGAGCGAGAGAGACGGTCGATCTTGTAGACCACCACCATGTCCACCTTGCCTGCCTTGATGTCAGCTATCAAGCGCTTGAGACCCGGACGCTCCATGTTCCCGCCCGAGTAGCCCGGGTCCTCGTAGGTGTCTTGCACAGGGACCCAGCCTTCGTTGCGCTGACTGAGAACATAGGACAAGCCCGATTCGCGTTGTGCATCGATGGAGTTGAACGATTGGTCAAGTCGCTCGTCAGAGGAAACACGGCAATAGACCGCGCAGCGTTTGGGCGTCAGCATGCTCATGCTTCCCCCTTGGTTTTGAGGCCAAAAAAGGCAGGTCCGGACCACTGAGTGCCGGTGATGGTCTTGGCGATGGCAGACAAGCTGCCGTAAATCTGGCGGTTGTATTCGTAGCGGCCGTCGGCCAGCACTTGAACCCGGTACTCCTTGCCATCAAATTCCCGCACCAGTGTTGCGCCGGGCATGGCCACCGCTTTGAGTGGGGATTTGCTTTTGATCTTGGAGAGTTGCTGCCCATAGTCGGCCAGCCTTTCCCTGGCGGACTGGGGCAAGGTGCCAAAGGCCAGTTCTTGAAATCGGTGCGAGAGGCGAGAGGTCATGAACTTGCGGTTGGGGTGAACTGGGCGGCGCGGGAAGTGCACATCCCAGACCTTCCAGAGCTCGGGCATCTTCAAGTCATCGAGGGCTGCGACCTTGTTCTGGATGGCATTGATTTGATCGAGGCTGCGCTGCTCACGCGGGGTGATGGACCGTGTTTTCATGGGTGAACTCCTTGTTCTGTAGACGGGTTCACATTCACGCTCTGCAAGGCATGGAAGTCCACGAACTCATCGAGATCAGTGGCGTAAAGCTGACTGCTGTGGGTTTCACTCAGCATCTGGTGTTGACTGACAGCTGCTAGAGCCATCAGTTCGCTGATCTGAGAAAGGGAGAGAAATCCGCTCTTTTCGGAGCGCTTGCTGAGGCGGCTTGTGGAGGGGTTCAGGTGGTCTGTCATGGGGAGGGAATTTGGTGAAAAACCGTCCATAAATCGTATGAGCGAGCCCCTCCAGAGGTAACGTGTTTTGGCGGGCCAATGGGGGACACGAGCTGGAAACCCGCATAAATCCTTGATTTTTTTAGCCGGGACTCATGGCCAAGCGCCTCAAATTAGCAGTTTTGACAAACTTGTAAAAAGCGTATCCGTCCAGCGAACACATGTTGAGTGAGGTTTAAAAAACGGGCACCATCGGGTTTCAAAATCTGATTGGAGCCCGTATGAGTGATGAGGTTGAGGTCCGCCCTGTCCCGGTGATGAAGAGTAATGGCAATAAATACAACGAATTTTTGAAATCCCAAGCGATCAGGGCCCATCTGAATGGTGCCAAGTTTGCAGATGTGTCCAAGCAGTTTGGTCCTTGTGAGGACACCGTCAGGAAATGGGTTGCTGCGTATTTGGCGGGATCATTGACTTTGCCAGGCTTGCAGCCTGTGACTGCCAGAGCATTGGTCAAGCAAGCCAAAGTTCAAAGTGAAGAATCCTTTGTTTCCTTGATAGGGCAACATCATTTAGGAAACATTGAGCTTTCATTCAAGCACTCAGGGCTTGCGCTTGATGTCAAGTGGCCTGTGACCAACGCCATGGAGTGTGCACAGATGATCAAAGAACTGCTCCAATGATTCGAATCGATGAAGCCTGGCTGTCGACCGAGGCGATGGACATGAGGGCGGGGATGGACACGCTATTGGCGCGGGTGGTGTTGATCTTTGGTGCGGCGCAGCCGCACCATGCGTATTTGTTTGCCAATGCTCGTGGGAGTCGTTTGAAGATATTTATTCAAGACGGGTTTGGCATGTGGATGTGCACGAGGCGTTTGGCCGAAGGGTCGTTCAGCTGGCCACGTGATATCAGGGAGTTAAAGCATTCACTCAGCCGTGAGCAGTTGCAAGCCTTGGTGGTGGGTTTGCCTTGGCAGAGGATTGGTGCCAAGAGTGCGATCTTGCACGTTTGAGATGCTCAAACATTGAGGGATATTGAGTCTGAATTATCTCGTGACTTGAGAGTGAAATCAAGAGAGAAAGTCCCGATTCTCGAGGGGCGTTGTATGTGAGAAACTCTCTTACATGTTGAGCGCAAACACATCAAACACCCCCTCAGTTGCACAGCAATTGCAAGGATTAAGTTTCGATGACATCGTCGCCGTTGTTGAGCAGCATAAGTTACTAATTACACAGCGTGATCAAGTCATTGCGCAAAGAGACAATGCGCTGTCTGATGCCAAAGCGCTCAATGAGAAGTTGACTTATGAATTGTCATCTCTCAGACGCTCAAAATATGGCAAGAAAAGTGAGTCCATGAATGTCGAGCAAGTCGAGCTCTTTGAGGAGTCCAGGCTGGGTGACATTGCGGCAGTAGAGGCTGAGCTTGAAGCCATGCAAGCAAGCGTTACCGTACCTGCATACGAGCGCAAGTCCCCCAAGGGCAGAGCCCCCATTCCAGCACATCTGCCCAGAACCGATATTCATCATGAGGTGGAATCCACCACCTGTGGTTGCGGTCATGAGCTCAAGCGTGTGGGTGAAGATGTCACAGAAAAATTAGACATCGTTCCTGTGACCTATCGGGTTGAGCGTCACATTCGTGGCAAATGGGCATGCGCGCATTGCCAGACATTGGTTCAAGCACCAGTTCCCGCCCATGTGATTGATAAAGGGCTGCCTACAGCGGGTTTAATTGCGCATGTGGTGGTGTCTAAGCTTGAAGACCATGTTCCACTGTACAGGTATGAGAAGATCTCAGCGCGATCGGGATGTGAAATACCCCGATCGACCCAAGCGGAGTGGATCGGAAAAACTGGGGTTGCACTGCAGCCCCTGGTGACGGCCTTGAAAGAGGATATTTTTAAATGCAAGGTTTTACATGCAGATGAGACGCCGGTTGCCATGCTGAGTCCGGGGGATGGTAAAACGCATCGATCGTACATTTGGGCTTATGCGCCGGGGGAGTTTGAAGGCATCAAAGCGGTGATATATGATTTCTGTGAATCCAGGTCGGGTGAGCACAATCGCCAATTCCTTGAGGACTGGCGAGGGTCGTTGGTCACAGATGATTTCGCTGGGTACAAAGCCACGTTTCTTAATGGCGTCATAGAGGTTGGGTGCATGGCACACGCGAGGAGAAAATTCTTTGATCTATTTGAAAACAACAAGAGTCCAATGGCCCAGCAAGCATTGCAGTTCATACAACAGCTCTACGAAATTGAGCGTGAGGTCAAGAATTTGAGTTCAGAGGAGAGACTGGCGATAAGGCAAACTCGCAGCAAGCCGATTGCACAGCTCATGCACAAATGGCTGCTGGCTCACCGACCGAACATCTCGGACGGCTCCGCGGGTGCCAAGGCGATGGATTACACCCTGAAGCGTTGGGATGCACTCACGCGGTTCTTGGAGGACCCCCTGCTTCCGATTGACAACAATTTGATAGAAAACAAAATGAGGCCTATCGCGATAGGCAGGAAAAATTGGTTATTTGCTGGGTCATTAAGAGCGGGTAAAAGAAGCGCTGCAATCATGAGTTTGATTCAAAGCGCAAAGATGAATGGACATGACCCATTCTTGTACCTGAAAGATGTTCTGCAGCGCCTGCCCACGCAAAAGAACCATCTCATCCATGAGCTTCTGCCGCACAACTGGCAGCCCAAGCAAGCTTAACAATGGCCACCCACAGGTGGCCGTTTAAATCCACCGTCTGAAAAAACTCAAAAGTCAACGTGTGTTGGGCGGACGGATACTAAAAAGCTGTATATTTATCCAGCAATCTGGAAAAAATCATCCCAAACCCCCGGTCTTCAGATCAGGGGTTGAGACGCCTCATTGCCAAAACAAACAACAACAAAGGAGACAACGAATGAGCCGACCTCAGACCTATGCCGACATCTTGCTGAACCTGCCTGTCGATGACACCCTCAAAACCTTCATCGAGCGTCATACCCTGCCTTTGCCCGATGGTTGGATCTGGCATGACTCGGTCCAAGCCTCCAAGAGCCTGGTTGGTTTGATTCAATTGCACCCGAACGCCGCCATGCGTGACCGCATCGTGGCCGGTTTACACGCCTGCACGCTGTTGGCCCACCCCTTGGGTAAGCAGGCCATGTTTCAGGCCGCGCACGATAGGCCGACGGAATTGATGGGGCTCATTGCCTGCAAGAGCGACCTCCACCGGGCGTTCTGGCTGTATGTCCATCATCCGGCGCTGTTTGAGGCGGCGGCCGAGATCGAATACCTGGATCACCACGGTCAGCAAGCCCAGCAGCACGATCTGGGCATCAAGCAGCCCATCAAGCGCAACGAGGCCTCGATCGCCGAGTTCAGTGATGCCATCAAGGGGTTCTACCAGAGGGAGCTGGGGTGTGGCGAGGTTTGCGTGGTCAATGTGCTGGACCGGGCGCGAGGCACGCAATTGATTTCTATCCATGCCAAAGACCTGGCCACGGCCAAGCTGGAATTCGAGGGAAGTCAGCTGCAGCGCAGGGTTGGTAGTCCGAACATCCACATGGTGCTGGAATATGCCCAAGCCACCGGTGTGGCTCGCACCATCATTCGTGGTGGAGCCAAGTACCACACGATGTTGTGTGAGGCATTTGCCAGGTACTTGTTGGGCGTGGATGCCGATGCACAGCGTATCCAAACGCCAAGGCTGAACCTCTCAACCTTA
>Ga0007857_1000226_pt1 | contig 16906 bp, 25 predicted proteins | sample CryBogCBH10Oct08_FD_71210 | JGI IMG/M metagenome (GOLD analysis project Ga0007857, IMG submission 71210) | Freshwater microbial communities from Crystal Bog, Wisconsin, USA - CBH10Oct08 | ecosystem: Environmental > Aquatic > Freshwater > Lake | place: Crystal Bog, Wisconsin, USA | collected... | reverse complement strand
AAAGCTATAGATATTGTATCTATTAAGCTTAATAAGGATGGCTTATACGCTGTCTGTAATAAGCCTGATACAAGTATTATTCTATTAGCAAAGTACAGTAAAGCGTTTAATGTAGAACAAGAAGTCACCCTTAATATTGGGGATGTTAAGAAACTACTTAGAGTAATTGACTGTATTGATGAAGACGAGCTTGTATTTACAATCGAATCTAATCACCTTTATTATAAAACTGATAAACTACAGTTTAAGTATCATTTCTTAGACGATTCTGTAGTACCTAAGGTAACATTAAAGCGTGAAAAGATTGAAGCATTAACTAATGATACTTTCTTTAATATTGATATAAAGAAATTACAGGAAATATTAAAGGCTAGTTCATTTACCACAGACACTAATAAGATTTACTTGTACGGTCAATCTGATGGTGTGTATTGTGAGTTAGGAGATAAAGAAAAGAGTAACACAGATAATATCAGTCTTAAAGTAGCTGATAAAGTAGAAGGACAGCCATTTAATCAGATTATTCCTTTTAATCTTGATATATTTCGTATACTAACAGGTGTAAAGTTTGATAATGCACGTGTTGGTATTAACTTAAAGTTTAAAGTAATGTCGTTTTATGTCAAACCTACTGAGGAGACAGACTTTACTTTTGTAATATCAGGATTAGTTAAATAATGGCTAATAAGATAACAACACAAAGTTATTTTATAAAAAGACTTAAAGACTCTGGTTACATGGTCTATAAGATCTATGACGAGTATAGTGAAGCAGATCCTCGTAACTGGACGGTAATGATCGATCCGGGTAATGCTTCAGTATTCTGTACTTGTTACAATAACGATAGTACTTTTGGAGAATACTATTTTGAATTTTATGATGGTGGTCAATTTATTCCTGAGAAGTTTAAGTTGAAAACCGACTCAATTGAGGTTATAATAAGCTATTTAGTAAAATATGGAATCAACAACAAATCAGAGTTATACATCGGGCGAAAAGTTTGAGTCCGATAAGAAATCTTTTAATATGTCAAACGAAATTAAACACCCAACCCTTCCTACAGCTAATAGTAGTATGGTTACTACAGATGAAGATAGGAAAGCTATTATTGATAAAGCAGCAGAAGCGTATTCAACCTTTCTAGATGCACTACGTATTGATTGGCGTAATGACGTCAATAGTGCTGATACACCTCGTCGTGTAGCTAAAGCTTATGTATGTGACCTTATTAAAGGTTGTTATGAAGGCCCACCAAAGATTACTACATTCCCTTCAGACGGTTATGATGGTATTGTTAGTCAGATGAATATACCTGTAGTGTCTATGTGTTCTCACCACCATTTAGCTTTTACTGGTGTTGCTCACGTAGCTTATATTCCTGATAAGAACGGTCAAGTTATTGGTCTATCTAAGCTTAATCGTATTGTAGAGCATTATGCTCGTCGCCCTCAAATCCAAGAAGGTTTAACAGTTCAGATTCATCAAGCAATTGATCAACTCTGTACCGGTAATCAAGGTGTAGCAGTCATTCTTAAATGTGCTCATACTTGTGCATGCCATCGCGGTGTAAAGCATCATGGTTGTGCTATGATTACCTCTAAGCTATCTGGGGATTTTATGAACGAACCACAAACTCGTAAAGAGTTTTACGATTTCGTAGCTTCCGCTGAACGAGACACTAAATAATATTAATGGCCGCTAAAAAACCAACGAAAGGTAATAAGGCTCAGACGAAGAAAAAAGATGTACTATCTGAGCAGCCTAAGGCTGTTGCTTCTACAACAGCCTCTGCTTCAGCGCCTGTACAACAAGAAATGACTCAGCTAGAGCAAGCCAGTATCAATCAAATGATACAGCTTGCCAAGCTTGAGTATATGAAATCCCTTAAAAATAAGATTGTACAAGAAAAGCGTAAAGAAATTGACTCTCTAGATATGCAAATTAAAGAGTTCTTAGGACCTTACATGCTTATCGGTTACGATCTTAACAATCAGCCTGTTGAAATTGTTTCTGCAGAGGATCCAGCTTCTCACGATGCTTTATTAGAACGTTTTCGTAGAGTAATGTTTAAGATCAATCAGAATATAATGCAAAGTAATGGAACTGATCCGTATGGTTTTAAAGACACTCCTGAACAGGATTAAAGAATACTTCTATCCTCCAGAAAGAAACATATACGTAGTTAGAGAGGGTACATATAAAGGAGAATGGTTAGTACCAGTTTCATTTTTACCTGGTCAAACTGTTTTCTTTTCATTACCAGACAGACACATAAGAACTATCCCTAATAACGAAATAGAAACTGGACTACAAAATAAAATAATAGATCTAGTTGACGTTTTACCTAAAAAAGTATATAATAGCTGTTTAGCAGAATACAAACACAAATTAAAGCAAGATGACGACATTATTAATAGACGGCAACAACACCCTACACCGGGCGTATTGGATCGCCAACAACGTAGGCAAGCCTCTAGTAAATTCAAAGGGAATTAATACTGGTAGTATTTTTGCTTTTCTTAAGACCATTAAGTCTAATGCTGCACAATTCAATGCTGATAGAATCTATATTGCTTGGGATAAAAAATTAGGTAATAAAGAAAACTTTCGTAAAACTCTTACAGAAGGTACATACAAAGGTAATAGAGACCAAGAACGTAATAAAGCTGTTTACGGAGAAGCAGATGCTATTGTTGAAGTAACAACTACTCTTGGAATAAGAAACATATTTCCAGGTAATTTAGAAGCTGATGATGTTATTAGTTGGTTGAGTAAGGAGATTTCCGGTAAAAAGATTATCATTAGTGTTGATAACGATTTTGCACAGTTAGTTAACCCGGATGTTTCTTTCTATAACCCGATTAAAAAGCTTCTTGTAGATACTAATAACTTCGAAGAACACTACGGTTTATCACCAGAAGAATTTGTTATCTATAAGTGTATTGCTGGTGATAAATCCGATAACGTACAAGGTATTGAAGGTGTAGGTAAGGTTAGAGGTAAAAAGCTAGCTAAGCAATGGGTAGCTAAAGAAGCAAAAGCAAAAGAATTATGTGATGCAGTTATAACCACTAATCGCCCTTTAGTAGACCTTGCACACGGTTTAGCTGTACATCCAGAAGAAGTAGAATTGTATTTTGAGCAATTCAAAGCGTTATCTGAATCTAAAACAGATTTCGATGGTTTTGAAGAGAAGTGCAAAGAGCTCGAATTTAACAGTATTTTAGAGAAGATAAACGATTGGAAGAAAACATTTAATAAACAAGCAAATAACCAAGCTTTAGTTGATTTCTGTAAGATGTTCGGATAAGTATACGTATGAATGAAAGCGTATCTCCACGTCCAGAAAGCTGCCACATATGTGGTAATGGTCCTGTACACCCTCGCATTATACAAGTTACAAGAGTAGATAAAATTATTAATGAAGCTCATTGGATTTGCCCTAAATGTGGCGGTAGATTCAAGATCGGAACAGTAAGTATACAGGAACGTGAGCAAAAGAAAAACAAATAAACTTCTTAGCGAAGCTGAATACTATACAGGTGTTGAACAAACACCTCGTACGCCAGAAACTATGTCTGCGTATGAGTATAGCAAAGACAACACACCCACTCTCGAGAAATTAGCTAATCTGAAAAATAATGGTCAAGGCGGAGCTAATCCAGAAGCCTTACCATATCCATTACAAGATTCTGTACTTCAATTAGCTAATCTTTATCTTCAAACACTAGATTTAAAGAATAAAGCAGCAACAGCTGCAACTTTACCATTATTTAAAGGTAAAGAGAAGGAACTTAAGAGGTTTCGTGCGAAGCTTGCCGGTATTATGGTAGCGTATAAAGAATTAGCTGCCCAATTAAACAACTTTACTCTTGCACCTAAGTGAATAAGTTACTCTAATACGAGTAACATATGAAACAAACATTAATAGCCCTTCTGGGGTCGGTCTTAAAAGCTGCTGCAGTAAGCTTAATATTTGCAGGGCTTGCATACTTCACTAAACAATCAATTATAGTATGGTTCCTTGGAACCTTTATTGCACAGTTTGTATTGTTTTATCTTTACGGTATCTATCTAGATTATCGTGCTGCAAAAGATAGTCGTGCTTTAGCTCTTAAAGAGCTTGAAATACTCTCTAAAATCACTTTTAATGTGCCTTGTGCTGCTTGTAAACAAGTAAATGAAGTAGTAATAAACGCGCAAGAAGATACGGGTTTTGTTTGTGCATTTTGTCAAACTAAAAACTCTGTATATGTAAGTGTAGAAGCAGCAGTAGTTACTGAACCAATTACAACCACTAATTTATAATACCTATAATGAACGAAATCATGATTGAAGAGAACGAAAAGAGTAGCCGTAGTATTACTACATATGAATTTGCCCGCTGGGCTGCCTTATTAGAGGCTGTTGATCTTATTGCCGAGAAATGTGAAGATAGAGGCATTGATTTTAACGGACCAGAAGGCATGAAGTATATCAAACCTTTAGATATACAAGATTATGTAGATAACCGTACAGACACTCTTTTAATGAAGATACAAACAGCTCGTGGTATTGAAAAAACTTTAAGTAATATTAAATGTTTACAGATGGAGAGCAAACTACGTAAACTAGAAGTATACGAATAATATGTACTACGCAGAAAGAAGAAGTGATAGAATTACAATACATGAAGCTTCTGGCGCACCATGGTTTGAAGTTTTTATAAACAATTCTATATCTGGTTATAGCTTATCTGGAGATATTTTATCTATATCTTATAGTAGTGGTAATACCAGTGTAGAGGTGTATAATGTACGTCAACGAAACCGTGTACGATGAATATTGTAATTATGGATTCGTCTGCAGTACGGATGAATGCAAAAATGGTATTAGAAGAAGGCTTATTTTTAGTTGATCCTGAAAAGGATCAATGGTGTGCAGGTTATCAAAATGCCAAGTCCTTTCCCTCTCCTAATGAAGCTATTGAAGTCGCAAAAAAGATTGCACCTACTTTAGCTAAAATGCCAAGAGTGTTTTCAATCCAGCAAAACGGTCCATCTATCAATATTACAGAATACAAATACTAATAGTTGCTTTTTTTAAGATTACATTGATAATAATTTTATGTTTATTACACTAACTAACGCTAACCCTTCTCATAAAAACAAGACAATTGTACTGAATGTTAATTCTATTGTCAGCGTACATCGAAATATTGCAAATAGAGAAGATGGTACTATTGAAGAAGTTACGTTTATACACTGTCCACCACATGGTACTTGGGAAGTGGTAGAACCTCTAGAAAAAGTATTATCATTACTTAATAACGAAAAACCTCGTAAGAAAGCTTAATTGTTTGCAAACTATTAATCACATTTACCACAATATACCTGGTTGGTTTACATTTCCAGGTTTATATAAACAAATAGTAGATATAGCTTCAAACGAAAGCTATTTCGTAGAGGTGGGTGCTTTCATGGGTAGGTCTACTTCTTATATGGCAGTAGAAATTATTAATAGTGGTAAAAAAATTAAGTTCGATGTTGTAGATACGTGGGAAGGTAGTATAGAGCATGAATTAAAAACTAAAGAAGAGCATGAATGGCTTTATAATTCGTTCTTACGTAATATTGAACCAGTCAAACATGTAATTAACCCTATACGTATGATTTCTGTAGAAGCTTCGAAACTATACACAGACAACACATTAGATTTTGTGTTTATAGATGCCGGTCACGAGTATGAAGATGTTAAAAACGATTTATATGCTTGGTATCCTAAAATTAAAACAGGTGGTATTATTGCTGGTCACGATTATTTTGATCCTTCAGATCCCGAACACGGACATAAGTTTCCTGGCGTAAAGAAAGCGGTAGATGAATTCTTTACAACAGGTGTAATGAGTAGCAATACAGAATATTGCTGGTTTAAGACTAAAACATAATATGATACATATAGTTACATGTTGGACTAGATCGCCTGAGGTCTTAGATAGAATATATCAATCTCTACAAACTATTACTATCCCGTATCATTGGTTTATTGTCACAACTAAAGTAGAACTAGATACCAGCAAGTACCAAAATACAACTAAATTAGTTAAACCAGGTAGTATGCCTATGCACACTGGTGTTAATTATTACTATGATGTAATACCTGATACCGGGCAGTGGGTATATGTGTTAGATGACGATAATATAATACACCCTAATTTTTCTAGTGTAGGTAGTTATATTGATGATACTACTATCGATATAATCGTGGTAGGGCAGAGACTAGACTATTGGGAAATTAGATACATAGAGAATACAGTTGACATTGCACCGCAAAAAATAGATAATGGTCAGTTTTTAGTACGTAGGTGGGCAGTAGGTACTTTAAGATATTGGCCGATTTATAGAGGTGATGGTTACTTTATAACTGAGATGAAAATACTAACACGAGAGCGTGGTAGAGGTGTTAAGTTAGTACCAGTTGAAGCTACATACTATAACGCACAGCATTGGTTAAGGCCTTAATTCTATGAACAATCACATTATATCATTATTAAAAGCAATTACTTATAGAGTGTTAGGTAGTCTAGCGACTTTTTTTATTAGCTATTTTTTAACTAAACGCGCAGACTTATCAATAGGAATAGCCAGTATCGACTTTTTCGGTAAAATAATATTATACTACGTCCACGACAGAGTGTGGAATATAATACTTAATAAAAAAACAAAGTCTTAAATCTTTAAGCTTTCTGGTTTAGTAGAGCGAATATAAACTTCACCCCAGACTTCTAGCTCGCCCATAAGAGCTTGAAACTCTTTTTGAGACAATTTATCTAGGTCTGCTAACTTAGCATGAATTTCTTCTGCCATCTTTTTATAATGAGCATCTCTATTTTCTTTGGTAGCCCACTGTTCTGATTCTTTATAAGGTTTAGCTTTAGCGGCAAAGTGAATAGCTGTTAAAGTACTGAAACCACCTTTTTCTTTAGAACTATGAGCAATTTTAGCCGCACCATGCGCGCGCTTGGTTAAGAACTGTTCAAATGATTCCTCTGTTTCTGGTTCAGGCTGAACACGTTTTTCCATCATTAATTGATACTGTTCTGCTAAAACTTTTAAGTTGCTATTCATAGTAAATATGTTATATTACTTATTGTTATTTGACATATTTTATGGGCCTGTACCAGATTCGACTCTGTGGCAAATGTATTAGAAGCAAGCAGGATTAGTAAATCCTTTATAAATTACTACAAAAACAAACGGCATTATCAATAGCCTCAAGAACGCAGTCGCTTCCGTGAAAGAATCCCTTTCATTCGGCGATAGCTTCGTACTCGCAGCTGCTTAAGCTCGATCGGTTATAATACGGATTCTCGCTACATATTATAATCGTCATTCAGCGAGACTGACTATTCAATGGTAGTAGAATAGCAGGAACACTACCAAACAACTTGTGTATCAGCACTATGGGTATACATTTCATTAATAGTGCTAAGCTTGTAGAAACTGATAAGAACGTTACGGAACACCCGGGGGCAGTACCCGGCAGGTCCACCATTTTAGATCCAAATAGAAGTGATAGTTTATTCCTATGGATTTTCTTCTTAATATATAAGAAACACAAGTAAGTATTTGTGCTGGTGACATTATCCAGCATAACAACCAAAGCCCCCGGGCTGCGGTTCTCAACAAAACAACACATATGCAAGTATTAATCGTAACAAGTTATCTTGCTGTTGGTGGTCTTGTTAGACTCGCGTACGAGGACTATAAGATAGGAAACAGTAAGACAAAGTCAAAGTTCGTTGAAAGTATTAAAAAGTTTTGGGTAGGGTTTAAGGCAGCTTGGAAAGAAGCTATCTCCGCCCCACACCAACATCTATTTTAATACTATAAGTTAGCAAATAACGCCCGGCTTGGAGCAATCTGAGCCGGGTTCCTTATTGAATTTAATAGGAACTAATATATAATATAGTTAATGGCAACTTCAGCTCAGCTTTCTATTAATAATCAAAACGCACAAGTTTGGACTAATTGGAGTGCAAATACTGAGCGAGATTTTAAATCTTGTGTAAAAGAAGTATTCAATAATTTAAATACATTATACCCTTCATTAGTTTTTAAACATAAGAGCTCGGTAAGAAACAACGTACTGTTTGAAAGCTTTATAAAATACGATAGCAATCACGTTATACAAGCAGGTAGCGATAGAGGTACAGCTAGACCAGATGGTGGTGTTATATTAGTACAAGGTACTGATACCTGGTATCCAGTATTTATAGGAGAAAATAAACATCAAGAAAATAACCCAGGTAACGCTATTGAACGTTCTTTAAAAAATATTTCTTTCTTTAAAAACTATTTAATAACTGAAGATTACTTTCCTTATTTAATTAGTATAAATGGAGCTATTGTTAACGACAGTAGAAAAGCTCTATTTGATAGAATAACACAAGACGGGGGGTTTATGCCTGTTAATACAGTGTTTGTAAAGAGTAATCCTAAAACACCTCGTCTTCGTCCTTTTACAGTTGCTCTTGATAAAGAGTTTAATTATGATAAAATAAGAGACTTTACTTTAAAGATTATTTCTGAATCTTTAGATTATTTGTTAAGTAACAATAAATTGCCCCTATCGTCTAACGGTTAGGATAGTCAGGTTTTTAAGTCAAAACGGCCTGTTCGTATAGAAGACAGTACATCCGCCTTTCACGTGGAAAAGATGGGAGCGTTACCCATACAGGCTACCAATTATTTATTGAAATCAAATAGAAAATATAGGTTCGATCAGTAAATATAATAAGTGAAACAATGCCCAAAATGTAAAAATTCGCACAATAAGCCAGGCGCGTATTGCTGTCGTAAATGTGCGAATAGTAGAGTTTTTTCCTGTGAAGCTATACTCAAAAAATCGATAAGTGCAAAAACATCTCAAAAAGTAAAAAAAGCAATTGAATTAAGACTAGAAAAAAGAATAACTAAAACATGTCCAGTTTGCAAAAACACATTTAATGTACCGGCTTGTAACATTATTCGTATCTATTGTAGTACTTCGTGTTACAATAACGATATAGGTAAAAAATATAAGAAAAAGGCACCTGGCGGTTATAGGAAAGGTTCAGGTATAGGTATTAGCGGTTGGTATAAAGGTTTTTACTGTGATAGTAGCTGGGAATTAGCATATGTTATATATTGCTTAGACAATAATATTAATATTATACGCAATACTATGCCAAGACATTATATATGGAACGGTGTAAACAAAAAATATTTTCCAGATTTTATTGTTCAAGGTATATTGACAGAAATAAAGGGATATAAAACAGATCAATGGAAAGCCAAATTAAAATACAATCCTGACGTAAGAGCATTATACAAAGAAGATCTAATAGATGTATTTGAATATGTTGAAAACAAATACGGAAAAAACTTTATTGAATTATATGAATAGATCAGTGTTTAATTTTCTTTGGTGGTACCAATTTAGATTTTTTAAGCATAAAAAAAACAGTAATAAAAGTTGATTAAAATCGGCAATAATATATAAATATAGAGTATGAAGAAACTATTAACATTCCTCGCATTAGCATTAATCGCAATCGTTGTAAAAGCTGCTCCAGTTAGCGGTGACTTAGATCTCGGATTTACATCAAAGTTAATCCAGCAGGGTCAATTAGTCGGTACTAACTATGCAACAGCTGGCGTTGGCACAAATGTATATGGCATTGATCTTGCTGTAACAGCATTTGACAAAGTCAGTTCAACAACCACAACATCAGTTGTAGCTGGTAAACCAGTATCAACAACAGATGCTTCTGGTCTAAAGCGCGTTTATCTCGATGCTGGTTATAAATTCACGTCTCCTCTCGCTGACTTAACACTCGGTGCAGAATTAAGACACGTAAATGCAGCTGAAGCCGTTGGTCAAGCTAACCACAACTTTTTACCATTTGTTAAATTAAGTGGTAGCTGGTTCGGTGGTCATCTTAACTGGCAGGGCCGCGCTCTTAACGATACAATGAATCGTAGCAACAACTATGAATTCGGTGTTAATACACCAATTAATACGTTTGGCGCTCTTAAAGTTGTACCAGCAATTGTTGTTGGCTTTAATGATCCAGGTGCTGCTACAATTGCTGCTCTTAAGAACGTTAAGAAATATTATCAACCAGGAATTGGTCTTGAGTTCCACGGTGTAGCTGCAAATCTATTTGCACAACGTACCGACTTAACGAGCTCTGCTAACCAGATTACCGGTTATAATGTTGGTTACAAATTCAAGTTCTAAGACCTAGAACAGTTCACACCTAACAAACATCTAACCCCTCACTTCGGTGCAGGGGTTTTTTTATGTTCGTCAATATGGAACTGAAGTGCTCTATTAAGTTTGTGTGAAAACTTTTCAGGTGTAATACCTGCTTTTTCTTGCAAAGCAATCTCTGCTTTAAGAGCTTTCAAAAATCCTTCTGATAAATTAAAGTTTTTAGGGTAGAACATGCGCTGTTCTTTTTTAATCATACCATAAGATTCCATTAATTCGAAAAACGTCATATTAGTATTTATACTTACCTTATGAATATACCCTGTATAAACATGAAAAATCCAATGTTTATACTTGATTAAGTAGAAATATGGTATAACATAGTACCTGTAACCAATATAAACTATGTCTAAGGAAGAATACGTAAAATTACAGGCTGTTATTGCAGCTTTACAAAAAACTGTAGAAGATCAAGAAAAGATCGATGAAATCCTCGATCTATTAAGCAATGCTACTGTAGCTGTTGATGAAGCAGCTAAATCAGAAGAAGAAGCAATTGACCCTTCTGAAGAAACAGGTAACGATGAAGAAGGCGAACCAAAGCCAAAGCAACAATTCGTTATGCTTGTATCTGATACTACCGGCATTATTACTAAAGACTTGGTAGGTTGGGTATTACAGATTCCAGAGGATGATGATGTAGTTACTGTTATTGACTCTATCAAGAATGGTGCTTACAACTTTAACGCTTCTAAGAAAGGCCAAAAGTATCCAGTATCGTCTATTGGTCAAGCAATTGCTAACGTACCAAATAAGTTCTTTAAGACTAATAATCTAAAGATTAAGACAAAAGAGCCTGTACAGATTATTACTACTAATAACGTATTACCGAGGTCTTAAGTACCAGGCACCATCGCCGGTCCTGCAACATTAGAACCAGGACCGTTCGGGTAGTTAATAGGTGATCCCTCCACACCAACTGAATAAAGTGAAGGTGGAGGAACACCCACTGTAGGTACTCTTCCGTCAAAGCGAGGTTCTGCATTAATAGCTACAGCATCAGAGCTTCCGATAACTGAAGCAGCATAGGTATTAAATTCGTTAGGTCCTGGTACTACTACTCCGTTTACCGCTGGCTTGTTCTTAAGTGTAAGAGGTATATTCTTAAACACATGAGAGTGAGGTTGTGCTATAGTTAGCATACCAGTACCTAAACTGTTAAGTGTGATAGTACCGGTAGTTATTGAAAGATTGACAAATTGAGGTTGTGTAGCACCGATTTGAGAAGCACCGCTAAATACTTTTAATTCAGGTATAATTACACCAATTGTACCGTATGGGTCAGCGCCTATTATATTCCACCCACCTGCAGGTTGACCTGTCAGGCCAGCTTCATTTACTACTGGTCCTTGAGCAACAATTTGAGTGTTTTCGGTAACTTGATACTCGATAGGGGCTGTAATATGGTTTACGAATAATTCTCCTTCTACATAAGCACCACCACCAATAATAACGTTCTTTGAAACACCTAATGTACTATCTACAACAACTTGTCTATCAAGATTGCTCTTTAGTACTAAGGAATCACCATTAATAGTTACTACACTACCGTCTATAGATACTTGACCTCCATTAGCACCTACATTAATTTGGTCACCCCTTACATCTACTATACCACCCATCATCTTTAGGTTACCAGTAGTTTGTATTGATGCTCCACCCGCTCCAGATTGTACTTTAAACCTGCTTGTAGCAAATATATCTAAATTACCACCAGGCATATCTGGAACAAATAGTTCCTTATAAGGTGCGATAATTTCTGTAATAGGTTGAAAATATCCTGCTGCAATATTAGGAGAAACACTAGTTACGAGGTTTAAACCGTTAACAAGATCAGGTACATTGGTATAAGCCTGAGCTGTATTTTGTACTAAACCAACTGTAATAACCTTATGTTTTGCAATAAACTCAAAACTATTACCACCAAACCCCATTTGTTTTTCTTGTGGTGTAATAGCAGAAAGAGTTTTAGTTAGTATTGATTGTATTTGTGTTGGGTCTGTTACTCCACTTAATTGAGAATACGACTCATACCAACTGTTTATTGCATCAAAGTTAAAGTTACCAACCTTAAGCCAATGATCTCCTTGTACAATATAATCATTGTCTCTACCTACAAATGTACTATTATTACCGTTTACTGTTTCAAACTTATCTGCTAAAGTTAATAACTGTAAGTTCTTAGGGTTAAATAAAGAAGTAAAAGCATTATTTAACTCATAATAACCACCACCGAAATGAGTTACTTTGTACGATTCTCTATCAGTAGTGTTAATAATCTCTATTGCTGCACCGCGCTGGTTGATAACCATCTTATTACGGTAGGTAGAGTTATCTGATGTAACATTGGTGCTCTTATTTTCATATACACCGGGATAATCAGGATAAGAACCATCTCCAGACTTAAATATACTGTTAAAATCTTCTTGACCGAATGCAGCACCAAAATATCTTGGATGCATTGGCATACCGTCTTTAAAAAACACCCAAACATGGGCACCTACATTTGGTATAGAAAATACACCCTTTGCAGCATTTGAATAAGTAGAAGGCTTGTATGTACTTGAATTTTCATTTGCATATTGGCTTAATATTTTAGACGTATTACCAAATGCATCACTTACAGGATTGCTTTCATAAACTGCCCCCGGTTTTCCACCTTTATTCTCAGGATCTAAACTATTAGCAGAAGCTGTATTACTAAAATTGGTACCTGGTTGACCGAAAATTAAAGGAGCATCTGAAACTGAATTAGTATCTGATGCAGCATTATAATAACCCGTAGCACTCTGGCCTATAATTGGACTTACAAATTCAGCCCAAGGTAATTCGTCTCTTAATTGAGGTAATATATTGCTTAGATTTTCTCCACCTGGAGAACCTGGTACTGCAAATGTTTGATCAGTTTTTAATTGATTCCATTTATTATAAACATTGTTAGTAATATATGGTACCCATACTTTAATCCTACCACGATGTTCAGGGTCATTGTTTTGTACTACTATACCCAAATATATGCTAAAATATAACTCTTGATCTCTCATATTATGTAGGATATTTCATTGTGTTTATATTTAATACAGAAGAATTACCGGTATTGCTGATATTGCCACTATTAATTACCACTGCACTATTATTAGTTAATGAAGATAGTGTGCTTTCAGATTGCTGAGTTAGAGCAGATGTAACTCCATTTTGAGTAACAATCTTATTAAGGTTTTGTACATCTGCAGTGCTTTTAATAGATAATGTTGTAGCCGCTACTGTACCAACTGTAGCTGTTATGTTACCAACGCTACTTGCAATAGTATTTGTTGCAGCTAAAGCACCTTGAGCAGTGCTTACTACTGATTTAGCAAGTGTACTTGCAGCTTGTATATTACCGATAACATTACTTACCGCAGGCATATCAGGTACATATGCACCTACTAATTTGCTTATAGATGGTAAGGTAACTTTAGGAATTAAATTCTGTACCTTTATCATAGCATCAGACAATAAACGACCTGGTGCTTTTATAATGTTATTAGTTTTATCTACAATTGAAGATAAGCCCTCTATGTTATAGGTATGAGACCAGCTAGAAGGTACTACTAAGTTACCGGTAATATGAGTAGAGAATGGTAATTTGTTCTTCAACGCTCCAACATCACTTGTAATAGTGCTCTGTAACGAACCAGCTATACCCTTTATAGCGTTAACTTGTTGTAAGAATGTACCCTTTAAAGGTCCAAAATTAGCTGGGGTATAGCCATTGAAATTAGTTTGTATACTAGAATTTAACCCTTTCATAACACTTAACAACCGGTTTGGTATTTTATGAGATATGCTCGGACTTACAGCGTCGTTACCATATGTAGGATCGGTAGGATCATCTGTCTCTGGAGCATATGTAAGTGTACCTACTGAATCAGAAAAATCTTGATACACTCCAGGCGAATCTAACTTAAGCTGTGATGTAACTGATGGATGAGAGTAAAACATCGCATTATCCCACCACCCGTTAAACCACTGAGGGTCAAGTGCAGATAAAGATTTGTTTATAGAAAAAACCGGATTAGGTGCATATACAGCTAAGCACGGATCGTTTAAATGATTGAATAAATCTATTTTCGAACCTATAGGGTTAGATGAAAAACCTGTACTATAATCTGCTTTAGCTATACCTTGTTCACTTTCATAACCTAATGCAGTATAACCAGGTAGTAGTATTTTACTACTATAGTAGTCAAATGTTTGTATTACCTGTGTTGCACTTAAAGCCATATGTTTATTTAAGCTATATTATTATCAATGTTAATATTCTCATTAGCGTGTACACGTACAGCGGTAATGTTGTTAGTATAATCGGTATCTGTGAATTTATGTACTACCTTATAAACCATCCATTGGCCAAGTAATTTATCACTATATTCATTTAGAACCCCACCACTTTCACTTTCAACACTAATAAACGTACTTGCTTCCCGTATTACAGAACCTATTGCTTCAAAGTTTAAAGAAGTATTATAAAATACAGCTCCTGCTAATAAAAAGTTACGAGCTTCAGCCAATTGACTGATCTTGTCAGGACTTAACGAATGTACATTTCTTACTGAATGAGTATCAGTTTTAGTCTTGTTTAGAGTCAATAAAGTATCTGGCTTAGAATATAATTTAAACTTATTAGTATAATTTATATCAATAAAGTTCTTTACACTCTCAATAGTATTATTAGCAAAGTCTACGCTAAATGTTTTATTTTTATGATTATTACTATAACAAGGTGTTGTTATTAGTTCAAACGCATTGTCTATAGTAGACATATCTACTATATGTAAGTTTTTTATAGTACTTGTGATGGGGTTTTGATAATTAGTGTATAGATAAGAAGTCGAACGTACAGGAGAGTTAGGAAGTGCAAAAGAGTATTCGTTGCCTCTATCCCCTGTTTGATCCGCTACTGTAATAATTTCTCTTTGTAAGTCACCTGCTTCTGGAACTGCTATACCTGGTCTAGTACTAGCACTACTCTTAACAGCTCTAGAAAAGAAATTACTATAAGAAACTAACCTCCATTGTTTAGTGAATCTGGTACGAGAAAGTATACATGGATCAGCTCCGCCGTTGCTACCTATTTGAGAGCTTACATGCTTTTTGATTAGATACTCTAAACTATTAGCAGCAGTATAGTTTGCTGGTGCAGTATAAAATATCTTGCTCGATCCTACATCCCAATCCTTACTAAACACTGGTGCAGGGTTAATATAGTTTTGTAAACTCTTATTAATTATAAGTTTTATAACATTACCCGTATTAACCAATTTCTGTTCATCAGTTGCATAAGCAGGTACAATACTTGCAGGTAATAGTTCATTCGAAGAAACAGGTAAATTGTACTCAGACATTATTTGATGTTCATATTCCCACAAATAAAGCTTTAATTGCTTTTGCTTAGATGTTTCACCTACAATTTCTTTACGATCATATATAGAGAATGCATACGACATACCCCATACGTCATAATCGATTTGCAAATTGCTATCCTTTAAAGTATCATCATCAATCGGTTTAATAGCTATATACACAATATCTCTACCATCGTTTCTAAACTTATAGTACTTGTCCGGGGTATCGCTAGAGTATAGCTTTTTTTCAAACAAGTTATCTGGATTTTTTATTGTAAGAGCAGCTACCCTATACCAATCTCTACTATCTTCTTCTATTTCTAAATCTACAACACTTGCAAGGTTTAATTGAAATCTATTACCCTGCAAATTGTCAAATACAATATCTATCTGGTATTTTTGACCATTATATATTCTTGTATTAATCTCATTTAATTGAGGATTATTATTGACTAATGTTGTTGCTATAGCCATTTATTGACTCTGAGTTATTTGTTGTAATATAGCTGAAACATATGCAGGTGTTAATATTTTTAGGGTAGTACCTGCTTTTGGAAACTGTATAGGGTTTTGTATATTGTTAGTACAACATATTAACCACCACAGCTGCGGAGTGTTGTAAGCTTTTTGAGAAATTAAAGTCCATGGCATGTAATCAGTAGTTACAGTAAAAATGTTATATGTACTATTATCTAAGTCGCTCGGTATATTAACTGTACCTAGCAAATTATAAAAATAATTTTGTTGTGTACTGTACACATTTGCAGTGTAAACATTAAACAGATTCTCTAAGTTTAATAAACTTAGATTCTGTAAACCAGTAATATTGTTTTGTTTTTGTCCGGTTTCCATGTTTAATAGTTGCCTGTTGATTGCCCGTTTACGTTTATTTTGCTAGAATTGTTATAAGAGTTATAGAATAAGTTACGTGTATTTGATAGTAAACTCCTTAACGTCATTGTAACTTTATAAGCTTCTGGAATCATTTTAACATTGTCATCAACAATTGTTACCATGTCTCCGGTGTTCATATTAATTAAACGTGTAGTGCCTTCGTTAGTTACTTTTAAAGAGGTCATCGCTGCTATAGGGAAGCGTTTATAACCAGGTACGTCTACCTCGTACACACACGGAGGATCTAATAAGTTTATACTTCTTCTATTAGGTAAGTTTTGATAAGTTAAAGACCATAAGAAATTCCAATTATTTCTAATATCATTTAT
>Ga0007857_1000225_pt1 | contig 16927 bp, 16 predicted proteins | sample CryBogCBH10Oct08_FD_71210 | JGI IMG/M metagenome (GOLD analysis project Ga0007857, IMG submission 71210) | Freshwater microbial communities from Crystal Bog, Wisconsin, USA - CBH10Oct08 | ecosystem: Environmental > Aquatic > Freshwater > Lake | place: Crystal Bog, Wisconsin, USA | collected... | reverse complement strand
GGGAAGAGGGCGCGGCGCCGGTTTCAATTTGGGCCCCCAGGTCTTTCAGCAGTTGATACAACTCGGCCCGGCGTGCGGCACGTGAGGAGACCCAAACGGGCGGCATCTCAGCCACCACAGGCACCGCAGGTTCGTCCGCTTTGAGGGCTTGGCCTTCTGCGTAGCGATAAAACCCATGGTTGGTTTTACGGCCCAGTTGGCGGCCCGCTAAACGCTGGGCGCCGATCACGCTCGGGCGGTAACGCGGCTCTTCAAAGTACTGGTGGTAGATCGATTCCATGACCGGTTGGGAGACATCCAACCCGGTCAAGTCGAACAGCTCGAAAGGCCCCAATTTGAAGCCCACTTGGTCGCGCAAAATCGCGTCGACAGTTTGAAAATCGGTCACGCCTTCGGTGATGATGCGCAAGGCCTCGGTGCCATAACCCCGTCCGGCGTGGTTGACGATGAAGCCGGGGGTATCGGTCGCGCTGACCGGTGTGTGGCCCATTTGACGCGTGTAGGCAGTGAGCTTTTCACAGACCTCGGGGGCCGTGGCCAAGCCGCCAATGACTTCGACCACCTTCATCAAGGGCACGGGGTTGAAGAAGTGGTATCCCGCCAAACGTTCGGGGTGCTTCAAGCCCGCCGCGATGGCTGTGATGGACAGCGATGAGGTGTTGCTGGCGAGCACGGATTGGGCTGAGACGATGGTTTCTAACTGTGCAAACAGCTGTTGCTTGATGTCCAGCTTTTCGACGATGGCTTCGATGACGAGGTCGCATGAAGCCAGCTCGGACAGGTGGTTGCAGACCGACAAACGGGCGCTGTAGGTCGCGACTTGCTCGGCAGTCAGGCGCCCCTTTTCCGCCAATTTCTGCCATTGTTGGTGCAAAGCTTGTTCGGCCTTTTCGGCTGCACCGGCTTGCGCGTCAAACAGTTGAACGGCGCTGCCGGCTTGAACGGCCATCTGCGCAATGCCGCGCCCCATGGCGCCGGTGCCGACAACAGCCACTTTTTGAAAAACAGTAGTCATGATGATCGTGAATCAGGGTGTTAGCGCCGTACTTGTAAAGCGCCTGGGTTGACGATATTGGTGGGTGTGCCTTTGATGTAATTGATGATGTTGTCAAAGGCAGCCCCAAAATACAGCTCATAAGAATCTTGTTCTACATAGCCAATATGGGGTGTACAAATGCAGTTTTCCAAACGCAACAACGCATGGCCCTGCAAAATGGGCTCGCTTTCAAACACATCAACAGCCGCCAAGCCAGGTCGTCCCCGGTTCAAGGCCGCCAAGAGGGCACCGGATTCAATCAGCTCGGAGCGCGAGGTGTTGACCAGCAAGGCAGTGGGCTTCATTCGGGCTAAATCGTCGGCGCTGACGGTGTTTTGCGTGTCGTCGCACAAGCGCAGGTGCAAACTCAACACATCGCTTTCTTCAAAACAGGCCTCGCGGCTGGTGAAGGCTTGAAACCCGTCGGCCAGGGCTTGGGCGCGAGAGGCTTCACGGCCCCAGACTTTGACGTTCATGCCAAAAGCTTGCCCATATTTGGCCACCAATTGACCGATGCGACCATAACCCCAAATGCCCAGTGTTTTGCCGCGCAAGGTGTTGCCGAGCCCAAAGTTGGCGGGCATCGAGGACGCTTTGAGGCCGGATTGTTGCCAAGCGCCGTGTTTCAAGTTGGAGATGTACTGGGGCAAGCGCCGCATGGCAGCCATGATCAGGGCCCAAGTCAACTCGGCGGGTGCGACGGGTGAGCCGACGCCCTCTGCGACGGCGATGCCCCTTTCGGTGCAAGCCGCCAAATCAATGTGGGGACCAATTTTGCCGGTTTGGGAAATCAAACGCAGTTTGGGGAGTTTTTCAATCAGGGCCCGGTTGAGTTGCGTGCGTTCACGAACCAAAACCAAGGCTTCCGCGTCTTTCAGTCGAACGGCCAATTGGCCCATGCCTTTGACGGTGTTGGTGTAGACCTTGGCGGCATAAGCATCCAGCTTGCTGGCGCATTTCAGCTTGCGCACGGCATCTTGGTAGTCATCGAGGATCACAATGTTCATATCCCAACATTGTGCCTCGATTGTGGCGTGACTTTTACCCCTCGGTCGAAGCTTGGAGGCGCGTCAATTCAATGCGGCCCTCAATGCAGACGTGCTTGGGCTTGGACCATGCGGTCGAGTTCGGCGCAGACATCGGCCATGCGGCCCGAAATGACCAAGCGGCCTGAATTTTGATGGGACAGGCCGCTTCCCTTGGGGTCGCGCACACAAAGCACCCGCAAAGGGCGTGATGGGCCTGATGGGCGTGAAGGGCGCACCGCGCTGGCTTGGGGGCGAACCATTTGACGGGCCGGAACTGCAGCGGCGGTTTCCCGTGGCACCAAAATCGCTTGGGCAGACTTTAAGAATTTAAAAGAAAACAGGTTCATGGGGACTCTCCAAAATTACATCAAGACCGTGTTGCGAATCAAACCCACAGCCAAGCCTTCGATTTCAAAAGATTCATCGTCTTGCACGATGATGGGGGCGTAATCTGGGTTTTCAGGCAGCAATTCAATGTGCTGAGCCGTTCTGCGAAAGCGTTTAACGGTCACTTCATCGCCCAAGCGGGCCACGACGATTTGTCCGTTTTTGGCTTCGCGGGTGGTTTTAACCGCCAACAAGTCGCCGTCCATGATGCCGGCATCTCGCATGGACATGCCCCGTACCTTCAACAGAAAGTCGGGTGGGGTACTGAACAGGCTGGTTTCCACGTGGTAGGTCTGATCGACGTGTTCTTGCGCCAAGATCGGTGAACCGGCAGAAACACGGCCGATCAAAGGCAATGCCAACTGGCTCAAGCTGGCCAATGGAAAGGCCATTTGGTTGAACCGCTGGGAATTGGCGCTGGACGAGGTGTCCAACCGGTTGGCGCCTCGTAAACGAATGCCACGGGACGTGCCGCTGACCAACTCAATGGCCCCTTTACGGGCCAGCGCTTGCAGGTGTTCTTCGGCCGCATTGGGTGACTTGAAGCCCAACTCAGCGGCGATTTCTGCGCGCGTGGGGGGGGCACCGGTTTGGGCAATCGCCTTTTGGATGAGTTCCAGAATTTGTTGTTGTCTGGCTGTCAACTTCAAGGAAAATGGGGCCTCAGTCAAAAAGTCGGTCATGTTGCCTCCGTGCGAGTGGCTAAGTAAGGCTGAATAAATATCCAGTAACTGTATTTTTAACCAGTTTTTTTAATTGTGCAAGTCCTCCACGAAAAAAAATGAAAAATTCTTCGCCTCACAAAATCGTGGTTTTGGGGATGGGGGGGACCATCGCTGGTTTGGCAGCCGACCCCCATTTGCCTGAACATTACGTGGCCGCCCAACGTTCCGTGGCTGATTTGTTGAGCGAATGGTGTCCAGAGGGACAAGAAGAGGGACATGAAGAGGGGCAAGAAGAGGGACATGAAGAGGAGGCACTCGGAGAGGGACAACGTCCCCTGACCTGGGTGAGCCAGCAAGTGGCCCAAATTGACAGCAAAGACCTGAACCCTGCCCATTGGCTGGCCCTGATTCAGGCCGTTGTGCCCGCCTTGCAAGACGACGAGGTGGCGGGCGTGGTCATCACCCACGGCACCGACACCCTTGAAGAAACAGCCACTTTTTTAGATGTCGTTTTAAATCGAGGTGAGGCTGAACTCAACAAGCCCCTTGTTTTGACCTGCGCCATGCGGCCCAGTAATGCGCCCGATGCGGATGGCCCCCAAAACCTGGCCGATGCCTTGATGCTGGCCAGCGCCCGGGAAACCCAAGCCAAGGGCGTTTGGGTCGTTTGTGCTGGCCAAGCCCACGCCGCTCGCTGGGTTCGAAAGGGCCACCCACAAAATTTAGACGCTTTCGATTCGGGTGACAGGCCCGTGGCGGCCACTTTGCTTAAAAGGCCAGACCCCAATTTGGCCGAGCCTGAACAAGGGATCAAGCGGCCATGGCAAAGCGAGTGGCAATGGACATCAAAACCGCCATCTCCCACTCAAGCCCAAACTCAAACTCAAACCCAAACTTTCACCCAAACAGACCGACCGGTTGGTTTCAATCAATTGGCCCCGCTGCTCAGGACGCCGCCAGAAGCTTGGCCCCGAGTGGGTATCTTGACCCACCATGCGGGCTCTGAAGCTTGGGAAATTGAGGCGTTGGTGAAGGCCGGCGTTCAGGGGATTGTGGTTGCCAGTACTGGCAATGGCACCATCAGTGAGACGTGGCGGTCGGCCTTGTTAAAGGCGCAAAGTCAGGGCATCCAGTTGTGCTGGACGACCCGCTGTGCACTAGGCCATCCCACACAGGTGCCAGAGGGTTTCGCCTCCATCGCCTCCAACAGGTTGGCCGCTGATTGGGGCGATAGTACCCCGGCCAAGGCCAGGGTGCGTTTGCAACTTAGTTTGCTCTTGAACTCAAACTGAAATCACTCGCTCAGCGCCTTGAATGCGCGGGCGGTGATGTCGTCAACGCTGCCCGTGCCACTGATGGCGCGGTAACGTGGCGCTGCAGCGGGGTCGTTGGCAGCCCAGTCGCTGTAATAGCTGACCAATGGACGGGTCTGGGCGTTGTAGACCTCCAAGCGCTTTTTGACGGTTTCTTCCTTGTCGTCTTCGCGTTGGATCAGGGGTTCGCCGGTGACGTCGTCCACGCCTTCTTGCTTGGGCGGGTTGAATTTGACGTGGTAGGTGCGCCCAGAGGCCGGGTGGGAACGGCGACCGCTCATGCGTTCAATGATGGCGTCAAAGGGCACATCAATTTCAAGCACATAGTCGAGCTTCACGCCGGCGGCCTTCATGGCGTCAGCTTGAGGAAGGGTGCGGGGGAAACCATCGAACAAAAATCCGTTGGCGCAGTCGGCTTGGGCAATTCGTTCTTTGACCAAATTGATGATCAGCTCGTCGCTGACCAAGCCGCCTGACTCCATCACAGATTTGGCTTGCAGGCCCAATGCCGTGCCCGCTTTGACGGCGGCGCGCAACATGTCGCCGGTGGAGATTTGGGGGATGCCGTATTTTTGGCAAATGAAAGTGGCTTGGGTGCCTTTACCTGCGCCAGGGGCGCCGAGCAAAATTAATTTCATGAACGTGGTCCTTGGAGGGAAATTCTTATGGAAGTCGTCTCTTTCCAACGAGGATATCACGTCAGTCTGACGCCATTCTTCCAGTTGAAAGCAATGCCCTGACCCGGGCTAAATCCTCGGGCGTGTCGACGCCAGGGCCGGGCGCGTTGTCGGTCACATGGACGGCAATCGCGTGGCCATGCCAAAGGGCGCGCAGTTGTTCCAAGGCCTCGGTCTGCTCCAAAGGGGCGGGACTGAGTTGGGGAAACAAGCGCAAAAAACCAACTCGGTAAGCGTAAATGCCCAGGTGACGCAAGGGCGGATGGGCGCCGTAAGCGCTCAAGGAGAGGGGCTCTTTGGACAAGGGGGAGGGGCCTTGATCCCTCAAATGAGGAATGCAAGCGCGGCTGAAATAAAGCGCTAAATTGGCCGCATTCATCACCACTTTGACGACATGGGGGCTGAAGAAGTCGGCAGTTTGGTGGATCACATGGGCGGCCGTGCTCATCGCAGCCTGGGGTCGGTTTTGCAACAGCAAAGCCACTTCGTCAATGAGTTGGGGGTCGATCAAGGGTTCGTCACCTTGCACGTTGACGACCAGGTCGTCGTCGCTCAGCCCCAATAAGTCGCAGGCTTCAGCCAATCGATCACTGCCGGAGGGGTGGTCAACGCGGGTCAACAGGGCCCGAACGCCGTGGGCTTCACAGGCGCTGACAATCAAGGGATCGTCTGCCGCCACCACCACTTGCTGGGCTTGGCTTTGAGCGGCTTGCTGTGCCACGCGAATCACCATGGGCAGGCCGGCCAAATCAGCCAAGGGTTTGTTGGGGAGGCGCGAGGAGCCCAAGCGGGCGGGGATCAAAACCGTGAAGGGGCTCACCGGGTTACTCAACTTGAATTACCGCTCAGCTTCTTCGGGCGTTAACACGCGCGCTTCATTTTCCAAAAGCACGGGCATGCCGTCGCGAACCGGGTAGGCGAGACGAGCGCTCAGTGAGATGAGTTCTTGTCGATCGCGGTCAAAAGTCAACGGCCCTTTGGTGACCGGGCAGACCAAAAGTTCAAGCAGTTTGCTGTCCATATGGGGATGATAACGCCTCGAGTCGCCTGTCCAAGGCCGACCAAAATGCCAGGTCGATTTCCAGCTTCAAGGGCACGGACCAAAGTGCTGGTGCAGGGGCATTCGATGGAGCGGGGGCTTTCGAAGAGGTGCTGGAGGTCAACAAGGTGCGCAGTTTGACGGCGTCTTTTTCGGTGCAAAACAAGGGCCTTGGTTCATGTCTTAACCCGTTATCCGCTTCGTTGATCTCCGAAAAGTCGTGGTGATCGGGGCGAGGATAGGCGCGCTCTACGTTCAAGCCTCGAGCGCGCAGAGCGTCAAAAAAAACGTCCGGTTGCGCGATACCAGCCACCGCGGCCACGGGCTGACCTTGCCAGTGTGCCAAGGGCACTGAAAAAGGGCTTGATTCAGGGCTTGAAACTGCCGGGCTCAACACCGGTTCTGCAAAATCGGACAAAGTCCTTTGGGCGCGGAAGAGGGGTAAATTTTTCAGCCCCAACAAGGGGTGCGGGCCGCTGTCAGCCGTTTTGTGTCCGCTGTGCAACACAAAATCAAGCGGGCGTGGCCAAGGCTCGCGCAAAGGTCCAGCAGGTTGCAGCAAGCCATTGCCAACGCCGCGGTCGTCGAAAACGCCAATTTCCAGGTCACGGGCCAAGGCCAGGTGCTGCAGGCCGTCGTCGCAAACCAGAATTTGAACGCTGGGGTAGGCCGCCAGCAAGGCCTTTCCGGCTGCGGCGCGTTCGCGTCCAATGAAGACGGGCACGCGCGTCCGCTGTTTGATCAGCAAGGGCTCGTCACCCACTTCGTTTGCGGGGCTGTTGAATTCCACTTCAACCACGGGTGAGTTGGGCTTGGCAGCGTAGCCGCGGGCCAGCACACCGACTTGCCACCCTTGTCCGACCAGATGGTCGACCAAGGCCATCACCACCGGTGTTTTTCCGGTGCCCCCGGCCACCACGTTGCCCACGACAATCACGTGCGCATTCAAACGGGTGGTTTTTTTGAAGCCCGTGTTGTACAAAACGCGACGCAGACTCAGCAACGCCCAGAACAGCGCGGCCAAGGGCCAAGTCAACCCCGCCCAAAGACCCCGTGTTTGCCATTGCCTCAACACCCAATGTTCGGCTTGTTGCCGAGTCAGCAAAGCCATGACGTCAATCCTGTCAATGTGGGGCTGTTTTGGCCGTGGCTTGGGTTGCAAAAGTCACTTGCGACAAGCCGACCTGCCGTGCCGCTTCCATGACATGGATGACCGATTGGTGGCTGGCCCGTCCATCAGCGCTGATGATCAACACCGACTCCGGGCTGGCCAATGCCGACAAGGCCGTGACCAAGCTCGGCACGTCGTCGCCCAACGGCTTGTTATTGAGTGCATATTGGCCGGTGGCTGTGACGCTCAGCACCAGTTCTTTGGGGCGTTTGGGCGGCGTTTGGCCATCGGCGCTCGGCAGGCGAACCGACAGTTCACTCGGTTTGCTGAAGGTCGTCGACAGCATCAAAAAAATAACCACCACCAACAACACGTCGATGAAGGGAATTAAATTGATGTCCGGGTCGTCTTGTCGACGCTGGTTGAATCGCATGGCCTTATTTGCGCAGTTGGTTCAGGTGGCGCAGCAAGCGCTCGGCATCGGCTTCCAAGGCCAAAACAGCCGCGTCCACTTGACCCCGGAAGTACCGCCAAAACATCAGCGAAGGAATGGCCACCATCAGGCCAAAAGCCGTGTTGTACAAGGCCATGGAAATGCCCTGCGCGAGCAGGACGGGGTTGCTGCCACTCTCAGCGCCTTGCGAGCCAAATATGTCAATCATGCCGATCACGGTACCCAAAAGTCCCAACAAGGGCGCCACCGAGGCAATGGTGGCCAAGGCATTCAGGTTCTTTTGCAACGCCGCCTCAACCCGCCGGCCGGCTGCTTCCATCGCGCCTTGCAACTCCGATTCGCTGCATTTGGGATGTTCTTGCAGGGTTTGAAAACCACTCGCCAAGACCTTGCCCAAAGGCGAGGTGTCGGCCATGTGGTCTATAACCCCCCGGCTGGGCAGTTTGTCGCGGCTCACGGCCAGGGCTTCGTCAAACAGGCCGGGCGGCAAAATCTTCGTTGGACGCAATTGGATAAAGCGTTCAATGATCAAGGCCAAGGCGACGATGGAGCAAGCCAAAAGCGGCCAAATCGGCCAGCCTGCTGCTTGTATGATGGAAAACAAAGGGCGCTCCGTTCACTGAGTTACCAGAGATTATGGCAAGCATTATGGACCTGACCTCTTTCGACTCCGCAAACCAAAACACCACCGCCATGGCCTCCGAACGCCCCTCGAGCGGTCAAGGTGATGCGGCTGATTTTGGTGCGGCCCGGGTTTGGCCCGTGGGCGCCTTGTGCCGGGCCATTGCCGACGCTTTGGCGGCCCGCTTTAATCCCGTTCAGGTGCGGGGCGAAATCGCCGGTTTTACACGCGCTGCCAGCGGTCATTGTTATTTTTCTTTGAAAGACCGCCAAGGTCAACTTCGCTGCGCCATGTTCAAACGCGCCGCCGATGGCCTGTCGTTCTCGCCCCGCGAGGGCGATTTGGTCGAGGTGACCGGCCGTCTGGGGGTATACGAGCCCCGAGGTGATTTGCAACTGATCGTGGAGCGCTTGCAAAAAGCCGGACAAGGGGCTTTGTTCGAGGCCTTTTTGCGTTTGAAAGAAAAACTCCAGGCCGAAGGCCTGTTCGACACCGAGCGCAAACGCCCTTTGCCCTTGATGCCGAGGCGCATCGGTTTGGTCACTTCCTTGGGCGCGGCGGCTTTGCACGATGTCGCCACGGCATTGGCGCGGCGGGTGCCCCACTTGGAGGTGGTTTTGGTCAACGCCGCTGTGCAGGGCGCGCAGGCGCCGGCTGAATTGGTCAAAGCGTTGCAAGCGCTTTATGCGGCCCATGGAGACCCAGAACCCAGCGCAGCCAAAGTGGACGTGATTTTGCTTGTTCGTGGCGGCGGCTCGATGGAGGATTTATGGGCCTTCAACGATGAGCAGTTGGCCCGCACCCTGTTGCAAAGCCCGGTGCCGGTCATTTGTGGCGTGGGCCACGAGACCGACTTCACCATCGCCGATTTTGTGGCCGATGTGCGCGCCCCCACCCCGACCGCGGCGGCCGAACTGGTGGCCCAGCCCCAGGCCATTTGGCAGGGCGCTCTAGACCTTTTGGAGGGCCGCCTGGCTGACGCGCTAACGAGTCAACTCGATGCCTGCGCACAGCGTTTGGATTGGGTGGCCAGCCGATTGGGCCGCCCCTCGTCACGTGCCAACGAAGCCCGCTGGGCCTTGCAGAATCTTGAGCAGCGGTTGCAAAAAGGGGTGAGGCAAGCCTGCCAAAAGCAGCAAAATAAAACCGATCAAGCGGCACAACGGTGGTTACAAGTTTGGCAAGATCAACAAAGACAGCAGCGCGACCACTTGGATCGCTTGGGCCTAAAACTTGATTTGATGAACCCCGATTTGGTTTTGAAGCGCGGTTATGCCCTGCTCACCCAAGAAAATGGCCAGCCCATCACCCAAGTGAAGCAGGTCAGATCGGGTCAATCGATACATGCTCGGCTGGCCGACGGCCAACTCGATTTGACGGTGCGATAATCCGTTTTTTAGTTTCCCAACTCAAAACCCCAAGGAAATCATCATGGAACACACCCTGCCAGCACTGCCTTATGCCATCGACGCATTGGCCCCTTTTTACTCACAAGAAACCCTGGAATTCCACCACGGCAAACACCACAACGCGTATGTCGTCAACTTGAATAACCTGCAAAAAGGCACAGAGTTCGAAACCAAAACTTTGGAAGACATCATCAAGACTTCCACTGGCGGTGTCTACAACAATGCAGCCCAAATCTGGAACCACACTTTCTTCTGGAACTGCATGAAGCCCAACGGCGGCGGTACACCCACAGGCCCTTTGGCTGCAGCCATCAATGCCAAGTGGGGCAGCTATGAAGCCTTCAAAGAGGCTTTTGTGAAGTCGGCCGTGGGTAACTTTGGCTCTGGCTGGACTTGGTTGGTGAAGAAGCCCGACGGCTCGGTTGACATCGTCAACACCGGCGCGGCAGGCACGCCCCTGACCACCGCAGACAAGGCCCTGTTGACCGTTGATGTGTGGGAGCACGCTTACTACATCGACTACCGCAACCTGCGACAAAAGTTTGTGGAAACCTTCCTCAACAACTTGGTGAACTGGTCTTTTGCTGAAGCCAACTACGCTTGAGTTGAGTCCTGATATCAGTCCCCTTGAGGTGGATATTGAAAAAAAGGGGCGCTGAAAGGCGCCCCTTTTTTTTAGGGGTCAAAGGCCCCTCATTTCAAATCAAAACGGTCTGAATTCATGACCTTGGTCCAAGCGGCCACGAAGTCCTTCACAAACAGGGTGTCGTTGTCGCGCTGGGCATAGAACTCAGACAAGGCCCGCAGTTGCGAGTTGGAACCAAAGACCAAATCGACCCGCGAGGCGGTCCATTTTTGGACCCCGGTTTTGCGGTCAAGGCCTTTGAAGTGGTTGTCATCAGTGGGCACCCAAACCGTGGACATGTCGACCAAGTTGACAAAGAAATCGTGGGTCAATTGCCCAGGACGGTGTGTCAAGACACCTTGTGAGCTGCCGTCAAAGTTGGTGCCCAACACGCGCATGCCACCGACCAAAAGGGTCATTTCTGGCGCACTGAGGCCCAATAAATTGGCTTTGTCTAAAAGAATCGTTTCAGGGGCCGAATGGCTGCTGGCTTTGCGGTAATTTCGAAAGCCATCGGCCTCGGGTTCCAGCACGGCAAAGGATTCGACATCGGTCTCATATTGAGTGGCGTCGGTTCTGCCGGCGTGGAAGGGCACTTGCACCGACTGGCCTGCCGCTTTGGCCGCGGCTTCTACCCCCGCATTGCCCGCCAAGACAATCAGGTCGGCCAGCGACACTTGCTTGAAGTGGTCCGGATATTGGCCTGGATTTTTGGTTTGTTTGGCGTTGAAGGCCTGTTGAATGCCTTCCAGCACCTTCAGCACAGCCGCCAGTTGTTGGGGCTGATTGACTTCCCAGTCTTTTTGGGGCGCCAAGCGCAGCCGGGCACCATTGGCACCCCCGCGCCGATCGCTGCCCCGAAAGGTGGAGGCCGAGGCCCAAGCGGTGGTCACGAGTTGGCCGATGCTGAGTCCGCTGGCCAGGAGGTCGGATTTGAGTTGCACCTCGTCTTGGGCTGTTATCAATGGGTGGTCGTTCAAAGGAACGGGGTCTTGCCAGATTAAATTTTCAGCGGGGACTTCGGGACCCAAATAAAGCACCTTCGGGCCCATGTCGCGGTGAGTCAATTTAAACCAAGCGCGGGCAAAGGCATCGGCGAATTCATCCGGCGTATTCAAAAAGTGGAGGGCAATTTTTTCATAGAGAGGGTCCATGCGCAGCGACAAGTCGGCGGTCGTCATGACGGGGGCGTGTTTTTTACTCGGGTCAAAGGCGTCGGCAATCATGTCTTCGGGGGCCACGTTTTTGGCCTGCCATTGAATGGCCCCGGCGGGGCTTTGAACTTGTTCCCATTCGTACTTGAAAAGCGTTTTTAAATAGCCCATGTCCCAAGTGGTGGGGTTGGGTTTCCAGGCCCCTTCAAAGCCGCTGCTGGTGGTGTCGGCGCCGTGTCCGCTGCCCAAGCGGTTGATCCAACCCAAGCTCATTTCTTGGACTGGCGCTGCCTCAGGCGCCGGGCCCACCAACGCAGGGCTGCCGGCGCCGTGCATTTTTCCAAAGGTGTGGCCACCGGCAATCAGGGCCACGGTCTCATAGTCGTTCATGGCCATGCGGGCAAAGGTTTCGCGCACATCTCGGCCCGAGGCCACAGGATCGGGGTGACCGTCGGGGCCTTGCGGATTCACATAAATCAGCCCCATTTGCACAGCCGCCAAAGGATTTTCTAATTGGCGGTCGCCGCTGTATCGGCTGTTGGCTTGGTCGCTGGTGGCCAGCCACGCGGTTTCGGGGCCCCAATAAATGTCAAGTTCAGGCGCCCAAATATCGACCCGACCGCCCCCAAAGCCAAAGGTTTTGAAGCCCATGCTTTCGAGCGCGACATTGCCTGCCAAAATGAACAAATCGGCCCAGGAAATGGCGTTGCCGTATTTTTGTTTGAGCGGCCAAAGCAAGCGACGGGCTTTGTCCAAGTTGACGTTGTCGGGCCAGCTGTTCAAAGGCGCAAAGCGTTGGTTGCCAGTGTTCGCGCCGCCCCGACCATCGGCAATGCGGTAAGTGCCTGCATCGTGCCAAGCCATGCGAATGAACAGACCGCCGTAGTGTCCCCAGTCGGCTGGCCACCAATCCTGTGAGTCGGTCATCAGGGCGGTCAAGTCTTTTTTGAGCCCCTTAAAGTCCAGCGCTTTGAAGGCCTTGGCATAGTCAAAGCCAGGTGCCAGGGGGCTCGAGACGTCTTGGTGCTGATGCAGGATCGAGAGATTGAGTTGGTTGGGCCACCAAGTGGACCACCTGGCTTGGTCTCCCAGGGTGGTGTTGGCGCCAGTAGGGGAATGAAAGGGGCAGGTGGCCGGGTTGCTCATCGAAGTCTCCAGTATCCAAGGGTGGGTGTGTTTGACGCCTGAGCGTCAAACACCTGACTGTGAGGGAAACGGAGAGGGATTGGGCCGCTCGCTCGCTGGGCGCGCTGTTTTCACAACCGAACGGTCAAACTCGGCCGCCAGAGAGGTGGCTGGGGGTGATCAGCGCTTGGTGTTAAAAACCGAGCCCATGAGTTGGCTGCCGGCTTTTAAACCCTTGTTTTGGAACCAGCCTTGGTTCATTTCCAAGACAAAACGCACGGGTTTGGCGCTGCAATGGGATTCCAAGGTTTGCGGTTTCATGTCCGCCAAGTTGACGATTTTGCCGTCGTCAGCGACGAAGGCGGCGGTCAAAGGCAGCAAGGTGTTTTTCATCCAAAAGCATTGGCTTTGGGGGGAATCAAAAATAAACAACATGCCTTCTTGCTGGGGCATGTCTTTTCGCATCATCAAGCCAATTTCATGCTCTAGGGGCGATTGCGCCACTTGGACTTCAATTTGGTGGATGCCGGCCGATAGCAGGGTGCGAGGCAGGTGAAGCTGGGGAATCTCTTGGGCCCATGCAGGCGTTGCCCAGCTTCCCATCAACGAAGCAAAGAGCCCCCACAAGACCCAAGCCCAGCCAAGAATCAGGGTCTGACGCGAGGCTGTTCTTGGCATGGTCTTGAGGTGAGGCGCATTAACTTATAAGCTCAGTTGCTGGCGGCTTTGTGTTTTTTATGGGCCTTTTTGTGCTTCTTTTTAGAAGCAGCGGGCGCGGCAGGGGCAGCAGGGGCTGCTGCAGGAGCAGGCGCTGCAGTCGGTGCAGGGGCGGCCGCGGGAGCGGGTGCTGCCTTAGAGGGCGTGGCGGTGATGGGCGCGGGCGCAGCAGGGGCGGGCGCGGCAGCGGTTTGTGCCAAGGTGACTTGAGTGGACAAGCCCAGAGCCAAGCTGGCGATCACAGAGAAGACGCGGGTGTTTTTTGTTGTGGTCATGTGAATTTTAGGAAGGTTAACGAAACACAAATGGAGTTTACCGCTTTCAAACTCGGGCCAAGCCCGAGCCAAGGCGTTCAACTAAAAAAAGCCTTCAAGCGGGTCGCCCATCCGTTGGCGTTGGGTTGGTGCTTGGCGCCCCCTTTGTTGAGCGACTCATCGAACTCTTTGAGTAATTTGCGTTGGTGTTCGCTCAATTTGATGGGGGTTTCGATGCTGATGTGGCAATAAAGATCGCCGGGATAGCTGCCACGCACCCCCTTGATGCCTTTGCCCCGCAAACGGAATTGTTTGCCCGCCTGAGTGCCCTCGGGAATGTCGATGGCGGCTTTGCCTTCTAAGGTCGGCACCTCAATTTCACCGCCCAGTGCGGCGGTGGTGAAGCTGATCGGCACAGAGCAGTGGAGATCGTCGCCATCACGCTCAAAGATGTCGTGTTTCTTCAGACGAATTTCAATGTACAAATCGCCAGAAGGTCCGCCATTGGTACCGGGCTCCCCATTGCCCACGCTTCGAATGCGCATGCCGTCGTCGATGCCCGCTGGGATTTTGACTTCCAGGGTTTTTTGCTTTTTGATCTTGCCTTGACCAGCGCAAGCGATGCAAGGCTCGGGGATGATTTTGCCGCTGCCATGACAGGTGGGGCAGGTTTGCTGAACGCTGAAAAAGCCTTGACGCATTTGCACTTGGCCTTGGCCGGCACAGGTGGGGCAGGTTTTGACGCTGCTGCCTGGTTTGGCGCCGACGCCGTGGCAAACATCGCAAGATTCCCAACTGGGAATGCGAATTTGAGCGTCTTTGCCTTTGGCGGCCTCTTCCAGTGTGACTTCCATCGCGTAACTGAGGTCGTTGCCTCGGTAGACCTGACGGCCGCCACGGCCGCCGCCGCGTTGCTGGGCGAACATGTCGCCAAAAATGTCGCCAAATGCTTCGGCAAAACCGCCAAATCCCTCGGCCCCGCTGGGGCCCCTCATATTGGGATCAACCCCGGCAAAGCCATGCTGGTCATAGGCCGCTTTTTTCTGCGGGTCACTCAGCATTTCGTAGGCTTCTTTGACTTCCTTGAATTTTTCTTCTGCGGCTTTGGAGGCGTCGCCCTGGTTTCTGTCCGGGTGGTGCTTCATCGCCAGCTTGCGATACGCTTTTTTAATTTCTTCGTCGGAGGCGTTTTTGGGAACGCCCAGCACTTCGTAAAAATCTCGTTTGGCCATTTGCTTATCGTTTAGGAGGTGGAAGGCAACACGCCGCGCTTGCCCTGATGGCCTTGCGCGGCGCGTGCAGTGAGAGAGCTAACTTGTAACTATAAGCGTAAGCGGTAACTTAACCTTTTTTGACTTCTTTGACCTCGGCGTCAACCACGTTGTCATCAGCCGCTGGGCTGGCACCAGGGCCTGCTGAGGCACCTGCGGCCCCCGCAGCGTCGGCGGCGCCGGCCTGGGCTGCTTGGTCAGCGTAGACCTTTTCGCCCAGCTTTTGACTGGCCGTGATCAAGGCGTTGGTTTTGGCCTCGATGTCGTCTTTGTCTTCGGTGGTCATGGCGGTTTCAAGGTCTTTGACGGCCGCTTCAATGGCCGCCTTTTCGCTGGCTTCGAGCTTGTCGCCATGCTCCGTCAGGCTTTTCTTGACGCCGTGAGCCGTGGCTTCCGCTTGGTTCCGGGCTTGGATGAGTTCTAGCTTTTTCTTGTCATCGGCGGCGTTCAGCTCGGCATCTTGAACCATTTTTTGGATTTCGGCTTCAGACAATCCCGAGTTGGCCTTGATGGTGATTTTGTTTTCTTTGCCTGTGCCCTTGTCTTTCGCGCCGACATGCAAGATGCCATTGGCGTCGATGTCGAACGACACTTCAATTTGGGGCACGCCACGGGGAGCGGGTGGGATGCCTTCGAGGTTGAATTCGCCCAACAACTTGTTGCCGGAGGCCATTTCGCGTTCGCCTTGGTAAACCTTGATGGTCACCGCCGGTTGGTTGTCATCCGCAGTGGAATAGGTTTGTGCAAACTTCGTGGGGATGGTGGTGTTTTTGGTGATCATCTTGGTCATCACGCCGCCCAAGGTTTCGATGCCCAAAGACAAGGGGGTCACGTCCAACAGCAACACGTCTTTGCGGTCACCCGACAGTACCTGACCTTGGATGGCAGCGCCCACCGCGACCGCTTCATCGGGATTCACGTCTTTGCGGGGTTCCTTGCCAAAGAATTCCTTGACCTTTTCTTGCACGGCCGGCATGCGGGTTTGTCCGCCGACCAAGATCACATCGTTGATGTCGCCAACTGAAACGCCCGCATCCTTGATTGCCATGCGGCAAGGTGCAATGGTGCGCTCAATCAACTCTTCAACCAGTTGTTCCAACTTGGCACGCGTCAGCTTGATGTTCAGGTGCTTGGGACCCGAGGCATCGGCGGTGATGTAGGGCAAGTTGATGTCGGTCGAAGCCGAGGAAGACAACTCGATCTTGGCTTTTTCGGCCGCGTCTTTCAAGCGTTGCAGGGCCAGCACGTCTTTGGACAGGTCAACACCCGATTCTTTCTTAAACTCGGTGATGATGTAGTCGATGATGCGTTGGTCGAAGTCTTCACCGCCCAAGAAGGTGTCGCCATTGGTGGACAACACTTCGAATTGCTTTTCGCCATCGACGTCGGCAATTTCAATGATGGAGACGTCAAAAGTGCCGCCGCCCAAGTCGTAAACGGCAATCTTGCGGTCGCCCTTTTCGTTCTTGTCCAAGCCAAAGGCCAAGGCGGCTGCGGTGGGTTCGTTGATGATGCGTTTGACATCCAAGCCGGCAATGCGGCCGGCGTCTTTGGTGGCTTGGCGTTGTGCGTCGTTGAAGTAAGCGGGGACCGTGATCACGGCTTCCGTGACTTCTTCGCCAAGGTAGTCCTCAGCGGTTTTCTTCATTTTGCGCAAGACTTCAGCGCTGACCTGGGGGGGCGCCATTTTCTTGCCGCGCACTTCCACCCAAGCGTCGCCGTTATCGGCCTTGGTGATGGTGTAGGGCATCAAATCGATGTCTTTTTGGACCTCTTTTTCGGCGAACTTGCGACCGATCAGGCGCTTGACCGCGTACAAAGTGTTGCGGGGGTTGGTGACCGCTTGGCGTTTGGCAGAAGCGCCGACGAGAATTTCGCCGTCTTCTTGGTAAGCAATGATCGAAGGCGTGGTGCGCGCCCCTTCGCTGTTTTCGATGACCTTGGTGGTGTTGCCTTCCATGACCGACACGCACGAATTGGTGGTGCCCAAGTCAATACCGATGATTTTTCCCATGAGATTCTCCAGAATGTTTGAAAGTT
>Ga0007857_1000218_pt1 | contig 17040 bp, 23 predicted proteins | sample CryBogCBH10Oct08_FD_71210 | JGI IMG/M metagenome (GOLD analysis project Ga0007857, IMG submission 71210) | Freshwater microbial communities from Crystal Bog, Wisconsin, USA - CBH10Oct08 | ecosystem: Environmental > Aquatic > Freshwater > Lake | place: Crystal Bog, Wisconsin, USA | collected... | reverse complement strand
TGGGTGGGCATCGAATCGGCAACGGTTTGTTCGGCAACAGCGCTCATGGTTCTCTCCAAAACTGACTTTTAAACGGATTCAATACTACAGCAATTCAGTCGGGAATTGAGGGTAAACCCACAAAGCCCGCGTGGGCATCAGGGGCTCTGGGTTACAAATCAACGGTAGTGGTAACGACAAGCAATCACCACCAAGGACTCACCCTCCACACCATAAACCAATCGATGCGTGTCATCAATTCGGCGAGACCAAAATCCTGAAAGGTTTTCTTTTAAGGGCTCGGGCTTGCCGATGCCATCGAACGGATTTCGCAGCGTGTCCTTAATCAGCGCATTGATGCGTCTGAGGGTCTTTTTGTCCTGGCCCTGCCAATAGGCGTAGTCTTCCCAAGCGGCCAAGGTCCAGCTTAGCCTCAGTGGCGTTGTCGCTGTCAACTCAATCGACATCGACCAGGTCGTGAATCACCACCTGCCCTTGCCGGTACTGCTCAAGGGAGCGTGTGAGATGGGCGGCATTGGCGGGCGACTTCAATAGGTGCACTGTTTCCATCAGCCCGTTGAAGGTGTCCAGCGACATGAGCACAGCGTCGGGTGCATCGCGGCGCGAAATGACCGTGTAATCAGCGTCGGCGATGACCTGATCGATGACGCCCTTCAGACTGCTTCTCGCCTCAGAAAAATTGATGACCCGCATGACATCGACCTTTAATTGTTCAATATACTGTACAAGTATAAATCAATGGGTTTTCAATAGGGTCTTCCAGAAACAAAAAAGCCGCTGAAAACAGCGGCTTTTTTGAACCAAACGGTAAGCTGTAAAGATTAACGCTTGCTGAACTGCTTGGCGCGGCGTGCTGAACGCAGACCGACCTTTTTACGTTCCACTTCGCGGGCGTCACGCGTCACGAAGCCGGCTTGGCTCAGGGCGGGTTTCAGCGTGGCGTCGTAGTCGATCAATGCACGGGTGATGCCGTGACGGGCTGCACCGGCTTGGCCGGATTCGCCACCGCCGTGAACGTTGATTTGAATATCAAACGTTTCAACGTGGTTGGTCAAAAACAGGGGTTGCTTGGCGATCATGATGGAGGTTTCGCGGCCGAAATAAGCCTGAATATCCTTGCCATTCACTGTGATCTTGCCAGTGCCTTTTTTCAGAAACACACGAGCGACGCTGGATTTGCGACGGCCGGTGCCATTGTTCCATTCACCAATCATGTCGGCTCCTTAGATTTCCAGCACTTTGGGCTGTTGGGCGGCATGGGGATGCTCAGCACCGCCATAAACCTTGAGCTTTTTGATCATCGCGTAGCCAAGCGGGCCCTTGGGCAGCATGCCCTTGACGGCTTTTTCCAAAGCGCGGCCGGGGTGTTTGGCTTGCATGTCGCGGAAGTTGGTCGCAGTGATGCCACCAGGGAAACCGGAGTGACGGTAGTAAATCTTGTCTAAAGATTTGGCACCGGTCACGCGAAGTTGCGCGGCGTTGATGATGACGATGAAGTCACCGGTATCGACGTGAGGCGTATAAATGGCTTTGTGTTTACCACGCAAACGGAGGGCGACTTCGCTGGCAACCCGTCCGAGCACCTTATCGGTGGCGTCAATCACAAACCACTCGTGCTTCACGTCAGCGGGTTTTGCGCTGAACGTAGTCATATTAAGCTTTCGAGAGGAATCAGGCCCTTTTCCACGGTCGGCGTTCCTCTGATGGGAACCTCTTAGGTGGGCATGAATGGTTAAATTCAACTCCGCCGCGGGGCCAAAAACGCTGCGAAGCCCGCCATTATAAGACTTTTAGTGAACCCGCCGCAAGGGGTTACCATATCCGGATGTTCAGTTACCGCCACGCCTTTCACGCCGGCAACCATGCCGATGTGCTCAAACACACGATCTTGATCGCCGTCCTGCGCTACATGACCGAAAAGGACGCGGCGCTCAACGTCATCGACACCCACGCCGGCGCCGGCTTGTACCGACTCGATGGCGACTATGCCAACAAAAGCGGCGAATCCACCGAAGGCGTGCAAAAGTTAGCCAGTGAAGCGGCCAAAAAGTCTGTGACCTTGGTCCCTGCCTTGGCCGATTACCTGGAAATGATTCAAGGCTTTAACAACGGCACGAGCATCAAGGTCTACCCAGGGTCGCCGTTCATCATTCAAAAACTGATTGGCGACCGAGACCGCTTGAAAGCCTTCGAGCTGCACCCCACCGACTCGCGCGCCCTGAGTGGCAACTTGGCCCAACTGGAAGCAGGCCGCCAAGTGGCGGTACTGGTCGAAGACGGGTTTGAAGGCATTAAAAAGTTTTTACCGCCCCCCTCTCGCCGGGCTTTGGTGCTGTGCGACCCCAGTTACGAACTCAAAACCGATTACGGCCGCGTGCAAGACATGGTGGCCGAAGGCCTGCGCCGTTTGGTGACCGGGACCTTTGCCATTTGGTACCCCATCATCCCCCGCACCGAAGCGCACGATTTGCCCAAACGCCTCAAGACCATGGCCACCAAACTCGGCAAGCCCTGGCTCCATGCCACGCTGAGCGTCAAGGGTGGCAAGATCGGCCAAGGCCTGGCCGCCAGCGGCATGTTTTTGATCAACCCGCCCTACACCTTGAAAGACCAACTTAAATTGGCTTTGCCGCAGATGGTGGAGTTGCTGGGACAAGACGCAAATGCGGCCTTTGCGCTCGAGAGCGGCAGCTGAGTTTGATCGAAATTCTGATCTAAATTCAGATTAAAGGTTAAAGGTCAATGACGAGCAGATCGCTTTTGGATCTTGAGCAGCAGGGCATGAAGACGTCGTTTTGGGCTTGCTCTTCGGGTACCAAATAGCTGTCACGGTGGTCGGGAATGCCCTCGATGACGCCGGTCATGCAGGTGCCGCAAACGCCCTGTTCGCAAGAAGTCATCAGGTCAACGCCGGCCTTCAACAAGGCCTGTGCGACGGACTCATCGGCCGCCACGTCAATGATTTGGCCGGTGCTGGCGAGTTTGACTTGGAAGGCGCGTTCTGAGGTGCTCATGTTTTGAAAGGGTTTAGATGGGGCTCGGTGAGTTGGAAGCTGAATGCGCAGCGGCTTTTTCAGAGGCGATCAGCGTGTCGATGATTTTGCGCGATTGCACGCCACCGGCGTCGATGTTGAGCATCAGCAAGGCACGCTCAGGGTGCTCCAACAAGTTGCGTTGCTGGCGCTCCAGAATTTCCAGGTCTTCGCTGAAAATTTTGCCTTGGCCCGCTCGAATGCTGTCGGTCAGCTCGGCGTTTTGGGGCTGAAAGTGCCGCGCCATGCCCCAAAAATAATGAATCGAGGTGTCGGTTTCGGGGGTGATGAAGTCCACCACAATGCTCGACACCTTGTGCTCGGGTGGGGCGTCGTAACCGCCGTGACCGGCGTGGGCCACGCCCACTTCAATCATCACGTGGCTGGGGGGCGTGAAGCGGCAAATTTGCCAGCGGTCGACCGGCACGTCGTCGGCCAGGCCGTTGCCACGCAAGGCCATGCGCCAAAAAGGGGGCGCCTCGATGTTATTAATAAAGCGGCTCGTCACCACTTGTTGGCCTTCAACGGTGGTTTTGCAAGGCGTTTCGTCGATTTCTTTTTGCCCAATGCTGCTGGCGTGCACATAGGTTTCGTGCGTCAGGTCCATCAGGTTGTCGATCATCAGGCGGTAGTCGCATTGAATGTGATAGTGCCCGCCGCCATAAGCCCACTCGGGGTGTTCGGCCCATGCTTGATGCGGTATGGCGTCGTCATTGGCCAAATCGGCATCGCCCGGCCACACCCAAATGAAGCCATAACGCTCCACCGCCGGAAAGCGTCGAATGGCGGGAAAGCCGCGCACCCGTTGGCCGGGCATGGCAACGGTTTTGCCGTCGCAGCCCATTTCAAGGCCGTGGTAGCCGCAAACCAGTTTGCCTTCGCAAACGCGGCCCAAGGACAAGGGCGCGCCACGGTGGGGGCAAAAGTCTTCTAAAACGGCAATGGCTTGGTTTTGATCGCGGAAAAAAACCAGCCGCTCATTGCAGATTTTTCGACCCAAAGGTTGGTCCGTGACTTCGTGCGAAGCAGCGGCCACGTACCACGTGTTTTTTAGGAACGGGGAAGTCGAAGGGGTTGCAGCAGCGGTCATGCTGCAATTCTAGAGCGGCTTACTTGCTCGGGTAAACGATGTCGGCTCGGCGGTTTTGTGCCCAAGCGGCCTCGTCATGACCTTGGGCGACGGGCTTTTCTTTGCCAAAGCTCACCGATTCCATTTGGTCTTCTTTCACGCCGGCCAATTTCAAAGCTTGTTTAACCGCATCGGCACGCTTTTGGCCCAAGGCCAAGTTGTATTCGCGGCCACCGCGTTCGTCGGCGTTGCCTTCAATTTTGATGCTCAGGCTGGGACGGGCCACCAAGTACTTGGCATGGCGGTCGACGGTGGCGACGTCTTTGGCTGGAATTGAGAATTTGTCGAATTCAAAGAACACGCTGTTTTCACGGCGAAGGACGCTGTTGGGATCCAGGTGATCGGGCACCGTGACCTTGGCCACAGCCGATTCAGCCGCGGTAGGCGCCGAAGCGGGCGTTGAAGCGGATGCGGGGGTGGCGGCAGCCGCTGCAGGCGATTCGTCCTTTTTGATGGGCGTACTGCAACCCGCGAAAGTGACCAAGACGGCCGAGATCAGGGCGGCTGAAAGAAAATTTTGTTGGGTAGTCAAGAGAGCGCTCCGAGGAAAAAAGGCGGTGAGGACAAGGGGCTTGGATGACTCTTATCGAATCATTTCGGCTTATTTTTTTAATTTTGGAAACGTATTTTACAAAATATCTCATCAGGAATTTCCCTGAATGGGCCTTTTATTCCGGGGCTTATCAGCGCCTGCTGCGCCCAAAGCGGCTACCATTGTTTGACCTTTTGGGTGTTCAATTCAACACCCATTCACCACCATTCCATCACCCCTAAACGCTCAGGAACACACCATGCCCAAGGCCTATTTCATTAGCATTTACCACGCCATTCACGATGAAAACGCGCTGGCTGCCTACGCCAAACTGGCTGGACCCGCGCTGGTCGCCGGTGGCGGGCGTATTTTGGCCCGCGGCCTACCCGCAGCCGTGAAAGAGCAAGGCGAGATGAACCGAACGGTGTTGATTGAATTCGACAGCGTGGAAGCCGCCTTAAAAGCCTACGACAGCGCCGCGTACAAAGAGGCGTTGGCTTTGCTTGGCAACGCCGTGGACCGCGAAATCCGGATTGTTGAAGGTGTCTAAAACAGTATTGACAGTTTTAATTTTTTGAGCTAAAACCGTATACATTGTTTTATGGGAGGTTCAAATGACACACCAAACTGTTCAAAAATGGGCATCCATCGTGACCCGCGCCTGGCATCTGCTGACCGACTCGGGACCGGATACCGACGGCGCATCGCATCGCCAACCTTTGCCCCCCTTGGGGCATTACGCCGCGATTTATGTGGCCCGCCAGGAGTGGCCGCACGCTTAAAGCGGGGGCTTGGGCTTTTTTCATCGCTCTGTTTAGCGCTTCCTTTATCGCTATTTGCGGCGTTGAGTCCTTGGGGTCCAGCGGGGACGGCGCAAGCCGCCTCCGCCACCCCCGAAACCGCCCACGCCGAGCATGGCATGGTGGTCAGCGCGCAACACCTGGCCACCCAAGTGGGCGTGCAGGTTTTAAAAAGCGGTGGCAACGCCGTCGATGCGGCCGTTGCAGTGGGCTACGCCCTGGCGGTGGTTTACCCCGCCGCAGGCAATTTGGGCGGCGGCGGCTTCATGACCTTGCGCATGGCCGATGGTCGCCAAACGGTGATCGACTTTCGCGAAACCGCGCCTGGGCGAGCAACCCAAACCCTGTTTCTCGACGCCCAAGGCAAGGTCATTCCCAACTTGAGCACCTTGGGCTATTTGTCAGCGGGCGTGCCGGGCACTGTGGCGGGCTTGGAATTGGCCCGGGCCCATTTCGGCACCCAATCACGGCCAAGCTTGGTGGAGCCGGCCATTGTGTTGGCTGAAAAAGGCTTTGTGCTGGACGCCGGTGATGCCGAGTTGCTGCAAAGCGCCACGCCCGATTTGGCCAAAGACCAAGCCTCGGCCACCATTTTTACCCACCACGGCCAGCCCTATGTGGCCGGTGAAACTTTGCGCCAAACCGATTTGGCCTCCACGCTTCGCCAAGTGGCCGCCCAAGGGGAATCTGGTTTTTACCGAGGCCCGGTGGCTGAAAAAATAGTGTTGGCCAACCAACAACACGGCGGATTGATCGACGCCCAAGATTTGGCCAGCTACAAAGCCATCGAACGCCAGCCAGTGACTTGCCAATACCGCGGCTATCAAATCATTTCTGCGCCGCTGCCCAGCTCTGGCGGGACGATTGTTTGCGAAATCTTGAACATTTTGGAAGGCTATCCGCTGGCCGAATGGGGTTTTAGATCGCCGCAAGCGGTGCATGTGCAAATTGAGGCCATGCGCCACGCCTACTTGGACCGCAACTTTGAATTGGGCGACCCCGGCTGGGTGATGAACCCCGTCGCCAAGTTAACCGACAAAGCCTACGCCGCCCAACTACGCGCGGCGATAGACTTGCAACAAGCGGGCGTGTCAAAAAACCTGAAACAAGGCGTCCCCCCCCATGAAGGCCAAAACACCACCCATTACTCGGTGGCCGATGAGGCGGGCAACGTGGTGTCGGTCACCTACACCCTGAACAACTGGTTTGGCGCGCGGGTCACGGTGCCCGGCACCGGAATCTTGTTGAACGACGAGATGGACGACTTCGCCATCCAACCCAATCACCCCAACTTGTTTGGCTTGGTGCAAGGCGAAAACAACGCGATCGCCCCTGGTAAACGGCCCTTGTCCAGCATGAGCCCGACGGTGGTCCTGCACGACGGCAAGCCGTTCATGGTGGTCGGCACCCCGGGCGGCAGCCGCATCATCACCGCGGTGTTGCACACCCTCCTCAACACCATCGACTACGGCATGGATTTGCAAACCGCCATCGACACGCCGCGTTTTCACCACCAATGGATGCCCGATGCCACCCAGTTTGAGCCCGGCGCCATTTCTGCTGAAACGGCCAGCGCTTTGCAAGCCATGGGGCACCAATTCGGACCACCCTATGTGGCCAACCACCTCGCGGTGATTCGTCAAAACGAAACAGGCCCTCGATGGACGGGGGCGACCGACGGAAGAAGGGCGACGGGAATGGCCCTGGGTTATTGAGGAAAACTCGGATGACGCCGATTGGGCCGCTCGAATATATTTGGTAACAAATTGCCACATCAAAAGGTGTTTATGGCAAACTCCCAAAGTTCGACCCTTGGATTTGTATGAGCAAAAGAAACATTACTCCGACCAGTCGCGAAATTGTGATGAAAGAAGACGAATTTATCGTCTCTAAAACCGACCTCAAAGGCCGCATCACTTACGGAAACAAAACCTTTTTGGAGTTTTCCGGATTCGACGAAGCTGAAATGATCGGAACCCAGCACAACGTGATTCGCCACCCCGACATGCCCCGCGCGGTATTCAAGATTTTGTGGGATGCGATTCAAAGCAAGCGCGAGGTGTTTGCTTACGTCAAAAACATCAGCAAAGACGGCGGTTTTTATTGGGTGCTGGCCAATGTGACGCCCTCGGTGGATGAGTCGGGCCAGGTGCTGGGCTATTACTCGGTGCGCCGCAAACCCAACCCCAAAGCGATCCAAGTGGTTTCTTCGCTTTACAAGCAAATGCTGGAAGAAGAGCGTCGTGCCGGCGCACGCGACGCGATTGCAGCGTCCACGGAAATGTTAAATCAAGTTTTGAAAGGCCGAGGCCAGTCCTATGAGCAAATGGTTCTCTCTCTCCAAGCGCTTTGAAATGTCATCGCGCAGCGCGGTGGTTTGGTTGGGCCTGCTGGGCCTGATCGCCGCCGCTTATGGCCTTTTCACCACGCAAGGGGCTTTGGTTTTTGTCGTTTTGACCGTTCTGGTGGCGGCCATTTTTGCGATGGCGCTGTTGGGCATGGGCTCGGATACCCGGCTTTTGGGTCAGATTGAAAAGGTGCTGTCCGAAGCCAGTCAAGGCAAATTGGAAAGCCGCATCATCAACATTCCCATGGGCCAACCCCTGACCCAATCGGCTTGGGGCGTGAACGAACTGCTGGACCAAGTGGAAGCGGTGTTCCGTGAATCACTGACGGTGGTGAACCGCATGGGCGAAGGCGACTTTTCTCGCGAACCCCAGTTGGCTGGTTTGAAGGGCATTTTCCCCGTCATTCTGGGTCGCATTGCCGACGTTCAAACGCGCGTTCACCAAACCGTGAGCTCGTTGCGCGAGGTCATGACGGCCTTGGCCGAAGGCCAATTTGACAAGCGGGTTCACATTAGCGGCGAACAAGGCGAATACAAGTTGATTTTGGAAAACGCCCAACAAGCCATCACCGCCTTGGACAGCGTATTGAGCGAAGTGGTCAGCGTGATGGGCGAAATGTCGCGTGGCAATTTGACCTCACGCGTCAACGCCAACGGCCAAGGCAGCTTGGCTACTTTGAAGAACAACATCAACGAAACCTTGAGCTCTTTGGCGCAGGCCATGGCCAGCATCAACACGAATGCCCGCCAAGTGGCTTCGGCGTCCAGCGAAACCAGCAGCGCGATTGGCCAGATTTCTGACGGTGCTCAAAACCAAACCCACGCCATCAGCCAAGTCTCGACGGCGGTTCGCCAAACCGTGACTTCGGTGGCGGAAGTGTCCCGCAGCACCGAGGCGGCCAGCCAAAAGTCGCGCGGCGCTGTGACCGTGGTGCGCACCAGCATGACCAAGATGGACGAAATGGTGAAAGTGGTGAACAACATCGCCACCAACTCGGAAAAAATCAACAAGATCACCGAAGTGATCGAAAAGATTGCCAACAAAACCAATTTGCTCAGCTTGAACGCCGCCATCGAAGCGGCCCGCGCTGGCGAGCACGGCAAGGGCTTTGCGGTGGTGGCCGATGAAGTCGGCAAACTGGCTGTCAGCAGCGCCGAGAGCTCCAAAGAAATCGCGGTGCTGGTCGAGCAAGCGGTGAAAGAAGCCCATTTGGCGGTGCAAGCGGTGTCGGCGGTGAACGAAGACATGGCCAACATCGAACGCGGTTCGCAAGAAACCGATCAGATGTTGCAACGCATTGCCGCGGCCTTGGAACAACAAAGCACGGCGATGGAAGAAATCAACGCCAACGTGGCCAGCGTCGACCGCATTGCCCAAAGCAACGCGGCGGCTTCCGAAGAAATCACCGCGACGGTGGTGGAATTGTCGAAGATCGCCAATGCGACGCGCCAAGAGGTCGAGCGCTTCTCTTTCTAAACGAAGCCCGTTCAAGCCCGATTAAGCGCGATTAATCTCGTTTCAATCTCGTGTTAATCGCGCTTAAGGGTTCGGAAATCGAGCACTTGGGTCGCGATCACGGTTTCGGTCAAGAAGCAGACCAAGGCCAGTAAGAACATACCGACGCCGCCCAAGAAGCTCCACACCGAGGTGCGGCCGTTTTCAAACAGCGTGGTCTCGCCCAAGAACAGCAAGATGATGGTGAGCCCAATTAAAAAGGCACACAGCGTCAGCAGGCCAATGCTCAAGTTGGCCAGTCGTCCTCTGAATTGAAGGTTCTTTAACTCTTGCCGAAAGCGCTCCACGTCGGTGGGGTTTTGGCTGGTGAGGTAGCGTTCTTCGATGGTGCGGCCCCGGTCGATGATGCGGGAAAGTCGCGCCGCCACGGTGCCGATCATGGAGGCCACGGCCGTTAACAAGAACACCGGCGCGGTGGCCAAGCGAATGCCGTTGGTGATGAATTCCGGGTCGATGGGCGTCGGCATGCGGTGATTTTAATTGGCGTTGACCAGCACCACACGGATGCGGCGGTTGGTTTTGGACAAGGGGTTGCGCTCGTCCTGGGGCTCTTTGAAGCCTTTGCCTTCGCTGCGCAATCGGTTCGCGTCCACGCCACTTTGGATCAGCGCGTTGCGGACGGCCTCTGCCTGTTGTTTGCTCAAAAGAAAGCTAAAACGGGTGCTGCCCCTTGAATCGGTGTGGCCTTCAATCACGTATTTGGATTCCAGCAAGCGGCTGTATTTCAAGGCATTGCTGAGGCTGTCCAAAAGAGGGGCACTGCGGTCGGCGAGTTGGTCGGTATCGCCTTTGAATTCAATCGCCAGTTCAACCGTGCCAAAGGGAAACGCGCCTTTCTTGGGTTTCGTTTTGAGTGATTGAGGATCCAGCTGCTTGATCAGGTCGGTCACCTTGGCTTCGTTCCAAGGCAGCGGGTGTTGCGGGGCTTTGGGTGACGGAATGGGTGCCACTTGTGCCGCCACGTAGCCGGGCTTGACTGCGGGTTCCTCTGCCGCAGCCGGGGCTTCTTCTTTCGCTTCTTTGGGGGCGCCATGGGCCCAACTGAGCGAGTGGCTCAAGGTCAGGGCCGCACACAGCAGCGGGGTCAAGCAGACTAATTTTTTGATCTGAGAAAATCCCATGGCAGTCAGGGTCCGTGAATGGCCAACGAAGCCCAGATTGTGACTCAGGCCAGCACCGGGCGTTCTTCTTTGATCGGCAAATTAACCAAGCAGGCAAACAAGGAAAGCCCAATGTCCAAGTACCACATGAGTTGGTAATTGCCGTCAGACTGCAGCACCAAGCCCCCCAAATAAGCGCCTAAAAAGCCGCCGATTTGGTGCGACAACAAGGTCAGGCCAAAGAGGGTGGCCAAATACCGCATGCCAAACAACTTGCCCACCAATGTGGCTGTGGGCGGCACGGTGGCCAACCAAGTGAAGCCCAAACCCAGGGCAAACAAGTAAAACACGGCCGGCACTTTGGGGGCCATCAAATAAAGGCCAATCAAGACCGCACGAGAGGCATACATGCCCGCCAGCAACATTTTGCTGCGTTGGGTGTTGATGCGGCTGCCCACCCACAAGCTGCCTGCAATGTTGGCCAAACCAATCAGGGCCAAAGACCAGCTGGCCACGCTGGGCGAGAGGCCGCACAAATTAACCTCGGTCGGCAAGTGGGTGACCAAAAAGGCAATGTGAAAGCCGCAGGTGAAAAAGCCCAAGTGCAGCAACACATAGCTCGGGTTTTTGAAGGCCTCAATCACCGCGGCTTTCAGGCCCGCCGAGTTGGGTTTAGGGGCTGTGGTCACCGCTTTGGCCGCCGCTTCAACGTTGGCTTTGGGCACCAAACGGTTGATCAAGGGCAGCGTTAACAACAGCAGTCCGGCGGTGGACCACATGGCGCCCATCCAGCCCAGTCCTTGAATCATGACCTGGGTCAAAGGGGCAAACACAAATTGCCCCAAGGAGCCCCCTGCGTTGATGACGCCCGAGGCACTGCCGCGGGATTCGGCTGGCAAGCGTTGCGACACCGAGCCCAACAAAACAGAAAAACTGCAAGAGCCCGAGCCCATGGCGGTCAACAAGCCCATGGTCAAAATGAGGCCCCAGCTGGAACTCACCATCGGCGTGAGGGCGGTGCCCAGCGCCAAGACCAAAATGCCGCCAATCAACACGCCGCGCGGACCAAAGCGATCGGCCAAAGCCCCCGCGATGGGCTGAAAAGCCCCCCATACAAATTGCCCGATGGCCAGTGCCAAGCTGATGGTCACAATGCCCAGCCCCGTGGCGCTGTTGATGGGGCTCACGAACAAGCCCACCGATTGCCGCGCGCCCATGGTGACGACCAGAATGGCCGCGGCCGTCAGCGTGGTCAGCAGCACTTGGCGTTGTCGGAGGTGCGGGAACAAAATGCTTTTGCCCATGGTGTTGCCTTGTGTTGCCTTGAGGTTGGACCTTGTGGTGGGTTCTAAGTCGCTTATTTAAGCCGTTTTACTGGCAGCGACCAAGGCCATGATGTTGTTGATTTCAACGGTGGCGATTTCGCTGAGTTCGTCAATCTGATCGGCCAAGGCCACCAAATCGGCTTCAGAGGCCTCGGGCGGTTCTGCCAGGTTGAACAGGTTGGCAAAAAAGTCTTCCACTTCGGAGAGTGAGTTCAGGCAAGTGGAGGCCTCGGCCGGCAAGTTCAATTCGTCCCGCCCTTGGAAAAACCCATCGGTGAAGCCTTGGATTTCTTCGAGCCGAATTTGGCACAAGCGCCGCAATCCAGGGCCTGTGGGAGAGTCGGTGAAGGGCAACAACTCGAAGGCTTCTTGTTGCAGTCCTGCTTCCGCCAAGGGGGTCCACAGCCCTTTGATGAGGGTGGTGACAAAGGTGTCCACTTCTTCAAGCGAGCTGACAGCGGGCAAATCACCGCCCCAGAGGCTGGACACGTCGTTCAAAGGCACCACGCCGGGCAAGGGGCTGGCAATGGCCCCCATAAAACGGGCCCGCACTTCGTGGTAACCAAAAGGACATTCGTAGCGCTCTAAGAGCGCGCGCACGGCTTGTTCGTCGATCATGAGGCGATCATAAATTGAAGCCTTGACGATGAGGCCCTCCGAGGGCCTTAATTCAATGCCTTGAGAAGGGCTTTACCAGACCATTTGCCCGGCCCGGCCCCTTGTGCGGTATGGGCTTGCACCAAGCGCACCATGGCGGCGTTGCGAGGGGCTTGAAGGCCGTGTTTCTGCGCCAATCGAACGACCTCGCCGCACAGCGATTCAATTTCTGTGGTGCGCCCCAGGGCAAAGTCGTCGGCCATGCTCGAGCTGGCTTTGGGGTCGATTTGGAGCATTTTTTTGCCCACCCACTTGAACAGAAAATTAGGCAATCGCAACACACGAATGAATTTTTCAGGGGGGACGGCCAGCACCTGCGCGTAGGGCACTTGGGCCTGCCGCAAGACCTGCATGGCCTCATCAATGAGCGCGGCCAAACAACGGCGAAAGTACCAATCGGAAAATTCTTGCAACAAGGTCAAGCCCGACAGCGCGTTGACTGGGTTGTTCAAGTTAATGAGCAACTTGCCCCATTGAACCGGCTTGAGGTCGGGGACCAATTTCAGTTGCAGTTGGGTGCTGTTGAAGACCGCTTGCCAAGGCGCAAACTGGGCGTCGTCTTGCACCATCAAGCTACCCGTGGTGCCGCGGTGGAAAACGCCGTGGCCCAGATCGGCCACGTTATAAGGAATCATGCCTGCGAGCACCTTCAGCGAGGGGGCGTGGGCTTGGGCCAGTTCCGCGTTGCCCACCCCGTTTTGAAAAGACACCACCAAGGTACCGGGCGGCAAACTGGCAGCGGCCAATTCTTGGGCCGCTTGAACCGTGCCCGAGCCTTTGACGGTGAGCAGCACCAGGGCGGGGGGTTGGAGGGGTGGCGTTTGTGTTGAGGAGGATGTCGATTCCAGTGAAGGCAGCGCTTCAAAAAGCTTCAAAGCGTTGGCAGGAATCACGTGTTGGTGGTTCTTCATGTCGCTGACCGTGAGGCCAACACGCCGCAGCGTTTCAAGCACCCGAGGGCGCCCGATGAAGCTGACGTCCGCCCCTGCAGCCGCCAACCAGCCCCCCAAGTAACAGCCGACGCTGCCAGCGCCCATGATCCAGACGGGCCCCAGTTCAGAGGCAGAGGGGGGATTGTGGGTCATGGTGCTTGGAGTGGGTGTTGAAGGGGGTGTTGGCATGAATTCATGATACCCACATAGACCCTACACGCAACTCAGGGAAGACACGCACGTAACACCCTGAAGCCCAAGGCTGAATAGGATGGAGGTCATATAAGAAACACCGACATCCAAAAAAATAAAGGGACAACGATGAACGCCATAGACACCTTGCAGCAATGGAATCAGCAATTGGAAGCGGTGGTGAAGCGCCAAGCGATGAACCTTGCACAACACAACGAGACCTACAGCCCGGAAGTGATGGCGCAAAAGTCGGCAGGTAAAAATGGTTTGGAAGTCATGACGCTGCTGCTCGAAGGGCATTTGCAGCCACCGAGAATTTCAAAGACACTGGACTTCTATTTGGTCGAAGTGGGCGATGGCTTGGCTATTTTCCAAGGCACCCCCGACATCAAGCACTTCAACCCCCTGGGCACAGTGCACGGGGGTTGGTATGCCACGTTGCTCGATTCGGCCTTGGGCTGCTGTATTCACACCAAGTTACCGCCGGGCAAGGCTTACACGACGTCACAAATTAACGTGAACATTGTGCGCGCCGCACATGCCAAAACAGGCCCATTGCGGGCCATTGGAACGGTCATTCACATGGGCCGCCAAGTTGCCACTTCAGAGGCCAAACTGGTCGACCCTGAAGGCAAGCTCTACGCCCACGCCACGTCAACTTGTTTTGTGTTTGACGCGCGCTGACGCGAAAAGCCCAATCAATAGTTGCGGTTGCCACCGCCGTAGCCACCACCGCCACCACCGTAGCCGCCGCCACCAAAGCCGCCACCGCTGCGGGGAGGGCGGGCTTCCATGGGGCGAGCGATGTTGACGGTCAAGTCACGGCCACCCATGTTTTTACCGTGCAGGCCGTCGATGGCGGCTTGCGCTTCAGCCGGGCTGGACATTTCGACGAAGCCGAAACCCTTGGAGCGGCCGGTGTCGCGTTCCATCATGACCTTGGCCGATTGAACGTTGCCGAAGTCAGAAAATTGTTGTTGAAGGTCTTCGTCCCGAACCGAATAGGAGAGATTGCCGACGTAAAGTTTGCTGCTCATGGTGAGCCTTTCAGAAAATGCGCCCACCGAAAATTGGGCGCTGGTTAAAACAAAAAAGGGAGAGGCGCTGAAAAATCAGCGCTTGCGTTTGAAGGCGGGCTTGCCCGCGCTGGGCGTGCGGTTTTCGATGTGGCGGAAAGTCACGCGGCCCTTGGATAAATCGTAAGGTGACATTTCCAAAGTGACCTTGTCGCCAGCCAGAATGCGAATCTTGTGTTTGCGCATCTTGCCGCCGGTGTACGCCACCAACTTGTGGCCGTTGTCGAGGGTGATGCGGTAAAGCATGTCGGGCAACACTTCGTCGACCTTGCCTTGCATTTCAATGAGTTCTTCCTTGGCCATTTGGCCTCCTTGTGAGTAACAGGCGTCAAGCCAGTCGCGACGACTCGCATGGGCGTCGCGTTTGCGTGTGAGGCTTGCCGAAAGGAAAAGTGTGACCACCGAGGCGCTCGGCTCTGGCGAGCAAGGGAGCGGGGTGGAGGTAAGACTCGTTGCAGCGAAGGTAAGCAAATGACTGCAACTTGTATATTGTACCTTGAAGGGCGGTTGCGCGCTGCGCTCAACGATTGAACCATTGGCGCCTTGGATCGAGCGGCGCGGCCTTCGCCAGTTGTTCGTAGGCCTGGCGAGCGGCGTCGGTGGTGGCAGGGGGCAGCACAATTTCCAAGGGCAAATACAAATCGCCGGGGGTCTTGCCTTGCAGGCCGCGTCCTTTGAGCCGCAACTTCATACCGCCGCGTGAGTTCGGCGGTACGGTGACTTCCACCTCACCGCCACCGGGCGTGGGGACTTTGACCTGGGCGCCCAGCGCCGCTTCTGTCGGCGTGACCGGCAAGTTCATGGATAAGTTTTTGCCATCGACTCGGTACAGGGGGTGGGGCTTTAGATGGACCTCCAAAAACAAATCACCCGCAGGCTCACCGCCGTATCCGGGCTGGCCTTGACCCGCCAAACGGATGTGTTGACCTGGATGAACGCCAGCAGGAATCTTGACGCTCAGGGTTCGGTTGTTGTGCGCAGGCAGCACCATTTCCCGCTCAACGCCACGAATGGCGTCCTCAATGGAAATTTCGATGGCGGCTGTTTGATCTTCGCCGCGCGCTCGGTAAGGGCGTCGTTCGCCGCCACGGCGCTCGCCGCCTCGGGGGTCGCCTTGACCAAAAATGGCCGAGAAAAAATCACTGTAATCGCCGTAATCGCCTTGATCACCATAATTGCTGCGATGGGTAGTGCCCGCATTTGTACCGCGGCGAAAGTCAAAGCCCTGCTCCCAGCCGGGCCCGGACGCACCAGGGCGATGCCCTCTGGCCACCTGGTCGGCCAAGTCGTCGTAGGCTGCGCGCTTTTCTTTGTCGCGCAAAACATCGTTGGCCTCGTTGAGCTCGCGCATTTTCGCTTGCGCATCGGGCTCCTTGCTGACGTCGGGGTGGAACTTGCGCGCCAACTTTCGGTAGGCCTTGCGCACCTCCTCTTCCGTCGCGGTGCGCTCAAGACCCAGCGTTTTGTAGTAATCCTTGAAATCCATGAAGCATCGCTTTCTGCAGCCTGTGAGAAATGGAGGCGAGCTTCATCCTAAGCCGCTTAGGGCTCAGAACTTCTGTTTACGAAGGGATTTCTTTACAACCTCTGGGCGCATGGCGACAAACGGCTAGCCCCTGCAGGGGTTCCATGCCGAGCAACCCTTAACGGATGGCGTCCAACAGCGCCAAAGTCGGGGCGCTTTGGTTCATGGTGTAGAAATGCAAACTCGGCGCGCCGCCGTTTTTGAGCTGCTCGCACAGGTCGCCGACCACCTCTAAGCCAAAGGCTTTGATGGACGCGGTGTCGTCGCCGAAGGCCTGCAAGCGCAGGCGAATCCAGCGAGGCACTTCAGCACCGCAGGCGTCTGAAAAGCGCAGCAGTTGGGTGGAGCTGGTGATGGGCATGATGCCTGGCACCACCGGCACATCAGCGCCTAATTGATAGGCTTCGTCTACAAATCGAAAGTACGCGTCGCTGTTGAAAAAATACTGGGTAATGGCGGAGTCGGCCCCCGCTTTGACCTTGGTCACATAGGCTTGCAAATCGGCTTCGGGCGAGCGCGCTTGTGGATGAATTTCGGGGTAGGCCGCGACTTCGATGTGAAAGTCATCGCCGGTTTCAGCGCGGATAAAAGCCACCAAATCGCTGGCGTAATGGAACTCACCACCCGCGCCATAACCGCTCGGCAAATCGCCCCGCAAGGCCACCAAGCGCTTCACGCCCATGGCTTTGAGCTCGGCCAATTGTTCACGCACCGAAGCGCGGGTGGCACCAATGCAAGAAAAGTGTGAAGCGGCTTGTTGCCCTTCTGACAAGATGGACGCCACCGTGGCGAAAGTGCCCGCTTGGGTAGAGCCGCCAGCGCCATAGGTCACCGAGCAAAATTCGGGCTGATGGGCGTACAGCGATTGACGCACAAC
>Ga0007857_1000216_pt1 | contig 17061 bp, 20 predicted proteins | sample CryBogCBH10Oct08_FD_71210 | JGI IMG/M metagenome (GOLD analysis project Ga0007857, IMG submission 71210) | Freshwater microbial communities from Crystal Bog, Wisconsin, USA - CBH10Oct08 | ecosystem: Environmental > Aquatic > Freshwater > Lake | place: Crystal Bog, Wisconsin, USA | collected... | reverse complement strand
ACGGCACCGGGACAGGGCTGGGCTGACCTCGCCAACGTCGCTCGCCAAGACGCACTCTCGACTTGGTACATGCCGCCTTCACGTCTCGGCATTGGTGGCGCCCGCACCTACGAGAACCAGCGCGTCGAACTGGCCGCCTACTTCAAGAACATGATCCTGGCCCGCTTGACGCTGGTTGCCTCGGCGCTTTCGGCTGCCACCCGGCAGATGGGCTACGAGCTCTACTTCGAGCCCAACGATGTGCCCGAGCTGGCCGAAGACACGAGCTACAAGCTCAACCAGGCCGTACAGCTGTGGGACGCCGGGTTGGTCACGCTTGACGAAGCTCGCGAAACCGTTGGCCTTCCCCCAATCGGTGGCGAGAAGGGCTCGACGTATGTGTCTGACACCAAGTCGCCCACCATCATCACGCCGCCACCTGCAGAGCCCGGCACCGCAGTCGGCCACAGCGTCGGCGATCTTGCAGCTCGGGAGGCCGATCCGCTCCCTTTAGTTCGAGCGGCGCAGGGGCCGCACGATCTCGCCGTTGGTCTTGACGGCGCCATTGACGATGGCATCGACCACTTCGGTGCCTTCGCCCAGCGCTACCACGAGCGCGTTTACCGCCGCGTAGCGGGTGCGATCAAGACGCAGGCCAACGCCAAAGACACCGACGCCGCGCGCAAGACCAACACGCCGCACCTCAACGCCGCCGACGTGTTTGCCATTGGATCGTTCAACCAAGAGCTACAGCAAGACACGCACGACAAGCTCAAGGACCTTGCGGCCCTCGCGCTCGGCGTGCTCGCGGTTCACTACCGCAAGCCATCACTGACGATGTTGCCCGCCCAGCAAGAAGTGATCCAGCGCCGCCTCGACGTGTTGCTCGCCACCGGCCCGAAGGGTGGGTTGCCCTGGAATGACGCGATTGGTCGTGACTTGCAAGGCATCCTCGACACCGCCAAGCTCGAACCGACCTCAGTCATGGACACGCTCGGAAAGGTTGCCGAGATGCTTGGTGTGACCATCAACACCGACGGTCAAGTCGTCACGAGTGACGTGCTCGGTGACCGTGCGATCCAGGTGGCTACCAACACGGCCCACAGCATGACCAACGACCTGGCACTGGCTACCTACTCAAGCCAGGGCGCCCAAATGAAGTCGTGGCAGTCGATGGGCGACGAGAAGGTGCGAGACACCCACGTCGAGGCCGACGCTAAATACTCGGGCGACCCAATCCCGATGGAGCAGCCGTTCGAAGTGGGCGCGGACTTGCTCATGTTCCCCGGCGACCCAAGTGGCTCACCTGAAGAGACTTACAACTGCCGTTGCGTTGTGGTGCCCGTAGACGCCAACGGCAACGCAGACGCTTAGTCGAACACCAGCCCGGCTTTACAGCCGTTTTCGCAAAATCCCAAGGGTTCGGGAATGTTCATGTTTCTCCTTCTCGCACCCGGTCGTTTCGTGTGCCCTTCTACTTGTCACGGGGTGTCACAGAAATGCACACAGGTCACGAAGGTGGCTGTTTGAGCCCACGGCGTGAGTAGATCTGTCGCACCCAAGCCTTGCGGGTCATGCCGTTCTCGTCGTGCCGAGCAACGGCCACGCCGATCTCGTAGACCACCCGTCGAACTCGACGTGACCGCCTACGACGGCGCCAGGACTTGTAAGCCCCGTAGCAATACCCAAGCAACCAGGCGGCCAGCACGGTCGTGACGTTGTGTGGGATCACCAGCCGTCTTCTTCACGGTCGCGTTTGTCCTGCTCGTACTCGCCCCACATGTCGCCGATGAACCAAGAAAGGACGGCCACGGCGAGCAGGCACTTGATGTAGGTCGGATCCATGCCATCAGGGTGTCAGTCCGAGTGCTCTAAGCATTTGGGGTTGAGAAGCGAGAGCGGTTGCCAGAGTGCGCCTTTGCCACGATCAAGGTAAAGCGAAGCAACCACCGGAAGATGGTCAGGGTATTGGACGCCCCAGAGCACTTTCAGTTTTTGGCAAAGGTTTTCGCACACTTCGGCGACGGGCAACTTTTCGCCTTTGTCGGAAACTATGGCGGACCCTGTCACAGCGACATCAACACGCAGAACAAGGTCAAACGAGTTATCAAGCGTTATGTAAGTCCGAGGGTCGCAGAATACCTGGAACGTCTCAACTGGGAACGTCCCCAGCTCCTGGTGCCACGCCAGCTCGCGCTCGAAAAACGCCTTAGCGTCGGCGGCTTGTTGCTCGATGGATGCCACGTCCGTCGAGTGTAGCAAGCCAGTCATCGCGCTCCCATCAACACACGCAGCTCGTCGCTGCTGGGCATGGTGGCCGCAAGGTAGCGCAACCTGCCGGGGGCGGACTGAACTCGAGCACTGCGCGCCGCGAGGTCGAGGAACCACGCCTCGAACTCGGCCTGCTCTTCTGGGGTGCAGTCATCGGTCATGACTGCACCTCGCGTTCAACAGCTATACGGATGCCACCGTCTGCTTCCCACCAGTATTCAATCGTGTAGATCGCACCACGTGTGTCAGACGTTTCTCCAGCAACTGCTATTCGATGTGTATCGTGCTTTTCAGACTGTGGTCCAGCACAAAATACAATGCGTTCTTTGCTCATTACTTCACCTCGCCGTCAATGATTCCGAAACGCTTGGCAGCTGTGAGTGTCAAGCGGCTGATACTGTTCTGCGCCGCACCCTCGTACCCCTCCCCTTTTGCCCGCGTTCTCACGACGACCTGCCAAAAGGGGAGGGGTACGAGGGTGCCGACCTGACAAAAGGGGAGGGGTGACGCCACGGTAAGCGTGCCATTTGCAGCACGACCAAAGTCGTCAATCTCAGCTTGCGCGGCAAGGGCGGCTTCGACAAGAGCAACCCTCTCTGCGGCAGCTGCCCAAAGAATCTTGAACTCGGAATAGTGCGGCGCATCGCGCTCTTCGATAAGGCGAGCAAGCACTGGATTGATTGGTGTATCGGACATCGGTCCTCCTAAGTAAAGACTCACCACCGTGGCGGGATACCAAAGATGGTCCGGTGCGTTTGCAAGAATGCAAGGGAAACTTTTGTGGCAATCCACCAACTTGCGCGCACGGTCCGAGTCGTGGGTATTTCGCCCACCCGACAAAGGAGACTGATGTTAAGAAAAGGAACGGGTAAGACCACCCCGCAAGACGAAAAGCAAATCGAGGTAATCGGCTCGTTCTTCTTGGAGGAACTAACCCGCTACAAAGAGCTGGGGGTCTTTCAAGTCGAGGCGTTTGATCTACTCGTGCTACCGTCGCACAACCCGGACCGTTGGCCTGTGTTGACTATCAGGATCGTGGCCCCGGAGTTCTGCCGGTCAAGCGGCGACGATGATCGCCACCACGAGACCGACCACGAGCTAACTGCAATCGGTGAAGCCGGTATGAACTTGGTTTACCAACTAAGCCGGTCTTTCACCGATCAACATCCGGAACACGGCAGGATTCGTATTGCCGTGTCTTCGATGAACAACTTGGAGTACGGCAACTTCATCTGTCAGGTGCCAGAAACACGCGACCTGACCATGTACCACAACGTTGGATGAAAAGACCCCCGGCACTCCGCTGGGGGTCTTTTTGTGTCACGACTTTGTCACGCGTGACAGCTTGACCCTGTCACGCTCGTGTCACGCTCCCAGAAACAGAAATAGAAATAGAAATCTTGAACACGCCAGCAAGGGTCACTGGCATGGAGATCACCTTCGCCCCACCAGCCGACGTGTGGTCTACCAACCGGGACAGAAACCTTCACTGGGCACAGAGAGCCAAGCTGGTCAAAGCGTGGCGGCAATGTAGCCACGTCGAGTGCGTTGCGGCTGGGTTAAGTGAGCTGCCGCCTTCGCTGGTGACGATCTCGCTGCCGTTTGCCAGAAACGGGCGCCGGGACCCCATGAACTACGTCGGCACGGTCGTCAAAGCCGTGATCGACGGGATGGTGGACGCCGGATGTTGGCCAGATGACACTGCCGAGTTCGTCGAGATACGTCAGCCAGTGCTCGTGGTTGGTGGCGACGGATTAGTGCGGATCGCGGTTAGCCCCTTGCACCATTGAGACAAGCGCGGACGGTATCCGTGCATGTCCAAGATTAAAAACCTTTACAAAGGCGACTGCCTCACCGAGCTCAAAAAGCTCGCCGACTGCTCCATTGACAGCATCGTGACCGACCCCCCGTACGAACTAACGTCAGGACGCCCGCCTGTGGGCTTCGATCACTGCCTTCGCGGGGTCTTTCTTGAAGTCCAACTCCCACAACTCACCAACGCGGTAGCCAAGGCGCCGAAGTTCAGCAAGTTTGATCGCGAACTTCTTGACGTTGTGGGCCTGCGTCGCGTTGTGTTCGGAATAGACCCGAGGGTCGGCGTGCCAGTAGGTTCCGTTGACTTCGAAAGCAACCCCGTCTTCGAGCACGAAATCAATAACGCCGATGTAGCGGCCGCCATCACCACGGACCCCGACTTGTCGCTCATAACCGATACCAAGACCGTCAAGAACAGCGGCAACTTTGTCCTCCAACTTCGAGACACGGGACACTCGCCCTTCTGCCAAGGCTCGTGCGGTTGCGTTCGACAACTTGCGCCTGGTCTCCTCGGAGTGCCCGTAGTTATTGGCGGCTATGCGCTTTGCGACGCCTTTGGCCTGTCCGCGCCGAGCACCGACCCTTCCAGCCTCAGTGACGGTATAGGGTGCGGCGACGACTCTCTTGGAGAGGCCAGTGGAACGGCCTTTGTAGTGGCAAGCCCGGGAGCAGAACTGGGCGCCGTACTTGCCTTTGACGTGGCTCGCGGGGCGTTCGATCTCTTTACCGCAGACGGCGCAATGAAAGGTGACGAGCCGTTCGAGCTTCTTAGACCGCAGCTCGTAGGAACACTTTCGGGAACAAGTGGTCTGCCGACCGTGTTTGAGACGACCGGGGTCAGCCAAGTAGTTGACCCCGCAAACTGGGCACTGTCGTTCGATCATCTTGTCCTCCCTGCGCAGGTTTTATCGTTCTTGGGTGACAACCGTTCGCGCGGGGGCTTTATGGGCAAGACCTGGGACGCAACAGGAATAGCCTACAACGTCGAGATGTGGCGAGAGTGTCTCCGAGTGCTAAAGCCAGGTGGACACCTGCTCGCCTTCTCCGGCTCTCGCACCTACCACCGCATGACCGTCGCCATCGAGGACGCAGGGTTTGAAATCCGTGACCAAATCATGTGGATCTACGGCTCGGGCTTCCCGAAGTCGCTGGATGTGAGCAAGGCGATAGACAAGGCGGCAGGAGCCAATGGCACCACCGACCAAATAATTCGCATGGCTCAGGGCAACGCAAGAAAGACCTCAGACGGTTCGCTGGCTCATCTGACTAAACCAATGAAAGCGCACGACAATGCCGAAAAGGAGTTGGTGGACACTCCAATCTACGCCTACGCACCTGCCACTTTCGAGGCTCAACGCTGGCAAGGCTGGGGAACAGCCCTAAAGCCAGCCCACGAACCTATCTGTGTCGCTCGCAAGCCCCTGACCGGCACAGTGGCCGCAAACGTGCTGGAGTGGGGCACAGGTGCGCTGAACATCGACGGGTCGAGGGTGGGGACGACAGTGGAAACGTGGCCTGCAAGCAGAAGTTATGGAGGCCACCCAAGTGAGATAGCGTTCACTAACACGTCCGGCGAAGTAGTTAGAGCGCAACAAACTGGCCCCGCCCCCGAAGGTCGCTGGCCTGCCAACGTAATCCACGACGGAAGCGAGGAAGTGCTGGCAGGGTTCCCAAACGACGCAGGGCGCTTCTTCTACTGCGCTAAGGCAAGCAAGTCCGAGCGCAACGCGGGGCTGGAAGGGTTGCCGGAGAAAGCAGACGGCGCAATAAACCAGAACTTCCACCCCACCGTCAAGCCCCTTGCCCTGATGCGCTACCTGGTCAAGCTGGTGACGCCGCCAAATGGAATTGTGCTTGACCCGTTCCTCGGTAGCGGATCTACGGCCGTCGCCGCGATCCTCGAAGGCTTTGACTGGCGCGGTTGCGAGATGACCGAAGAGTATTGGCCCATCATCGAAGCACGCGTGAAGTGGGCCAAGAAGGAAGCCGCCAAGCCCACCCAGGGCGAGCTGCCTATTTGAGTTTCTTTTGGCGAATGCGTTCGGCGTGGGCTGGCAATCCGGCCACGCCGTACCATCGACCAGCTTTCGAGCTGTTGCAAGTGCGGCAGATTGGGCGCAGGTTCGACGGCCACAGTGCTCCGCCCGCGACGATCGGTTTGACATGATCGACGGCCTCCATCGGGTCTTTGCAAATCCAACACAACCCACCGAAGTAGTCAATCCGGGCCATTAGTTGTGGGCCCGTGCAGGTGCCTTTGGCAGCTTTCATTTTGTTGCGTCGACGCGGACCGCCAACGTATTGCGTGAGGTGACTGCCACAGAACCCAAGACCACGGTGCGGGTCATTGCAGCCGGGCACCGAGCAACCGCGCGTCGGGTCATTTACGCGCACCGTCGGATCGCCGTGGTATCGAAACTGGCCGAAGTGGGGCATGCACATTCCGTGAGCAAAGCTGCGCTCATCGCACCCGGCCACCGAACACCGCCGATCTTTGATTGGCGTGGCCCGGCCACCTAACGGATCGCCGTAGGCGCGCCAGCGCTTGTTATGGGCCTGGCAGTAGCCATTGGCAAACACCTTCTTTTCGCAACCCTCAACTTTGCAGGGCACCACCTTCTCAGGAGCTTTGTGTTGCTTTTCGTGATAGCGGCAATAGCGCCCGAGGCCAGCTTCTTGATCGCAGTCAGTCTCGGCGCATTTGCGAAATTCGTACTCAGGTATTGGCGTGCCGAGCAACGGATCACCGAACCTCTGAAAGCGGTAGTAATGGTGACGGCAATAGCCTTTACGCACAACTGGCCACAGACAACCCTCGACCGCGCAGCCCTCGCGTTTCTTCTCTAAGAACTCGCCGTGGACTTGCAACTGTCGGTAGTGCTTGTCGCAGCAACCTTTTGTCAATGACTTGCGAGTGCAGCCCGGAGCGCGACAAAGCTTCTTCGGTTCTTGCGGTCTGGTGGCCTTGGCAGTGAGCAACGGGTCGCCGTATAGACGCCAACGCTTGTAGTGCTTTTCGCAATAACCCCGAGACTTTTTGAGCAGGTCGCAGCCCTCAACCGAGCACGGTTCTTTGGGCTTTCTTTCGGGACCTGGCACCCCACCAGTTTGCCCCATCGTTGCGACTTTGCATTCGATAAGTGTCACCCCGTGACACTCACAACGCAGCAACCGTCACGGCCATGCCCGCACCTTTCACTCCCCAGACCCCATCGCCCGCCCCGCACAAGCAGGCTGGCGTCGAAGCCTTGTTCAGCGCTGCCTTCACCGGCGGCGGCGTTTCGCTTGCCTCTTTGGTGGCCGCTGCCCACAGCGCGTTCCCGGCCCAGACCGCGGTAGCTGCTTCGGCCATCACCGCTGCTCTGGCCTTCTTGCGCAAGGAAGCCCCCTACGTCCGTGACGCTGTGAAGCTTTGGAACTCGGTACGCAAAGACGCCGCTGTGCAGAAGGCCGTCGCCAAGCTCGCGAACACCCAGGCATTCAAGGACGCCGTCAAGGCCGAAAAGGAAGCTGAAAAGGCCGTCGAGTCAAACCCGGTTGCCGACAAGCTCGCAGACGCCGCTGTTGCCGAAGTGAAGACCGCGGTCGAAGAAGCCGTCGCTCCCGCCGCTGGTCCGCAGGTTCTCTAATGGCTTGCGACTGCACTCTGTGCCGCCCGCTTCGCACCGCACCGACGCCAGTCGTTGAGGCAACCCCCAAGCGCACCCGCAAGTCGGTAGCGCTACCCCTCGTCACGGCTGAAGCCGTAGTCGAGACCCGATCCAACGAGGAGTAAATGATGGACAAGTTGAACCTGGGCAAGGTGCAGAACCGCACGCTCACGATCCGCGAAGGCTTGCAGAGCCGTGGCGTCGAGACCGACGCCGAAGGCCGCAAGATTTACACCGCCCTTGCTTACGGCTACGACGACGGCACTGCCGCCACCATTGACACCTACGGCACCACGATGGCGCGCGGTGCGATGGCCCACGTCTCCCCAAACGACTTCCGCATTCTCGAATACCACCAGCAGAGCAAAGACCCAGTCGGCAAGCCCGTCAGCATCGAAGACACGCCCGAGGGCCCACTGGTTCGCTTTGTGTTTGCCGACACCGACCGCGCCCAAGAACTGCAGGGCCTCGTAGACGGTGGTTTCATCCGTGGCGTGTCAGTTGGTTTCATCCCGACTGACGGCTACGCACGCAAGGACGGCACCGTCGTCTTTACGAAGGTGGACCTCCACGAGCTGAGCCTGGTCAATGCCCCGAGCTCGAAGAAGGCCCTGATCGACCTGTCTCGTGAACTCGGCACCGACGAGGCCGACCTTGCCGACCTTTACGCAGACGTGATCCGCCCAGCTACGCCAGTCGAAGAAGCCGTGACTACGTCCTACCGTGAATACTCAGATCGCCGCCGTAAGACACTCAGTGCTGAGGGTATTGAGGCAGCCCAGGTGTTCGATCGTGCATACACAGTGGCTACGCCAGTCGAAGAAGCCCGCGACGCCATCACCGGCATCATCACTCGCGCCGGGTCCGACGACACCACGGCGGCTCTGTCGCTTGTGCTCCAACTTCTCACCATCATCGACACCGCAGCTGACGTGGCCCAAGACGTGGCCTCTGACGCGCTTGGTGTAGAAAACCCCGACGACGCCCAGGATGCGGCGCTCGAAGCTGGTGACTTAGACGACGACAACAGCGCTCTGGGGACCTCCCTGGAAATGGCAGCAACCGTCACCCCTGTTGAAACGGTCACCGTGGCCCGATCAACCCGACGCCGCCCCTGGCGCCGGTAGCCGCAACAAACCGGCCATCTTGTGAGGTGGTCGGCGGTTGTGACCACAGCGGCGAAACAACCGTCAACCCCAAGACCAAGGAGAAATCCCATGAACCGTGAGCAACTGCTCGCAGAGCTCAACAAGGTGGCCGCCCGCGCTGCCGAGCTTCGTGGTGCTGAGACCCTCGACACCGTCGCCCTCGACGCCGCCGAGTCCATCCGCACTTCGCTGCTCAATGCGCTCGCCGCCCTTGACGCCGCTACCCCGGCTGTCTCCATTGTCCCCGCTGCCGCTCCTGCGACGCGTTCGACCGTTGCCCGCAAGGCCATCGAGTCGGGTGTCTTCGCTCGTGCTCTCAACGGTGACAAGTCGTTCGAAGCCGTTATCGACATCTCGGATGTTCGTGACGCCCTCGACATCTTCACCGACCCGAACGGTGCCTCTGGCTCGTCGCCCATCGTCGCTCCGGACTACCTGACCGACATTGCGCTGAAGCCTGTTGCCCCGCTGACGCTGCTCAACTACATCCCACAGTCGAACACTCAGTCCGACACCGTGGTCGTGTTCGTTGAAACCGGCTTCACCGACAACACGGCTCCTGTCGCTCGTCGCGCTGGTTCGCCTGCTGACTACACCGCTTACACCGAGTCGGGTATCACCTTCACCCGCCTCGTGCAGACGGTTTCGAAGGTCGGTACGGTCTTCCGCACTGACACCTCGACGCTCGCCGACCAGGCTCAGCTCGCTTCGATCATCGAGAACCGTCTCGTGTACGGCATCAAGAACAACCTCATCGCTCAGATGGTTGCTTCGACCGACACGGCCAACGGCATCCCCTCGCTGCTCGTCACCGGCTCGGGCCGCGCTCAGTCGCTGACCTACGAAGTTGTCGCCAACAACCTGAACCAGACGCGCATCAACGCGATCGAGGCCGTCCGCCAGGGCATCACTGCCGTGCAGAAGACCTTCACGCCTGCCGCGTACATCTTGGCTTCGGCGTCGTTCATCGAGGCTCTCTCGCTCGCGACTTCGACGATCGGTACCTACCTGTTCGCCCAGCCGACCAGCACGACCCAGCAGCTCACGCTGTGGGGCCTGCCCGTCGTATGGTGCCCGCAGATGGTCATCGCTGACGACTCGGAGTGGGGCGGCATCGCCGTCGGCTCGTCGCAGTACGTCTCGCTGGTCAACCGCCAGCAGATCACTGTGGCCGCTTCGGAGAACGTCGGTACCGACTTCGTGGAAGACGCCGTGCGCTTCCGTGGTTCGATCCGTGTGGCTCTGACCAACGTCCGCCCCGAGGCTTTCTGCGTGATCACTGGTCACCTGCCTGCCTAAGGCACAACACTGACGACGGAAGACCGCGCTTCCGTCGTCAGCCTTCCACCGCGGTAGCCAAACCCCGGTCATCTCTTTGAGGTGGCCGGGGTTTTTGGCTTTGCAGCAAGGGTCAAACAAGAACCCACGATCTACGAGGCGCGCAATGACCCTGATCTCCGCCGAAGACTACGAACTCTTTACCGGCTCGACCGCGCCCGACAACTTCGAGGCGCTACACAACTATGTAGTTTCGTCACTCGAAGACGTACTTGGCCGCTGGCTCGTCAGCCAGAGCTACAACGAGCACATCTTCCCCATCAGTAAAGACGGCGTGCTCTACCCTCGGGCTACCCCGATCACTACTGTTCCCGCTGGCTGGCGTTTCGACAACGATGCCGTCTACCTGATCTGGGACCTCTACGGCGGCTCGAGTGAACCGGTCAATCCAGCCGGATTCACGGACTACGGCATCGACAGCGGCATTGGCGCGGCTTACACATCGGACGGGCTCAACGCCAACTCGATCGATTACTTCTTGGTCCAGGGCATCGACATCACCTACACCGGCGGCTACACGCCTTACGGATCGGGTGGCCTTTACACCCCCTACAACGAAGTCCAAGCAAACCCAACCTTTCAGCTGTCGAGCGACTTGCCCGTGGGACTGGCGAAGGCAATCGCGTGGGGCATCCACACCAAATCCAACGCTGAGAACTTGGCGCTGCCCCGGGGCATTCAGTCGATGAACATTGCTGGGGAGTTCTCGGCCACGCTCGTGCCCGGCACCATCCTCGGACCCGACGGCTACCCAGTTCCTCGCAAGCTCAAGGCGGCGCAAGACCTCGGCGGCCAGTGCCTCACCCTCGCCGCCCCGTACCGGCGGTTGCGCAAATGATCGGCGCCAACCAAGCACTCAAGGTATTGACGCCCACCGTCGGCGACCGCGACGCCGAGGGCGTTCCTGTCACGACCTACGAAGTCACCGACGCCGTTGTCGGCAACCTTCACCAAAAGAACGCCCAGGAGTACGTGAACGGCACTTGGCAAACCGTTGAGCAGTGGCAAGCCTTTCTACCTGCCGCCACGGTCGTCGACCACAAGTGCGTTATTCAAGACGACGCGGGCACGAACTACCGCGTCGAAAGCGTCGCAGTTCGTCGTGGACCAACCGGCGCCATTCACCACATCTCTTGCACGCTGACGAAGGCCGGTGCGTGATGGAAATCAAAGTCACGGTGGACGACGCGGTGCTCTCGAATCTTCTGAACGGCCGTGAGATGGTCGATGTTCTGACCCAGGTGTCTACGTCGATCAACGCCGCAGCTCGCACCTACACGGGTGTCTTTACGGGCGAGCTTTACGACTCGATGCAATACGCGGTCGGCGAAACGACGACGGGTGCCGAAGCCACCCTCGGATCGGGCGCCGAGGACAACAACCCAGTAGCCCAGGCCGCTCTCAACTGGTACGGCCACGAGGACCCAAACGGTCTAACCGTTCGCGAGGACTACCCGCGTTGGGAGCCCGATCACGAGGTAAAGCCACACCCAACCCGACCCTACGAAAAGGCTCTCGAAGAGCTCGGCGTCGAATACACCGTGGCCCCTGAATGGATTGAGTGGGCCAAAGATGGAGGCAAGAAGTGATCGCCATTCCGCAACTCATGGTCACTTGGCTCAACTCTGACGCCAACATTGCGGCGACTACCGAAGGCCGCATCTCGACGATCTTGCAGCCAGACGCCGGGTTTCCCGCAATCGTGATCGGCCCTGTCGGTGGTGGCCCCACCACGACGCCCTCGCGCAACGTAGACGCCTACGAGCGGTGGACCGTTCCCATTTACTGCCTGGCTGGTCGACGTGGCTCCGAACTGGACGACTTGCCCGACAACGTGGCTGCTTGGTCGCTTGCCCAGCAAGTTTCCCGTTTGTTGGCCACGTTAGATACGACGCACTTTGTGGACAACAGCGCCGAGATCGTCGCCGCCCGCGTCTTGAGCGTCACCCAAAGCGTCGATCCTGGCAACTTTGCCCGGGTCCTCATCAATGCCCAGATCCAAATCTGGAACCGCCAGCAGTAGCAGCAACCGTCACCACCAATCCCAACACAAGGAGCTAACCCGTGTCCTCGTCAGTAGACAACCTCATCCAGGGCCCCGGCCACATCTACGTCGCCCCCTACGGCACGGCACTGCCCGCTGCCGCCGACCTCGCCTCTTTGATGGCTGGCACCCTTTCGGGCTGGAGCTCGGTGGGTGAGACCACTGCCGCCGTGGACATTGTGGACACGCCTACCTGGGTTAAGGCCACCAGCCAGCAGCAGGCTCGCGACCTCGACGCCTCGATCTCGGCCATTGCCACCACCGTTAAAACGACGCTGCGTGAAGTGACCGAGGCCCGCCTTTCGGACTTGATCCGTGGCACGAAGACGACCGGCACCAACGCCGACTCGTTCGCCCCTGCCGGTATCGGACCTGCTCCCAAGTTCAGCCTCGTGGTTGTCGGCCCCTGGCCTGGCGGCCAGTCGGTGGCCCTTGTTGCCGAGCGCGTTATTTACTCGGCTGCGCAGACCTTGAGCTTCGACAACACCAAGTACACCGAAGTTGCCGTTGAGTTTGAAATCTTGACGCCTTCGGACTCGGGCCCTGTCGGTGGCTACACGGTCTACGTCACCAAGCCAGCTGCTTAATCAATCCAAATAGTCCAACGCGGAGGACGCCATGAAGAACTACAACACGAGTGAGCCACCCAAGCAGCTAACGGAAACCGTCTGCATTGGGTGGCATCACCACCTCGAAAAGACCGAGGCCGGGCAAGAGATCGTCTACGACCTCAATGCCGCTGGTGAGCGCATCCCGAAGACTTACGAAATCGTGGCGTCGCTTTCGACGAATGACATTCTCGCCATCTACAAGAACCTCGGCCCCGACGCTGTGGCGGACTTGCCCCGGCGATTGATCGAAGGCGACATCGAGGTAGTGGTGGAGCTGGCCGGTGCCGTGTTCGGCAACGAGTTGGTCATGGCTATTGCCAAAGACCCCACCGTGGACACCGCCGCATTCATGTCGTTTTGTGCCGATGCTTTGGCCACGCTTGGATTTGGAGAGACCGTGCCGGACCCAAAAGCCGCTGCCTGATCGAGTGCTGGCACCTCTACTACGCGCTCTTCGTTGTCGGTATTTACGAGGCGTCACCAGCGCTCGCTCGGGCTGACCTTCGCAGGGAGTACGGCGTCACGCGTGACGATTTACCAAGCTTGCCCGCCGTTGAGTTCGTTGAGCTGATCGCGGGCCTAACCCGAGAAGCACGGGTGCGCGAGGTATTCATTTCAGCAACGGTCAAGAGGGAAGAAGAGCGGCCAAAGTCTACGGACGAGCTCTTGCGTGGTTTGGAACGTCACAAGGGCCGCGTGATTGTTGTGGAGGACTGACGTGGCCGAAAGCTTGATGCAGGCGATCTTGAAGATACGCCCCGAGCTTGACGTTGCCGCGATGCAGGCCCAGGTCAAGGAAGCGGCTACCAATGCCGCCGACGAGTTCTCGGCAGAGTTCTCAAAGACCGCCAGCGCGGAGATCACTGACAGCACGGCGACGGCGTTTGACGGATCAGTCGCCTCTGCGGGTGAGGCCGGTGCCAAAGCTGGAGACGCCTACGCCGCTGGCGTGGCCCCCGGTGTCGCTAAAGCTGGCGAAGAAACCGTAGCCGCGACCAAGAAGTCGTCAGAGATGGCCGCCGCCAAGAGCGAAGGCGCTTTGGCATCCGTCGGCAAGGCTCACTCGGCTATGACCTCGCTCGTCGGAATGGGTAGTGCTTTCGTTGCATTTAAGGGCGTCGAAGCTGCCATGTCCGCCGAGGCATCAGCCCAGACTGCTGAGATCGTCTTTGGCAAGGCCGCCGAAAGCGTTAAGAAGTTCGCAGAAGGCGCCGCCAACACAATGGGCCTCGCAAACGACCTCGCTTTGCAACAGACCAACCACGTCGGCAACATCGTTCACCAGGTGATGGGGGTTAGTCAAGAACAAGCCGCCACGATGTCCGAGAACCTGATCAAGCGTTCGAACGACATTGCCTACGCCGCCGGTGGAAGCCTGGCCGAGATCCAAAGCCGCCAGGCCGACCTCGTGACCGCCATGTCCGCCGCGGTTGCGGGCAAGCCAGCCCGAGCGCTCGCCCAATACGGCGTCATCATCAACAACACGACCCTGCAGCAAGAAGCGCTGCGCCTCGGCCTCGTCAAGTACTCGGGTGACCAAACAAAGGCCAACCTGCTCCAAGCCGAACACGCCATGCTGCAAGAGGACCTGACCAAAGCCATCGTCAAGTACGGCGCTAACTCTTCAGAAGTTGCGGTCATTCAGGCACGCATCACAAAGAACGAGGCCGACTACGCCAAAGCAGTTCAGGGCAAGGTCCCGGCACTGACTCAGGCTCAAAAGGCGCAAGCTGCCTACAACCTCGTTCTCGACCAGACGAACCAGTACAACGACTTCTTCAACAAGAACCAAAATGGATCGGCGGAACAGCTCGCCAAGACTAAGGCCGCGTTTGCCAACTTCGAGGAGAACCTCGGCGGAACGCTTTTGCCCGTCCTCAAAGACGTGATGGGTCCGTTGCAGAGCATGATGAAGCTTTTCACCGACTCACCCAAGTGGCTGCAGAGCACCATCGTCTACACAACGCTCGGCACCCTTGCACTGACCAAAATGGGCACTGCGGTCAAGGCTCTCAAAGACGGCTACACGTCAATGAAGACGATCATCACGGACATCGGGAACGCGTTCGACTGGGCCAAGAACAAGATCACCGGAAACACCGTGGCCCAGGACGCTGACACAGCGTCTTCGAAGAACAATGCCGCTGCCAAAGAAGCACAAACGAGCACGTCAGTCGCCGCCGCTGACGCCGCAGCGGTAGACGCGGGCGCTCAAACTGCCGATGCAGCCGCAGAAGAGGCCGCAACCGGAGCCGCTGTTGGTGAAGGGACTGCCCTTGCCGGACTTACCGCCGAACAAGTGACAAACGCCGGTGCCGCGCAAGCGGACGCCACTGCTCAAGCAGAGCTTGCTGCATCAGAGGCCGGTGGGCGTATGGGTGGACTTGCTGGGATCATGTCGTCACCCGTCGCTCGCGTGGGGTCTGGTCTTTTAGGTGCCGGACTACTGGCCTCGGGAGTAATGGACCAGGCCCACAACCACGTCGGTGGTGGGAGCGTCCTGAAAGACGCGCTTGGTGGTGCGGCTCTGGGTTTTGGTATCGGTGGCCCAGAAGGTGCCCTTGTTGGTCTCGCTGGTGGACTTGCCTACGGCGGCACGTCCTGGCTTATGCAGAAGTTCGGAATGAACCAAATGGCCACTGGCGGCACCGTTTACCCAACCGGCCGCATTGTTCAACTTGCCGAAGGTGGCGAACCTGAAGACGTAGTGCCTCACTCCAAGCGAGCCGGTTATGTCTCGGCGTTGGCGCCAACGGTAGGCGGCATGGTTGGCAGCAATACGTTCAACATCACGGTCCACAACGCTCAGAACCTCGACGCACAGTCGCTGGCCCGCGAGCTCGACCGCCTTAGTCGCGACGCCGCGTCCAAGTACACACGAACCACGAGGGTGCCCGCATGATCCTTTCTCAACTCGCAATTATTGCCCCCGACCTCACGACGAAGGCATTTTTGGGCAAAGTCTCATTCGACGGCCAAGGCTCGTTCACTGGCTACACACTTGACACGCTCGACATTTCTCCAGCTCCACTCGTCGTTCGTCGCCAGAAAATGCCTACCTTTGCCGGTGGCATCGTTGCCAGTGGCCACCCCGACATTCGCGACGTGAAGATCACGGGCACGATCATCGGCTCGTCAATCGACAACGCAAATCAACTGTGGCAGCAGCTCTCGCAAATCTGCGGTGACCCACTTACCGACGTAATCCACTTGCAGTTCGTGCCGTTCCCCGCCTACCAGTCCACCCTCACCCTCGAGCTACAAGGCGTCGTGCAGAGTTTGAAGCCGACCCCGATGGGCGGGTTTCAGATTGGCTATGAGATCGCGTTCGTAGCTGGCCAGCCATTTGCGAGCAACGTCGTACCAACCACTTGGGACCCGTCGCAAAGCTCGGGACCGACCTCGAACGGCAACGTTCGCAGCTACCCGACCATCGAACTTGCCACCACGGGTGCCGTTAGCGCCCTGCACCTGTCGATTGACCACGACGACGGCTCAGTTGATCACTTCAATCTGACCGGTCTTTCGCTAACCGACAACGGGACGATCTCGATTACTACGCGACCAGGTTTTGAAGACGTTCAGGTTCAACAAGGCTCGGCAGCTCCCGTACGTGCCATCAAATCGCGACAGGCCGGGTCGACGTGGCCCACAATCAAGCCCGGCAATAACACGGTGACCTTGACCACTACTGGCGGCTCCGCGGTAGTCACGTCGATTATTTGGAACGACGGATACACGCTATGAGCACGAACATTCACCAATACCCCGTCACGGGTAGTCGTGTCATTCCGCAAACGATTGGTGCCACAAGCGGCAACACGTGGGCGGTTTACTCGTTCCGTGGCGACACCCTCGAAGTTGCGGGCAAGACAATCTCTGCAGGCACCCGCGTCGACGCGACCACTGGCGAGACGCTTGTGGCTGTATTGCTTGACACCTCGGGGAACGCAATCGCGTACGGTTCGATTGAAGGCCTTGACGGTCTCGCGTCGCAGATCAAGCCAGTGCTGGCGACCGATCCAGACACGGGCGATCTCTACATCGGCATTGATGTGTGGATGCTCGGATCAACGGACCGCCCTGTTATGCGATCCGAGGACGGCACGACTTTTACGATGGCGGCTGCCCCAAGTGGCAACCTCAATGGATCCGCGGTGTACGGGCTGGCCTCGGTGTCGGGAACGTCCTACTCCGGCAACTGG
>Ga0007857_1000209_pt1 | contig 17367 bp, 12 predicted proteins | sample CryBogCBH10Oct08_FD_71210 | JGI IMG/M metagenome (GOLD analysis project Ga0007857, IMG submission 71210) | Freshwater microbial communities from Crystal Bog, Wisconsin, USA - CBH10Oct08 | ecosystem: Environmental > Aquatic > Freshwater > Lake | place: Crystal Bog, Wisconsin, USA | collected... | reverse complement strand
GACGAAACCCAGCACCGATTGAATTTAAGCCCAGCGCAATACCGATTTTTGGCCGATCGCCACTTTGGCGTGGGTGCCGATCAAATTTTGACCGTTCGCCCCAGCCCCGCCGAGGGGGTGGATTTCGAGTACATCATCCACAACGCCGACGGTGGCGAGGTGGAGCAGTGCGGCAACGGGGCGCGTTGCTTTGCGCGCTATGTGCATGACCAAGGCCTGACGCGCAAAAAAGCGCTGCGGGTCCGCACCCGTTCGGGTGACATCATGCCCGTGCTGACCGACGAGGGTCGGGTCATGGTTGACATGGGCCTGCCGCGCTTTGCCTTGGCTGAAATTCCCTTTGACGGCGCCCATCTCGAAGCCCAAACATTCGGCGCTTGGGCGCGCTGGCGGGTGCGGCCAGAAGGCGCTCCGGCTGCCGTGTCTTTTGCTGGCTTGGTCTCCATGGGCAACCCCCACGCGGTGTTGTGTGTGGCCAGTGCCGAGAAGGCCGATGTGTTGGGCATAGGCGCTGACATTCAAGCCAACCCGCGGTTTTTGCAAGGGGTGAATGTGGGCTTCATGCAAGTCATCTCGCGCACTGAAATCGAGCTGCGTGTGTTCGAGCGCGGCGCGGGTGAAACCTTGGCTTGCGGCACGGGCGCTTGCGCGGCCGTGGTCGCCGGCATCCGTTGGGGTTTATTGGACCCGGTGGTGACCGTTCACACCCGCGGCGGCGATTTGGAGATCGCCTGGCCGGGCGGCGACAGCACGGTGCGGATGACCGGTCCGGCCACCCCCGTCTTTGAAGGGCAAATTGAGCTGCCTGAATTGAATTGACGCAACTTAAAAACGAAGAAATTTAAAAGGCACTGAGACCATGAGTTCCCCCATGAATCCAATCACCGAAGACGACATCGCCAATTACCTCATCAACACGCCCGATTTTTTTGAGCGCCATGCCGAGGTGTTGTCCAGCGTTCAGGTGCGCAGCCCGCATGGTCAACGCGCGGTGAGTTTGCAAGAACGGCAGGCTGAAATGTTGCGCGAAAAAATCAAAAACCTCGAAGGCCGCATCATGGACATGATTCGCCATTCGGGGGAGAACGCCCTCATCGCCGACAAGTTGCAGCGGTGGGCCATGGGCCTGCTGAGGGCGCAAACCTTAACCGACTTGCCCCAGCGCATTGCCGACGACGTGCGCGATCAATTCATGGTGCCGCAAGTGGCGATCAAGGTTTGGGGCGTCTCTGCCGATCACCTGAAGGCCGACTTTGCCGTCGGCGTTTCCGAGGAAGTCAAAGCGTTCGCCGATACCTTGCAACAGCCTTTTTGCGGCGCCCAACCAGGAACCGATGCGGTGAACTGGCTGCCGCAACCCGCCGCCGCGGTTTCCTTGGCGCTTTTGCCTTTGCGCTCGAATCAAAAGGTGTTTGGCTTGCTGGTCTTGGCGTCGCCCGATTCGCAGCGTTTTCACAGCGGCATGGGGACCGACTTTCTGGAGCGCATGGCCGACTTGGCGAGCGCTGCTTTGTCGCGACTACAAGCACAAGCACAAGCGCACACCGGTTAACTGAAGTCCCCACATTCTGTCCACGCATTGGCCATGAACCCGCTGGTACAACGTTATCTGGACCATGCGCGGTTTGAAAAGCGCTTGGCCGAGCGAACGCTGACCTTGTACCAACAAAGTTTGGCGCAGCTGACCGAGCTGGCTGTGGGAATGATGCAAGTCAAAGGGGCGGGCCAAAGCCTGGCGCAAGCGAAAACGCAAGCGCAAGAGCAAGAGCAAGAGAATGGCTTAAACACGACAAGTTCGAGCCCGAGCCTCGGCCCTGTCCGTGTCCCTGTCCCAGGGTCTCCTTCGGCTACCCATTTGGATTGGTCACAAATCCAGCCGGCGCACATCCGTCGTTGGGCTTCTCAGTGGCATTCGCCCTCCGACGCCGTGAAGCGCCATAAAAGCCAAAACGGTGCCAAAAACCAAAACGGCCACAGCAGCCGCAGCGTGGCCTTGATGCTCTCCGCTTGGCGTGGTTTTTTTAATTGGCTTTGCCGCGAACGCCTCATTGCCAGCAACCCGGTGCAAGCGGTGAGGGCGCCTAAATCGGCCAAGCTGTTGCCCAAGGCCTTGCGGGTGGACGACGCGGTCCAGTTGGCTGAATTTAAAAATCAGAAGGCGGTCATGGCCGCAGCGAACCCTTCGAGTTCAGCCACCGGCACATCCCCTTGGCTCGAAGCCCGCGACGTGGCCATCGTCGAGTTGCTTTACGGCTGCGGTATTCGGGTCGGCGAATTGGTGGGCCTCGACTGCGCTTTCAGCGCGGCGGCCAAAGACCAGGGGCGTGGTTGGGTCGATTTGGCGAATGCTGAAATCCATGTGTTTGGCAAAGGCCGCAAACGCCGTCAATTGCCCTTGGGTCGTCAGGCGGCTCTGGCTTTGCAGGCGTGGTTGAAGGTGCGGCGTGATCCAATACCGCCAGTGGCCGAAGGCGTTGAAGACCTGAATGGTGCTGAAATCGAGGTTCAGAACGCCTTGTTTATCGGCCAGCGTGGCACCCGCTTAACGCCGCAAGCCGTCTGGCAGCGACTGCGTCAACGCAGCTTGCAGGCGGGCTTGGCGGCCCCGGTCCATCCTCACATGTTGCGCCATTCATTTGCCAGCCATGTTTTGCAGTCCAGCGGCGATTTGCGCGCGGTGCAAGAGTTGATGGGCCACGCCAGCATCAGCAGCACACAGGTTTACACGGGCTTGGACTTTCAGCATCTGGCCAAGGTCTACGATGCGGCCCATCCGCGAGCCCATAAAAAACCCTAACGTTGCCCATTTTTGTTGCCATGAAAATCATTCGACTGCGCGTCGGCAAAGAGCGCTCCTTGCAGCGCCGCCACCCTTGGGTCTTTGACTCTGCGATTGCCAAAGGCAGTGCCGACGCCGGTGAAACGGTGCGAATTGAATCGTCCGAAGGCCAGTTCTTGGCCTGGGCCGCGTTCTCGCCGAACTCCAAAATTCGAGCCCGAGTTTGGAGTTTTGACGAGAGTCAACGCATCGACGCGGCCTTTTTTCAAGCTCGGTTAAGTGAAGCTGTTGCAGCACGCCATTGGTTTCACATCGACAGCGATGCCTGCCGTTTGGTCCATGCCGAGTCGGACGGCCTGCCGGGCTTGGTTGTTGACCGTTACGGCGACACCTTGGTCGCTCAGTTTGGTTCAGCGGGCGTCGAGCGGTGGAAGCCGGTTTTGATCGATGCCTTGTTGGCGGCCACGGGCCTGACAAAACTCTACGAGCGCTCTGACACCAGTTCGCGCAAGCTCGAAGGCTTGTCGCCGAGCACTGGCTGGTTGAAGGGACAGGCTTCGGGGCCCACGCAAAGGGTGTTGCGCGAACACCAATGGCGCTTGGCGCTGGATGTGGCGACGGGTCATAAAACTGGTTTTTATTTGGACCAACGTGACAGCCGACAGCGTTTTGCAGAGTGGGCAGCGCAGCGTCAGTTCGCGCGCGTCTTGAATTGCTATTCCTACACCGGGGGCTTCACGGTGGCGGCTTTGGTGGGCGGCGCACAGCATGTGACATCGATCGATTCCTCGGCATTGGCTTTGGAATTGGCGAAGGCCAATGTGGCGCTCAATGATTTGGCATTCGATGCGCAAGGCCAGTCGCGGGCTGATTTTTTGGACGCCGATGTGAACGCCACTTTGCGGCGCTTTTTGGCCGAAGGCCGCCAATTTGACGCCATTGTGTTGGACCCCCCGAAGCTGGCCCCCAGCGCGGCCCACGCCGAGCGGGCGGCCCGCGCCTACAAGGACATCAACCGTTTGGCCCTTCAACTTCTGCCGCCGGGTGGGGTGTTGTTTACATTCTCGTGCTCGGGCGGCATTTCGGCCGATTTATTCCACAAAATCGTCGCTTCGGCGGGCATCGATGCGGGCGTGGACGGCTTCATCGCCGAACGTTTGGGGGGCGCGCCGGATCACCCAATGACGATCAATTTCCCCGAAGGCGAATACCTCAAGGGCTTGGTGGTGGTGAGGCGCTAAACCGACGCCTTGATATAGCGACCCCTCAAAACAGCGGCTCCTCAAAACAGCGGTCTCTTTAAAATAGACGCCAATCCTCTTTAACGACTAAGCACGAACATCACCATGGCCTTGATTCCCGTCACCATCCTTACCGGCTTTTTGGGCTCGGGCAAAACCACCTTGTTGAAGCGGCTCTTGACCGAAGCCCATGGTCAAAAAATCGCGGTCATTGAAAACGAATTCGGTGAAGAAAACATCGACAACGACATTTTGGTCAGCAACACCAACGAGCAGATCATTCAGATGAGCAACGGTTGCGTGTGCTGCACCATCCGCGAAGACTTGCGTGAAACCTTGCAGTTGATAGCGGCCAAGCGCCGCAAGGGACTGCTGGAATTTGAGCGCGTGGTGATTGAAACCACGGGCTTGGCCGACCCTGGCCCCGTGGCGCAAACCTTTTTCATGGACGATGAAATTGCCGAGACCTATCTGCTCGACGCCATCGTCACCTTGGTCGACGCCAAGCACGCCAACCAGCAGCTCGATGACCGCCAAGAAGCGCGTCGACAAGTCGGTTTTGCCGATCAAATCTTCATCAGCAAAGCCGATTTGGTGAGTCCCGAAGCCGTTCATGCCTTGCAGCACCGCCTGTCACACATGAACCCCCGGGCACCTCAAAAAATCACGCATTTTGGTGAAGTGCCACTGAATGAAGTCTTTGATTTGCGCGGTTTCAACTTGAATGCCAAACTCGATGTGGACCCTGATTTTTTGAATGAGGGGGCTTCCGGGCACGACAAGCAAGACCACAAACATGACCATGAACATGACCATGAACATGACCATGACCACGGTGAACACTGCGACCATCCCGCCCATGCCCACGACCACGCCCATGATCATGGCCACCACCATCACCACGATGACGATGTCAAAAGCTTTGTCTTTCGGTCTGACTTGGCCTTTGATCCGGCCAAGCTGGAAGATTTTTTGGGCGCCATTGTCAACGTCTATGGCCCCCGCATGCTGCGCTACAAAGGCGTTTTGAACCTGCGCGGCACCGATCGAAAAGTGATTTTCCAAGGCGTGCACCAGCTGATGGGCAGCGACCTCGGACCCGAGTGGGGCGCAGAAGAAGTGCGTCAAAGCAAAATGGTTTTCATAGGGATTGACTTGCCAAAAGACATCTTGTTGCAAGGTTTGGAACAAAGTTTGGTGAAATTGACCCCTTCAACCTGACAGCCTATACAATCGCGCCGCGATAAATCACCCCGAGCAGGTTGGGGCCCATCCAGCCTGAATTGCCTCTAAGGGGTTATCGCGTTATTCGGCTGCTGTCCCTCTAGGAGACTTTGCGTGAAAAAATCTGCTGCGAAAGCCAAAGCATCGCCCAAAACGGGGGCCAAGGCCCCCTCGAAATCTGTGGCCAAACCAGTCGCCAAGCCAGCGGCCAAGAAGTCAGCCGTCAAAGCGAGCATTGCCAAGGTCAAGGCCAGCCAATCGGCAAAGAGTGTCCCAGTCCCCAAAGTGACTGCGCCGGGGAAAGCCAAAGCAGTGACCCAGGAAGTGGCCAAAGTAATCGCCAAACCTGCAGTTAAACCTGCAGCTAAGCCTGCACCTAAGCCTGCAGCCAAACCTGCCACGAAGACACCAATCCCCGCAACCACCAAGCCGGTGGTGAAGGCAGTCCCTAAATCCAAGAGTCCGGCCAAGGCCGCTGAGAAAAAAACCGCTCAGCCTCCCAAGCCGGCCGCCAAAACCGTTAAGGCCACCGCCAGCGCCAAAAAAGCGCCGGTTCAGCTAAAAACGCCTGCGGCCAAACCCCCTGTTTCCTCGAAAGTTGTTCCCGTGACCGCCAGTAAAACTGTGAATTCGAAATCATCTGCTGCCTCAAAAGCCGCTTCTTCCGCGCCTTCCCCTTCCCCTTCCTCTTCGCCGTCCGCCGCAGAGCAGGCCGCGATTCAGGCCATTCAAGCCGCTACAGCCGCGGGCGTCCCTGCCCGCAGCACGCGTCCCTCATCTCGCTTGACACAATTGACCGTGCCCTCGATGGACAACGCGGGCATGGTGGCCTCAACGGCGGCCAAGGCCAGTTTTTCAGCACCCCCCACTTTGAGCGTCGTGCCCTCTTACACGCCCGTCGCCATCAAAAAAGACCCAAAATTGGCGAACAATTGGAAAACCAAGCCGGTTGAGAGCCTGACGGACGCCGAGGTCATCGCCATGTCGGACGACGATTACATGAACGAGGTTCAAGTCGCTTATTTCCGCTTGAAGCTGGTCCAGTTGCGTCAAAGCATGTTGAACAACGCAGGACAAACGACGGAAAACCTGCGGGAAGACACCGTGGTGGTGCCCGACCCCGCCGATCGAGCCACCATCGAGGAAGAGCATGCTTTGGAGTTGCGCACCCGCGACCGCGAGCGCAAGTTGCTGAAAAAGATTGAGCAGTCCATTACCCGCATTGACGCCGGCGATTATGGTTATTGCGATGAAACCGGCGAGCCCATCGGCGTGGGTCGTTTGTTGGCGCGCCCCACCGCCACTTTGTCGCTGGAAGCCCAGCAACGCCGTGAGTTGAAGCAAAAAATGTTTGGTGATTAAGGCTTGCCCAGAAAGGGGGTCTGAACAACCCCTTTATCGCCCAAAAATCCGAGTCAGCAGGCTCGGATTTTTTTTGATCTTGACAATGTCTGAAGCATCACTTTCATTGCCCATCCTAAGTGCTTTATTTGTTTGGTTTTTTTCTGGTTTGTGGCCCGAAATTTACGGTCTAAGTCATTGATTTCATTGTTAAATTTTCTGTCTGGTGCGTTTCCAAATCGATGATTTCCTGATACAGTGCAAAAAAGTGCAATTAAGTGGTGAAAAGTGCCTTCTGGGCCGTTGCTGCTGGGCATTTTGAAGTGATTCAAACAGCATTTTTCAGAAGACAGGGTGGGTGTTCGGTGTTTCAAGGGGCGTCAGCGATCAGTTTGGATGCAAAGGGGCGGTTGTCTGTGCCGACCCGGCACCGTGACGTCTTGTCTGCCACCGCCGCTGGTCAGCTGACCTTGACCAAACACCCGCACGGCTGCTTGATGGTCTTTCCGCGGCCTGAGTGGGAAAAGTTCCGTGAACGCATTGCCGCCTTGCCAATGTCAGCACAGTGGTGGAAGCGCATCTTTTTGGGCAACGCCATGGACGTCGAGATGGACGCCACCGGCCGGGTCTTGGTATCGCCCGAGTTGCGCGCCGCCGCCGGCATTGCCAAAGACACCATTTTGTTGGGCATGGGCAACCACTTCGAGTTGTGGGACAAGGCGCTCTACGATGCCCAAGAAGCACAGGCCATGCAGGGCGAGATGCCCGATGTGTTCAAAGACTTCTCTTTCTGAGTTCGCATGACATTGGCCCCTCAACACGTCACGGTTTTGCTGCACGAAGCAGTGGACGCTTTGTTGGGTCAACCAACCGCTGAGCCCAGCCTTGCTGCGGAGGGAAAAGAGGGGCGACTCTTTGTCGATGCCACCTTCGGAAGGGGTGGGCATACCCGCCTGCTCTTGTCCCGATTGGGGCCACAAGACAGGGTCTTGGCTTTCGACAAAGACCCCGACGCCATTGCAGAAGCAGCGCGCATCTCCGATGCGCGTTTTTCCATTCGTCACCAAGGTTTCCGTCATGTGGGGGCGTTGTCGCCAGGGTCGGTGAACGGCTTGTTGATGGATTTGGGCGTGAGTTCGCCACAGATCGATGTGTCGGAGCGGGGTTTCAGCTTCCGCCGAGAAGGTCCTTTGGACATGCGCATGGACCCGACCCGAGGCGACTCAGTGGCAGATTGGCTGGCAACGGCCGATGTTGATCAAATTTCGGAGGTGATACGTGACTACGGCGAAGAACGGTTTGCTTTTCCGATTGCAAAAGCGATTGTCGCTCGCCGGCAAGCGAGCGGCCCCCTCAGCACCACATTGGAGCTGGCCCAACTCGTGGCGGGCACCGTCAAAACCCGTGAGGCGGGCCAAGACCCTGCGACACGCACCTTTCAGGCTCTTCGGATTTTCATCAACGCTGAACTTGAAGAACTCGAACAAGCACTTGACGCTTCGTTGAAGTTGCTGGTGCCCGGCGGCCGTTTGGTGGTGATCAGCTTCCATTCTTTGGAAGACCGCATCGTCAAACAATTTATGGCCAAACATTCCAAAGAGGTTTACGACCGCCGCACGCCCTTCGCCGTCCCGCCCGCCATGAAGTTGCGCACACTGGACCGCATCAAGCCGAGCGCTGCGGAGGTGGCCGCCAATCCGCGTTCTCGCAGCGCCATCATGCGGGTGGCTGAGCGCACCGAGGTGCCGGCATGACCCGTCTCAACTTGTTCTTGGTCATGGCGGTTATTTTGAGTGCACTGTATTTGGTGCGCACGCAATACGATTCGCGGCGTTTGTTCACCGAGTTGGAGCACGATAAATCTGAAGCGCATAAATTAGAAATTGAAAACGAACGTTTGCGTCTGGAAATTCGTTCCCAGGCAACGCCCTTGCGGGTCGAGTCTTTGGCCAAAGCGCAACTCAAAATGCGCACCACCACCCCGGCCATTACCCAGTATGTCAAGGCGCCTGCAGGCGCTTTGGAGGCCTTTAAGGCCAGTGACCAGGCATTAGCGAAGTCTGCTAAGTCCGCGAAGTCTGCCAAGTCCGCCAAGTCAGACAAGTTAAATCCGTCCGCTGACAACGCGAAGACCCAAGCCGACGAAGCTTTGGAAATCAAGGCCAAAGATAAAAACGCCACGGACAAAAACCCAAGCGCATCAGGGGGTTCCCTTTGAGTCGCAGTGTGCGTTACACCTCCAGCCCTTTGCTGGCCAGCAAAACGCCGGTTTGGCGCAGTAAATTTGTCGTCGCCGTGATTGCATTGGGTTTTGTGGTCTTGGGTGCGCGCGCGGCCTACATTCAAGTCGTCAACAACCATTTCTTTTTGCACCAAGGCGAGGTGCGTTATGCCCGCACATTAGAACTGCCAGCCAGCCGCGGCCGCATCCTGGACCGCAATGGCTTGATCCTCGCGTCGAGCGTGCCGGTGCCCAGTTTTTGGGCCATCCCTGAAGACGTTGACCGGGATCCCGCCAAGCTCAAAGAGCTGTCACGTTTGCTCGGAATTCCTTGGGCTGAATTGACTAAAAAATTAGAAAACGAAGACAAATCCTTTGTTTGGTTGAAGCGCCAAGTCGATGTCGATGTGGCTAAAAAAGTCACCGAGCTCGGCATCAAGGGCATTTACCAGCGCAAGGAATACCGCCGTCAATATCCCGAAGGCGAAGCCGCCGCGCACGTGGTGGGGTTCACCAACGTGGAAGATCAAGGACAAGAAGGTGTCGAGCTGACCTTCAACAAAGAGTTGGGCGGTAAGCCGGGCTCACGGCGCGTGATCAAAGACCGCTTGGGTCAAGTGGTCGAAGACGTGGGCGATGAAATCCCGCCCGTCGATGGGCGTGACCTGCAACTCAGCATCGACAGCAAGGTGCAATTCTTCGCCTATCAAAAGCTGCGCGACGCCGTGCTCCTGCACAAAGCGCGGGCTGGCAGTGTGGTGGTGCTGGACGCCCAAACGGGCGAGGTGTTGGCCTTGGCCAACTACCCCAGCTATGTGCCCGACAAGCGGCAAAACCTGTCGGGCGAGCAGTTGCGAAATCGGGCTTTGACCGACACCTTTGAGCCCGGCTCGACGATGAAGCCCATCACCGTGGCGATTGCTCTGGAGAACGGCCGCGTCACCCCCCAAACCTTGATCGACACCTCGCCGGGTAAATACACGGTGACGGGCTCCACCATCACCGACACGCACAACTACGGCACGTTGACGGTGGAAGGCGTGATCCAAAAGTCGAGCAATGTTGGCGCCACCAAAATTTCGCAAAAGCTCTCGGCCAAAGAAATGTGGGACACCTACATGTCACTGGGTTTTGGACAAAAGCCGCAAATTGCTTTTCCGGGCGCCGTCTCAGGCCGGGTGCGTCCCTACAAAACATGGCGCCCCATCGAGCAAGCGACCATGTCGTACGGCTATGGTTTGTCGGCATCTTTGTTTCAAATGGCCCACTCCTACACCGCGTTTGCGCACGATGGGGAGTACATCCCCGTGACCATGCAAAAGACCGATCAAACCGCCTCAGGCGTGCGCGTGTTCTCGGTGGCCAATGCCGTTGAAATTCGCAAAATGCTGCAAATGGCGGCCGGCCCAGAAGGCACCGGGCCGAAGGCCATGACCGTGGGTTACTCGGTGGGCGGCAAATCGGGCACGGCGCGCAAGCAGGTTGGCAAAGGGTACTCAACCAGCAAATACCGCGCTTGGTTCACCGGCATGGCCCCGATTGACAAGCCTCGCATCATCTGCGCCGTCATGGTCGATGAGCCTTCGATGGGGGTGTTCTACGGCGGCTTGGTGGCCGCGCCTGTGTTCAGCGAAGTGGTGCAACAAACCTTGCGCATGATGAATGTGCAGCCCGACCTGACCGTCAAGCCGCAAGTGGTCACGACCACGGTGGAGGAGTCTTTCTAATGACTCAGAACGGTCAAAGGGCTCAGACTCATCCATTGCGCACCGTGCCCGAGGCGCTGGCGTGGCTGCGCGCGCAGGGCGTGAAACAAATTCAAATCGACAGCCGCCGTGTGCAACCGGGCGACGCCTTCTTGGCTTGGCCCGGCGCCGCGCAAGACGGGCGCGCCTTTGTGGGGCAGGCCTTGGCGCTGGGCGCCGTGGCTTGTTTGGTGGAAGCGGAGGCGGAGGCGGCTGAAATCAACGCCAAGTCATCCAACGACCCGTTATCCCAAAACCATTCGAGCGCTGACAACTCGACCTCCGTTGTGGCTGCGATGGCGCATTTAAAAGCCGCTTCTGGCGAATTGGCGGCGGCTTGGTACGGGCACCCCTCCAAGAACATGGCCTTGATGGCTGTCACCGGCACCAACGGCAAAACCTCCACCACTTGGTGGTTGGCCCAGGCCTTGACGCGCTTGCCCGCACCCTGGGGGCGTGTCTGCGGGGTGATGGGCACCTTGGGCAATGGGGTTGTCGAGGCGGAGGGCTCGGTGAATGAATGGCAGCCCACGGGCCTGACCACCCCCGACCCGATCACCGTGCAACGCACGTTGCGCGACTGGGTTGACCAAGGCGTGACGGCTTGTGCCTTAGAAGCTTCGTCGATTGGACTGAGTGAGCACCGACTCGCAGGTTGCGACATTCGGGTCGCGATTTTCACCAACTTCACCCAAGACCACTTGGACTACCACGGCGACATGGCGGCTTATTGGGAGGCCAAACGCAGCTTGTTCGAGGCGCCCGGTCTGCAAGCCGCAGTGGTCAATTTAGACGATGCCAAAGGGTTGGCGCTGTCGCGGTCCTTGGCCCAAAACGCCGCCAGAAAAATCGACATTTGGACGATTTCCGCTCAGACACCCCCGCATCAAATCGGGGGTGCTGACGCAGCCCGTCTTCGTGCGGAAGCCATTGCCTACCGAGACGGGGGCCTGTGTTTTGAAGCTGTCGAAATCAACCCTGCTGATGGCCTCGAAAGTGCCCGGGTTTCATTGAATACCCAACTGATAGGGCGTTACAACGTCAGCAACTTGTTGGGGGTGTTGGCGGCCTTGCGTGCTTTGGGGGTTCCCTTGGAAAGCGCTGCAAACGCCTTGTCGGGTTTGACGCCCGTGCCCGGTCGCATGCAATGCCTGGAGGCGGGGCTGCAGTCCCCCCTCCCTCGTCCTTATGTGGTGGTGGACTACGCCCACACGCCAGACGCTTTGACCCAAGCTTTGGCGGCCTTGCGCGAAGTCGCCCAAACCCGCGGCGGCCAATTGGGTTGCGTGTTTGGTTGCGGCGGCGACCGCGACGCCAGCAAACGCCCCTTGATGGGCGCGGCGGCCGACGCCGGTGCCGATTGGGTTTTTGTCACCAATGACAATCCCCGCTCGGAAAATCCAGAGGCCATTGCAGAGGCGATTTTGCAAGGCGTTTTGAACCCTGAAAGGGCGGCCACTGGAACCCCCCCCGCTTTCAACGTGGTGTTGGACCGTGCCCAAGCGATTGACCAGGCCATTGCGAAGGCACAGCCCAACGACGTCGTCTTGTTGGCGGGGATGGGCCACGAAACCAGTCAAGACATCGGGGGCGTCAAAACACCCTTCTCAGATGCCCAACAAGCCCGTCTCGCCTTGGCCGCCCATTGGGGTTTCTTCAGCTTGCAAGAAGTGGCGAAGGTCTTGGGCGCAGAGCCTCCTAAATGGGGTGGAGAACAGCGGCCTGTGCGCGTGCACACCGACACCCGCAGCTTGCAGCCCGGTGATTTATTTGTGGCCTTGCGTGGCGAGCGATTTGACGCGCACGATTATTTGGCGCAGGCCCGTGCCGCCGGTGCGATTGGCGCGGTGGTGATCGGTGAGGCCTTGGCCCACCCTCTCCCAGAAGCCCTACAAGGTTGGCCACTCATTGAAGTGGCCGATACCTTGCAGGCCTTGGGCCAGTTGGCGGGTGCTTGGCGCGACCGTTTTACAGGCCCGGTGCTCGCGGTGACGGGAAGCAACGGCAAAACCACGGTGACCCAAATGTTGGCCTCGGTTTTGCAGGCGCATTGGCCACAAAGCAGTTTGGCCACACAGGGCAATTTCAACAATGAAATTGGGTTGCCCCTCACCTTGTTGCGCCTGCGTGCTGAGCACCAAGCCGCTGTGGTCGAGTTGGGCATGAACCACCCCGGCGAAATCGCGCGCTTGGCGGCCATCGCCAAGCCCACGGTGGCTTTGGTGAACAACGCGCAGCGTGAACACCAAGAGTTCATGGGCACCGTTGAAGCGGTTGCTTTAGAAAATGGACAGGTCTTTCAACACTTGCAAAACCAGGGCATTGCGGTCTTCCCTGCCGATGAACCCTACGCTGATTTGTGGCTGAATTTGGTGACAAAACCCAGCCCACAGGTTCTGCGTTTCTCCGCCACACCCGGTGTTGAGGCAGAGGTGAATTTGTTGCAAGCCGAATGGCGAGGTGCCCATTGGCAAGTGAGTGTGGCCACCCCCGTTGGTGAGATCGTTTTTTGCTTGGCTTTGGCCGGTCGTCACAACGTCAGAAACGCCTTGGCCGTCATCGCAGGGGCCCTCGCTGCCGGCGTGCCCTTGAAGGACATCGTTAAAGGCCTGGAATCGTTCCAAGCTGTCAGCGGTCGCTCGCGGGTTTTGAGCCTTTCTCGCAAGCCTGAACCCCTGACCGTGGTGGACGATACCTACAACGCCAACCCCGACTCGGTCCGCGCAGCGATTCAGATGTTGGCGGGTTTACCAGCGCCGCGCTTGTTGGTTTTGGGCGATATGGGCGAAGTGGGTGATCAGGGTCCGGCATTCCACACCGAAGCCGGTGTGGAAGCGAAGGCGGCCGGCATTGATCACTTGTTCACTTTGGGCGCATTGAGTCAAGCCAGCGCCAAGGCGTTCACTGGCGCACGCCACTTTGAAGACATCGATACCCTGAATCAAGCCGTCAAGAATGAACTGCCCCAACTCGGTTCGATGTTGGTCAAAGGCTCACGGTTCATGAAAATGGAGCGCGTTATCGCAAGCCTGCCAGAAATGCTGGCACCAACCCCCTCGACCAGCCCTCGACAAAAGAATTCAAAGGAAGGGCTCACATGCTCCTAAGTCTTGCCCAGTGGTTACAAAGCATGTCGCCTGACTTCGGCTTTTTCCGGGTGTTTCAGTACCTGACGTTCCGGGCCGTGATGGCGGCGTTGACGTCTTTGCTGATTGGCTTGGCAGCAGGCCCTTATGTCATACGGCGTCTGACGGAGCTGAAGGTGGGCCAACCCATTCGGGGCTATGGCATGGAGACCCACTTCAGCAAAAGCGGCACGCCCACCATGGGGGGCGTGTTGATCTTATTGGCCATCGCCATTTCGACGCTGTTGTGGTTTGACCTGAGCAACCGTTTTGTCTGGATTGTGCTGATCGTGACGCTGGGCTTTGGTGCCATTGGCTGGGTGGACGATTGGCGCAAGGTGGTGCGCAAAGACCCCGAAGGCATGCGGTCCCGCGAAAAATACTTTTGGCAATCGGTCGTCGGTTTATTGGCCGCGGTTTATTTGGTGTTCAGCATTTCGGAAAGTTCAAACCTCAAGGTCATCCATTTGTTCATGACTTGGGTGGGCTCTGGGTTCGACGTGAACTTGCCCCCCAAAGCGGGTTTGTTTGTGCCTTTCTTCAAAGAAGTCAATTACCCCTTGGGGGTTTTGGGCTTTGTGTTGATGAGTTATTTGGTGATCGTGGGCACCAGCAACGCCGTCAATTTGACCGATGGTTTGGATGGCTTGGCGATCATGCCGGTGGTCATGGTGGGCTCGGCCTTGGGGGTCTTTGCTTATGTCACCGGCAGCTCGGTGTACTCCAAATACCTGCTGTTTCCATCGATACCCGGCTCGGGTGAATTGTTGATTTTTTGTGCGGCCATGGCCGGTGCTGGCTTGGCCTTTTTGTGGTTCAACACGCACCCCGCGCAGGTCTTCATGGGCGATGTCGGTGCGCTGGCTCTAGGGGGTGCGCTCGGCACGATTGCCGTGATTGTTCGCCAAGAAATTGTCTTGGCCATCATGGGCGGTGTTTTTGTCGTGGAAGCTTTGTCGGTGATGGCGCAGGTGACTTGGTTCAAGTACACGCGCAAAAAATACGGCGAGGGCCGCCGCCTGTTGAAGATGGCGCCACTCCACCACCATTTTGAAAAATCGGGTTGGAAAGAAACCCAGGTGGTGGTCCGCTTTTGGATCATCACCATGTTGTTGTGCTTGTTGGGTTTGGCTTCGCTGAAATTGCGTTGAAGGGAAGACGGTTTTAAACATGAACAGTTTGCGCGATCAAAACGTTCTCATCTTGGGCTTGGGCGCCTCTGGGCTTGCCATGGCCAAGTGGTGCGCGCGCGCTGGGGCCCGAGTGACGGTGCGAGATACGCGCAGCGATCCGCCGCAATTAGCGGCTTTGCATGTTTGGATGGAGGCCGGCTTATCTGACCAGCCCCCATTGGATCAGGCGCCGGTGTTTGAAAGTGGTGCTTTGGACGATCCGTTGACCGTGGACCGCGTGGCACGAGGCGGCTTCCGTGCGGTCCTGGTATCGCCAGGATTGTTGCCGAGCCAAACGGCCGTGGTGCTCGATGCGGCGCGACAGGCTGGGCTTTGGGTCGGCGGTGAGTTGAGTTTGTTTGCGCAAGGTTTGCGTGAGCTGCATGAGAGCAGCGGCTACGCGCCCAAGGTGCTGGCCATCACCGGCACCAATGGCAAAACCACCGTGACGGCGTTGACAGGTCATTTGTTGCATCGCGCCGGACAGCAAGTGGCCATCGCTGGCAACATTGGACCCACCTTGCTGGACACCTTGCAAGAAGCCATCGACACCGCCAAAGCGGGCGCGGCCTTGCCACAGACTTGGGTGTTGGAATTGTCAAGTTTTCAACTGGCCACTTCCGACGGCTTTGAACCCACCGCCGCCACGGTGTTGAACCTCAGCCAAGACCATTTGGATTGGCACGGCAGCATGGCGGACTACGCGGCTGCGAAAGCCCGTATTTTTGGTGAGCAAGGCTTGTTGGTCTTAAACCGCGACGATGCCGCTGTGATGGCCATGTTGCCAGAGACCGCGATTCACTCTGAGAAATCCGGATCCCCCAAGAAATCAGGCAAACCAGATAAAAACAAGCCTCTGCGGGCCTGTTTGACATTTGGCCAAGGCTTGCCGACTCGCCCTGGCGATTACGGTTTGGAAACCGTCAATGGCATGACCTGGTTGGTGCGCGCCATGGAAAGCGATGTCCCTTTGAAACGCGGCCAAGTTTCTGAGGAACCCTTGCTCATGCAACGCCTCATGCCTGCTGATGTGTTGCGCATTCGAGGCCGCCACAACGCGACGAATGCCTTGGCAGCCCTGGCACTGGCCCATTCCACCGGAGCGGCCTTGGGGCCCTTGCTCCATGGTCTGCGTGATTACCGCGGCGAGCCCCACCGTGTTCAAGCCATTGGTTTGATCGACGGAATTGATTATTTTGACGACAGCAAAGGCACCAATGTGGGCGCCACTTTGGCGGCCCTACAAGGCTTGGGCGCTGACCGAAAGTTGGTCTTGATTTTGGGTGGCGTGGGCAAGGGCCAAGACTTCAGTCCCTTGGCCGACGCGGTTCAGCGTTTCGTTCGCGGGGTGGTTCTGATCGGGCGCGATGCCCCAAAAATTCGGGAAGCCTTGCAATCCAGCGGTGTGCCGATGCAAGACGCCTCGGACATGACGCAGGCGGTTCATGTGGCCACTGAATGGGCGCAAGCGGGAGACGCGGTGTTGATGTCCCCTGCCTGTGCCAGCTTTGACATGTTCAAAGACTATGCGCACCGCGCTGAGGTGTTTGTGGCGGCGGTGTCTGAGTTGGCGCTTGCGCGTGGTGCTGAATTAGAAGGAGCGATGTCATGAGCGACAACGCGACCCGATTCTTCAGCTTGCAAGCCCGCATCGCGGGCATGAAGGGTCTTTTTGGTGTTTCAACCGAGCCGCCCACCGACGTCATTCCGGTGCGCACCTGGTCCGGCTACGAAGGTCGTGGCGCCAGCCCTGCAGTGAATGCGCAAGGACTCGATTGGGCCTTGGTGGGCGTTACCTTGGCTTTGCTGATTTGGGGCTTGGTGATGGTCTATTCGGCCTCCATTGCCATGCCTGAGAACCCCCGCTTCTCGCAGTACACGCACACTTATTTCTTGACCCGCCATTTGCTTTGGCTGTTCATTGGGGTGGTGGCTGCCATGAGTGCCTTCCAAGTCCCGACGGCGCGTTGGGAGCAGATGGCGCGCTGGTTGTTTGTCGGGTCTTTGGTTTCTTTGATCCTGGTCTTGATCCCCCACGTGGGCAAAGTGGTTTACGGCGCGCGTCGTTGGATAGCGGTCGGGCCGATTGGGTTCCAACCTTCAGAACTGGCCAAGTTGGCGGTCTTGCTCTATGCCTCGGATTACATGGTCCGCAAGATGGAAGTCAAAGAAAAATTCTTCAAGGCCGTCGCACCCATGGCCATTGCCGTGGGCGTGGTCGGCTTGTTGTTGCTGGCCGAGCCTGACTTCGGGGCTTTCATGGTGATCGCCGTGATCGCCATGGGCATCTTGTTCTTGGGCGGCGTGAATGCCCGCATGTTCTTCCTCATCACCATTTTGTTGGTGTTGGTGTTCGGCTTCATCATCGCGACCTCTGAATGGCGGCGTGAGCGGATCTTCGCATACCTCGACCCCTGGACCGAAAAGCATGCTTTGGGCAAGGGCTACCAGTTGTCCCATTCTTTGATTGCCATCGGACGAGGCGAAATCTTTGGCGTGGGCTTGGGCGGCAGCGTTGA
>Ga0007857_1000199_pt1 | contig 17793 bp, 27 predicted proteins | sample CryBogCBH10Oct08_FD_71210 | JGI IMG/M metagenome (GOLD analysis project Ga0007857, IMG submission 71210) | Freshwater microbial communities from Crystal Bog, Wisconsin, USA - CBH10Oct08 | ecosystem: Environmental > Aquatic > Freshwater > Lake | place: Crystal Bog, Wisconsin, USA | collected... | reverse complement strand
CTCAACGCAGGCTCCTTTAGTTTTGCGTGCAGCTATGTGCCCATGCTTGCACGGCTGTCCAGTGAAATAGTACTTAGCCCCGGTTCGCTTTGCTTCTTCTCGGGTCTTGGGTAGGTTTGTGGTATCCATTTAGTGCTCCTTAATTTTGACACCGGAAATATACCACAAAAGAAAAAGGGGCGCAAGGCCCCTTTTAAAACTAAGCTTTGAGGGCTTAGTACGAGGAGAACACGCCAAGTGGATCGCTCCATCCGAAGCTGTAACGCTCACGGCTCTTATAACGGACGTTGCCCGTATCAAAATCCCCGTCCATGGAATTCTGCAAAGGCATACGTTCGAAGTGCTTCAGACCGTTAGGCACATCAGTGGTCAAGAACCAAGTGTTGGTCGAGGTCAAGAAGTGGTTAACGGTGTAACCTTCAGGAACAGAACCGTTGTTCTTGATAGCATTGATGTCGTTGTTGTTAGTACCGACGCGGAGTTCAGTATCCAACAGACGAGTAGCAACGAACATCAGAGCAGGAGGCACGACCAATTTCTTGGGTTTAGCAGCGATCAACAGACCACGTTCATCAGTCCACGCAGCGATTTGAATGACGGCTGCTTCGAGGGCAGTTTCGTTCAAGTCAGAAGGGGTGGTGAAGGTGTTGCTGTTAGTGCCACCGTTAACCAAGGGGTGAGCGGTAGAGAACAAAGCTTGGTTGTCGCCGCCGACATAAGCAGCGTTGTAGCCGTTGTTCAAAACTGCAGCAGCCTTGACTTGCTTGGTGTAAGCCATAGCACGAGCCAAACCTTTGGTGTAGCGAGCAGACAAACTGTCGTACAAGTTATCTTCGATCGCTTCTTCAGTGATCGAGAAACCCAAAGCAATGGTTTCGTGGTTGTAACGGGTGGTCCAAGCTTCTTGCGCGTTGTCATAAGAAATTGCGCTGCCTTCATTCTTCACCGGAGCGGCGGAGAAGCCAGACAGTTTGGTTTCTTCTTCGAACGAACGTTCAGAAGTTTCGGTTTCATAAATTTCTTTATGTTCTTCACCGTAACGAGCGTACTCCAAACCGAACAAAGCGTTCAAGCCGGGGAGCAGTTCTTTAAGTAGTTGTGCACGTGAAATAGCCATTTTATATTACTCCTTAAGCGCCGGTAGCGTTCAAGTAGTTGTGGTAACCAAAGTTCCACTGTACTTGCACTTCTGGGTAGCCGATAAATGTCAAAGATGAACCAGCGGGGACGCTGACGGTGGTGGACAGGGTCAAAGTTGTACCGTTAACGTTGGTCACGGTCAAGAATTGGCCTGCATACGCGCCAGAAACGCTGGGGATAATCAACTGCATACCGGGCTGGATGGCGCTGTTAGCAGCAGTAATGGTCAAGGTAGCGCTGCTGGAAGTAGCATTGCCGCTGATAGCGGTAACAGTAACAGCAGTGTCAGGAACCACAGACACAACACGGAAAGGAGCGCTCGTAGTGATACGGGTGTTACCTTGAGTACCAGAGGTGATAACACCGCCGGTCAAGCCCATAGCCGAGTCACCAGTGTTGATGTTACCGGAAGCAGAGCCGCCGTTAGAACCTTGGGTAACCAAGTACATGTTGGAGCCGATGAACGAGGGGTTCACGTAGCCAACAGTAGCACCGGGAGTGTTAGACACAGAAGAAGTGCCTTGGGTCAAAACAGCCGATTGGAACACTGCGAACGGATCGTCCACAACGTAACCTTGTTGGCTGTTAGGGCCATAAGCGCCGCCGTTAGTAGCAGTGTTAGCTGCATAGAATTGTGCACGAACGGTTTGGCTCATGCTGTTGACGTATTGAGCGCCAACAAACACACCAATAGCACCAGCGCCGGACGAAACCGACGAAGCTGCACCGAGTGCGGTAACGGCCAAAGTACCACCGCTAATAGCGACAACGTCGCCATTAAACAAGTTGTAGCCGTAGTTATAGGAGATAGGGATCAGACGGGTAGAACCCGCGAATACCCGACCCCCAGACAGGCTTACAGGCTTCAAGCCGTAAGCTGCGGGAACGATAGGATAAGCCATTTGTAAACTCCAATTTATTTAGGACCAGAACCAAACTGGACAGATGACTGACGCTCAGAGAATTTCCTCATACGCGGGTCATTGTCTCGCATGAAGTTGTTGTCCACTGATTCCATCTGAGAGCGGTTCTGATTACCGTAGTATTCATCACGTTGCTTTTTAAACTCAGCGGGTTCGCGGCACAACAACAAACCACCTACCTCAATGTTGCCTTTAAAGCGACCTTCGGAGACGGCGTGGAACGCTACCTCGGGATAATCTTCCGCTCGCACGGGTTCATATCCTTCGCGGAATTTAGAAGAAATGTTACTAGGGTCTGCCGCACCAAGCATACTCACGCGAATCCAACGATGTTCCCAACCGGGGCGGGGATCAATGTGGGGCATAACTTCTGGGCGCTGCCAAGAAGTTGGGCGTGTGTAAGATTGACGTGTATCAAGTTCTCGATCTAACCGTTTTTGTGCTTCAGCCATTTTTAACCTCTTCTAAGTAATGCAACCTGTTTCGCGTATTCTTCCAAAGGGACCCCAAGACGACGTGCAGTGTTCGCTTCGGATGCCTTCAACTTAATACGGTTAGGCGGGGTACTGCGTGAGGCCGGAGCCACCACGCTAACATTTTTTGCACGGCGCGGAGCTTCATACTCTTCAGCCGGTTCTGATACTGTTTTCGAAGTCGTATCCCCTTCATCGCTCCCGAAATACTCGGGGAATCTACGGCGCATGGTGTTATCCACACGCTTGTAATACTCTTCAGTCCCGATGAATTTTTCACCAAATTCAGCTGTCAGCTTTTTATGCAACCCGAGGGCGGAAGCTGTCATCTCCATATCAGGACCGAACCAAGTGTTCTCTTGCATCCAACGACGATCTCGTTCGGTGACCGGAGGAGCACTTGGTTGTGCTTGTGGTTGCGGTTGTACTACATTCTGAGGTACTTGTAAAGGCCTCATGCTATGAGCTTTATCAAGTTTCATCGTTGCCCATGAAACTTGGGTTTGCGCTTCGGTCAGCGCTTCGGAATCTCCGGCTTCATAGGCTTCTTTGTAGCGCTTCTTGGCTGCAATCAACTCGGCTTCGGCAGCAGCTTTGGACTGCTCAATGTAAGCATTGTTGCCGTGTGCCAGCTGTTGTTGCAGTCGGCGGTTCTGTTCTAGAACCTGCTTGGCGTATTCCTCGGCGGCTTGGCGCTCACGCAGTGCCTCTTCTTTGGCACGGCGCTCGTCATGATAACCACGAGTAAATTTTTTGATGCGAGCCTGAACCTTTTCATCGTAGGATGAAAGTTCGTCTTCGGTTGGGTCATCGGGTGGAGTCTCTAGACGTTTGCGGCCACGATCTTCCTCGGGCGTGTCGTCCTCGATCTCAATCTCGAACTCTGGTTCTTTAGTTTCGGCAGCTTTGACTTCCTTTTCATCTGGGAACTCAAACTCCTGCCCTTCAAATCTACCTGCTGTAGCCATAGTTTCTCCTTAAGCAGCGCGGGCAATACCGCGCGGGTCTTCCACAACTGCTTGAACCGAGTCATCGTTGATGATGCGGAACTCACGGCCATGGATTTTTAAACGCGTACCAGAGTTGGGACGCACGATTACAAAGTCACCTTCTTTGCAAGATGGGCCGCTAGGGAAGCGACTTGCATCTTTGTAGGCATCAGGGCCAACCTTTATCACAAACAAAACAGGGGTCAGCACTTCTTCGTAGTGCATCGTCTGAGCTGCTTTGATAATTTCCGAATCGCCGATCTTTTCATCGGCTTCAGGCACTACCGTCAGGATGTGGTATCCCTTGGGGTCAGGCAACTGCTTGGCTTTCTGGTCGGCATCCTTATTCAAGATACCGGACAAGTCCACGGCAGCGATATCAAAATTACTCATCGTCAAACTCCATTTTTCGCACGAGGTCTACTATCAAAGTTTCTGCATGGATCAGACCCCGGATGATCCCGCAAACATGCCGATACTCGGCAAAATCCTTCGCGCCTCCGCCCGCCAGAAACCCAGCTTGGTCGGCTTTAAGCTTTTCAATTTCTCGACGAACAAAATCAAAGGCGCGTGGGTCCATGATTACTCCTTAGTAACTTTAGGCTGGTTTCTCTGCTGCGCGTTCACAGCTGCTTGTACACGTGAGGTCTGCATCTGGGCTTTGTGCTTGGCAATGTCTGCGCCGAGACGAGCCCCGTCAGTCTGCTGCTGGGTGTTCATCTTCTGCGTAGCGATCGCTTGGTTAGCCGATACCTGCATAGCAGCAATCTCTTTTTGAGCTTGGATGCGTGCTTGCTCGATGGCAATCTGCTGAGCTTTGGCCTGTGCGTCGGCCTGCTGCTTCTGCATTTGAAGTTGGAGCTGTTGCTGTTTGAGCTGCAACTCTTGCTGCTGCATCTGAAGTATGGGGTCTTGCTGTTGCTGCTGCGCTTGTTGCTGTGCTGCCAACGCTTGGTTCTGCTGCAGTAGACGCTGCGCTGCTTGAGCCGCGAGCATGGCCACTTGATCCGCCACTTGCGGGTTCATCTCTTTAGTTTGATCCTCGGTCGGCAGTGGGAGACCCATCTGCTGCTCGATTTGTTTGCGGTATTCAAACGCCAAGTGCTCGTTGATGTGGGCCATGAGTGCACCCTGAATTGCCTGAGACTGGGGGTTGCCCTGCAACAGCTGCTGCATGTGGGGGTCCTGCATCATCGACATGTGCACAGTCATGTGCGACTTGTGGTCCTGCTCAATGAACGCCTTGACCGGCTTGCCCGTCAGCAAGTTCTGGTTCTCTTGGATAGGGTCGGTCGGGGTCTCATCATCTTCGATCGGCACAAGCTTGGCTGCGTTCTTGATGCCCAAGACTTCAATCATCTGGCGGTGCAAGAGCGGTAAGTTGTACAACTGTGGAGCGGACTGCGCAAGCTGGAGCACCGCTTGGTACTGCACAATCTTCTGCGCCATCGTCGCTGCATTCGGATCGCTCACGGGGATCACGTCCACCATGTGGTAGTCTTCGCGCTTGACTGAACGCTTGGCGTTTTCTGGTGTGTAGTCGTACACGCCGGGGGTGTTGTCGGCGATGATTTCTTTCAAGAGGCGGAACTCTTGCTTCATCGCGTAGTGCAGACGAGATTGAACAGCCGTCATCACCTTCAGAGTGCGTTCCAACAACGCCAGCGTTGTACCCACTGGGGCTTGGCTCGACATGTCGCTCACATTCATGTCACCGCTGGATGCAAACGCACGGCCTTCCTGCACAATGTTTTGGAACAAACTGTACAAAACTTGGCTTGGCTCTTTGTACGGCAGGGGTAAAATGTTGTCACGGATCGAACCGGAAGGCACATCCACGTCTCGGAATTCACCGGGAGCGATCGGCGTGTCGTCACCCTTGATGCGCAAGCCCCGAGATTTCAACCCACCGGGCAAATTGGACAGCGTACCTGCGTCGACCAACTGACGAATCAGCATCGTTGCGCTCTTGGCGTAGCCGCCGATCAAGTGGATCAGACCGTAGCCATAAAAGCCAAAGCCCGGAATGTATTGATAGTGAACGAAGTGCTGGTTCTTCAAGTGCAGCTTGTCGTCCTCGTCCCAGTTGCGGCGAATAGACAAGATTTTGCGCTGGCCTTTTTCAACCGTAATCACATACGGAAGCGCGATCCCAGTCTTCTCACCCTTCTTATTAGTATGCTCAAAGCCCTTCAAGTCCAAGTCAACGTGCATTTCAAGAATACGAAAGCGATCATCTTGGATCGCACTCATGCCCTGCTCTTCCGCCTTCTGTTTCTCGATGTCGTCCAGCTCGTAGGACGGCTCGCCAATATCAACGTCGGCATAGAACCCAGCTTCTTGCAGCTTAACAATCTCATTCTTAGTGCGGCGCATCACGTGCGTAACCCGCTCGGCTGACTCAATATCAGACGCTCCGTAGGGAACAACCAAGTCTTCTGCTGGAATAAACACAGCAACTTGACGCCCTTTGCTTGGATCGTAGTAAACCTTCTTGAACGCAGAGCCAGCCAGCGGCAGTGACCACAAAAGCTTCTCATGCTCTGGGCGATACTCGCTCATCACCTCGGTGAGCTGGTAGTTCATGTCTTCGCGCACACGGCCAGCGGCTTCGTCGATCTTGATATTGGTCTCACCAACAATTTGCGTCTTGACCGGACCCATCGCTGGGAAGGTCTCCATCATTGCTTCGGACTGAAAGCGCACAACTGACTCTGTCAGCATGGGGTGGAACACACCGCAAGCACCTTGCCAAGGTTCAGTCCGCTCTTCATATTTCAAACCCAACAACTTCAAACCTTCAACGTAGGTCTTGATCCACTCTTTACGATCTTGGGAGTCTTTATCAAAGTCGTCGACTAAGTCCATGCCCAAGGACGCCAAATCGCGGTCGTCCATGAAGTCGACCAAGTTAGCAGCAAAGTCTTCTGCGGTGTCTCGGTCAGGGGACAATTGAATCTCAACGTCACCAGCGTGGATGCTCAGTGACTCGGGGTCTTCAATTTCAATCTCAAGCGGTGAGCCTTCTTGCATCTCGGGTGAGCCCAAGCCTTGAGGCGCTGCGTATAAACCTTTTTCCATTGCCATAATGTGTCCTTAAACTGTGTAGTACTTTTCTCTGCGGTAGCCCTTGAACCATTGAATCTCTTCTGGCTCATCAGAGGGCAAACGTAGAAACCCACCCTGCCGAAAGCGCATCAGGGCTAGAGTCGTCGCGTCAACCAAGTCATCGTGTTCGCCGGACGGAAAGGCCGCGATTTCATCCACCAACTCTTCCGCCCACCTCGTACGGGGAACCCATACTTTCCCGCTCGCAATTATGTCTGAGACTGCGTTCAAACGGGCAATTTTGTCTTGGCCCTTACCGGGCGTAAACTCCTGCACTGGAATACCCATCGCACGAAGCTCATAAATCAACGGCGCTCCGGTTGCTTTCTTTTCAATAAGAACTCCGTCAGGCTCCCAGCTGTTGTACTCCTGCAGCACATCTCTTTTCAGGTCGACCCACTCCACACGCTTTCTATATGTGTCGAGCAGCACAATGTTCTTCAACCCATTGTCTTCGTCGTTGGTAAAAATGCCCCACGTCGTCCCTGCGGAGTAGTCGGCCCGCTGGGTTTTCTCAAAGGCCGTGTCCCATGTCTGCAAAATGTACTCACAAGAGGGCGGACGCTCGCCTTCCCACCACTTCCACCAGTCTCTTTTGACGATTGCGGACTCATTTCCGACTGGATTTTGCTGATATTGGGCCTGCCATTTGGCGTTTGGAAGCTCTTCGCGAAGCGCATTTAGCTCGTTTAAAGACCAAAATTGGGGCCAAAGTGGGTTGCCAGAAGGCAAAATTGCAGGAAATTCAATCACTTCCCACTCTTCTCCACCCCGTGCAGCGGCTGCTTTTAGCACTTGGCCAGTCAAGTCCCGCTGAGCCCAGCGAGTCATCACAATCACAATCGCCCCGCCCGGTTGCAGACGTTGCCGTGGTCCAGATGTGTACCACTCGTAGACTTTGTCGTAGATTTCTGGGTTGCTCGCTGCCATCGCAGCTTCTTGTTCAGAGTGCGGGTCATCAATAATCAGCAGGTCAGCACCCTTACCGGTCACTGCACCCCCGACACCAATAGCGAAATAGTCACCGCCCTTGGATGTGTTCCATCGTCCCGCCGCCTTCGAGTCGGCCTGCAGCTCCAGCCCGGGGAATGTATTGTGATAGACCTCAGAGTCGACCAAGTTACGCACCTTACGACCGAAGCCCACCGCCAACTCAGCCGTGTGTGATGTCTGAATCACCTTCTTATGGGGGAACTTGCCCAAGAACCAAGCTGGTAATAAGTAGGATGCGAATTCCGATTTGGTGTGTCGAGGCGGCATGTTAATAATCACACGCTTACATTCACCTCGCGCAACCCGCTCAAAGGCATCGGCCATCCTCTTGTGGTGGGCCCCACTAATAAATGTCGGCCACACCTTCTCTACGAACTTGATGAATTTGTCTTGGGCAAGTTCACGTTCTTTTAGCTTCTCTAGATGGATAAGCTGAGCTTCCAGCACGCGCAGGTCAGACTCCGAGAGCTTCCCTGTACCCACCAACTGCTCAATATCCTTCAGAGAAACATCACTCATGTGTATCCTCTTGTTCGGATTCCGTGGCCATTTCTTCTACTGGACCTAAGTGCGTATCCAGATCATCTAACGGTACAACGTCGGTAACATCCGCATTCATCAAACGCTTGATGCGCTCTTTGATCGAATCCTCTAACGATTTACTAGAAGTGTGGTGCACTGTAATTTCACTGCGCTCAGTAAATAACCCAATGTCTGAATGTTTGCCGAGCAGCTCAAGAGCCTTGAGTTCAATCTTTGGATCGCCGCAGTCGGCAATCTTGATGAGCTTATTTGTAATGAAATTGCGTGCTTGCTGGATGTCGGCAAAAGCTTGGAAGTCGAATGTCTTAATTAGTACCGCAGCGGCTTTGGCTTCTGTGGGTACGGAGATATGTTTGGGCTTGGGTGTTTTGCCTTCGCCATTGATGATGTCCGCAGCCTTGCGCAGAGATGAGTCATCGTATTCTAGGGAACCGCCAAGGTGCTCAATAAAGTCGACGGTGTTGGCTGCAATGGCAACACTATCCTTATGAGTCATGGGGGGCTCATCAGACAAGTCGAAAGGAATCGGATGTTCCTTAGTAGGCGTAACAGTAATCATAAGCACCGTGGGTTAACGGGAATGGTGCGAATGTAACAGAAAAATATAGGGGTACGCAAGAATATTTTTTGGGTCCCCTTGACGGGGGGTGTTTGCTGGAGAAGAGTTGGATAACACCGTGGTATAAATTGAAGGGGGGAGGGGGGTATAAATTTAAAAAATGAGTATCGGGTGAGCAGCACTTAGTGCAGGTTTGGGCACCTCCCTTTTCCCTCAAAAGGGGGTGTGTGGGGGTGTCGGCCCCCCAAAACCCTAACATTGTTAGGCGGTATACCCCCCTAAAAATTTCTGAATTATTGTTCACAAAACGCTTGCATTTTGTGGTGCGTTTTGTTACATTAGATTCATGCAAACGAGATGGGCTTGTTTGCATACGTTAGAAGTCATTAGTTTTTATTAGGAGTTTTCATTATGTCAGTCGCAAACCAAGTCACAGTCGTTTCCACCCCTAACAATGTTAGCCCTGAATGGGCCAAGGTTATTGAGAATCGCACCGCCCTCGCTCAAGTGCACGGCGTCAAATATGGGCTGACCAAAGCCTACGCTGTGTCCCTCTTTGAAGTGCTGCCTGTTGAATGGTATCTGGTAGAACACAATTCTTTGCTCGAAGAGGATAAACCCGTGCTCGCTGAGGGTAAAGCTTTTCGGGAAGCCCTCAAAGCGGCTGGGCATAAAAACCCGTCCGTTGAATGGACGCGCGTCCGCAAGGAAGCCCGCATCCATGCCGAGGGTGAAGCCGAGAGGGGCGCAAACGCCAAGCGGACAATCGACCTGCGTTTTATTGAAGAACTGACCCGACTCTATAAAGCGGGCAAAGCTGAAGAGTCGCTGAACGATAAAACCCGCCAAGCCTTAATCCATGTCTCTAGCGCACTGACTGCAATGGGTGTCGACTTGGCAATGTTGGTCACGAAGTAAAAATAAAGCCCTAACATTGTTAGGGCTCTCAGGTGATAGACTGAGTTCAGTCTATCATCTTTTTTTCGTTTCCGCAAGCCTTTTTTCGCTTTTTTGCGAAATTTTTTAATACCAGTTCCCTCGCATGGCGTGGCTACGCGCCAAATGTTACGCAACGCGTTACGAAAACCCTAACAATGTTATGTTTTTTGGGGTATTGTTACGTTACGTTTTTTGTAAGTTGTTGATTTTAAAGGAATGTTATATGTTACGTTTTTTTGGGCAATTGTATGCGGGAGAAAACGAGAACGTGCAGGTCTCCAAGTGCAGTTTGCACCACACCCTCAGACCTTTAGGTCGCCGCTCAATTTTTAAAAACACGTTACATTATAACATTACTACTACTATTTCTATCTAAACCATTGATTTCATTGAGTTTTTTAGCGTTACGTTTTCATCAAAACTTTTTTCACAAAGCACACCTTTTCTTTCACATCATCACTTTGCTTTTATCACGCTGGTCTTGCCCAAGACCAAAGCACTTGACTTATTGATTACATTGTGGTATACTTTAGATTGAGTAGGAAAACTGTTTCCCATCTCAGCCAGCCCTAACATTGTTAGGCTCAAAACGTAACATTAGGAGTGTTCGATGCTCATTCTTGTTTCAATCATTGCTGTTGTCTTAATCGTTAGGATTATCTTTTTATGAATACTTATCTCGCCTACTACAAGAACCGCAAAGTGGAGGTGCGTGAAGAGTCCCCCTACCTTGCCCAGCGCCAAGCCGCTGCGTATTTCAAAGCCCGCCGACCATGGGAAGTTGCAGTTGTTTTAGTCGCTGTCGGCGACCGACCCGTTCATCTCGACCCTGCCTCTATTTAAGGAGACCTAACAATGTTATTCCAAGCATGGAGCGAATGCTCTCGTTGCGGTGATGAGTTCCCCTCTGCCCGCCGAGCCCTTGGGTATACGCTGTGCCTGTGGTGCGGCGAAGAAGCCGCTAGAGAAGAGCGCACATCGTGGTGCGTTGTTCAAGAGTATGGCAAAGGCCCCTACCAATTAGTAACCCCTGCACAAGCAGGCATAACCCTGAAGCAAACCAACCAGAAGGAGTTGAGAGTATGAGTGATTTTGTGACTTGCCCGCATTGCGGCGAAGTGACGCATCTTGGAGGGTTAATCGGCCCAACAACAGACAACTGCCCCAAATGCGGCGAAGCCGTGTTACCCCAACCCGAGGAGACACAATGAACTGGAGTCCTTACAAGCTAACCCTTTTCTGCGTATACGTATGCGCTTTTGTGGTGCTTTTCCTAGACCTATTCGTGTGGAGGGCATGACCAAAGCCCTTGACTTATTGATTACATTGTGTTATAATATATGTGTTAGGGGAAAACTGCGTTCAAAATCAACCACGGATGCAACCCCCTAACATTGTTAGTGTTTTTTAATTTTTTAGATGTGTTAGTTGTTCTTTAATAGGAGTATTAGAAATGTCAGAAGTATCTTTCGGTAAGACCATTACCTTGAAGCAAGCAGCGAATCTCATTCGCACAAACCCAACCACTCGCTTTTTGCTCGAAGGTGAGCCCGGCATTGGTAAATCATCCTTGCTCGAATCCATCGCCGACAACCTCGGCTTTGACCATGCGTATATTGACGTTCCCAATATGGACTTGGGCGATATTGCGATGCCTGTGATTGACCATGAGACAAAGACGACTCGGTATTATCCGAATGCTCGGTTCAAGGTGCACAACCACAAGCCGCTGGTGATTATGCTGGACGAGTTCACCAAGGGTGCAGACCCTGTGAAGAATATGCTTCACCCCATGCTGGAGAAGGCCAACCCACGACTGGGTGACATCCCAATCTCTAAGGATACTATCGTATTCCTGACCGGCAATCTTTCGACCGATGGCGTAGGCGACAGCCTGAAAGCCCATAGCCGTAATCGTATTGTGCCTGTGCGTATTGCCAAGCCCAGTGCAGAGGAGTGGATTGAATGGGGCATCGGCAAGGGCATCGAGGCCGAGGTGCTCGCATGGGTGAATCAATACCCTCAAGTATTGGCAAGCTACACCGACCCAGCGCAAGCAGACAACCCGTATATCTACAACCCCAGAAAGACTATGGGTGCGTTCGTAAGCCCACGTTCATTGGAGACTGCCTCTAACATTGTTAGGACACGCAAGGACAACGATGCCGACACTGTCATTGCGGCGTTGACTGGTGCAATCGGCGAGGCGGGTGCTAGGGACATGCAGGCATACATTGAGTTTGCCGATCAGTTGCCGACATGGGAGCAGACTGTGCAGCAGCCCAAGACTACGCACATACCCACAAGCCCCGGTGCGTGTGCCATCGTGGTGTTCGGTGCGATCAGCCGAGTGACCAAGGAGACCATCACGCCATTCATGGAGTATCTGGAGCGGTTCAGCCCTGAGTGGCAAGCGGTGTTTGCCATCAACATTGCCAAGAGCGGGACAAAGCAGAGCATTGCGTTCAATTGCCGAGCGTTCAGCGACTGGGTTGCCAAGAACCAAGACTTACTGTGAGGTGCGTATGGGATACCGAAGCCGAGTAGATATTTTGTTCTATGCGAACGACGACAAAGACCATGCGACTCTCAAGCTATACCTAGAGGAGAACCTACCGCAGGAGAAGTTCTTTCAATGGGAGGAGGTAGGACGAGCGCAACAAAAAGCGTTCTTCATACAGCTTGAAGATGTGAAGTGGTATGAGTCCTACCCCGACGTGCAGAAAGTAATGGAGGTGTTTAGGTTCATTGATGATGAGGTGGAGAGTTCATGGCAATACGAGTTCGTGCGTTTGGGTGAGGATGACAACGACGTGGAGGTGCGGTCATCCGACGACCCTCAATGGTATTTGCAAGTAATCAGATCGGTTGAATTACATTTTTAGGAGCTAACAATGTTAGAAGAAAGACGAGTTCAGAAAGCCAAGGTGAGCCTGATGCGTAACCCCAAGTTCGCATTGCTCTCCGGCATATTGATGGTTGGTAGAACCAGCGTAGTGGAGAACCTGCCGACTGCGTGCACCAACGGCAGGGACGACAAGTTTGGGCGAGAGTTCGTGAAAGAGCTGAGTGACCCCGAGCTTAACTTCGTGGTGGCGCACGAGGCTGCACACAAGATGTATCGACACCTGACTACGTGGACACGACTGCATGATGAGAATCCCAGATTAGCGAATGCCGCTTGCGACTACGTTATTAACCTGATGCTGAAAGACCTAGACCCAACGGGTAACGTCATCATGATGCCTCGGTTCAAGGATGGCCCGATGAAGGGCAAGCCGATGGGGTTGATTGACGACCAGTATCGAGGCATGAACAGCAAACAAGTCTTTGACCTACTCAAGCAGAAGCAAGAGGAGAACGGAGAAGGCGGCGGTGATGGTAGTGGTGACGGCGAGGGCGATGGGTTCGACGAGCATGACTGGGATGGTGCGAAGGAGATGACTGCCGAGGACAAGAAGCAGTTGGCCCGAGACATTGACCAAGCCATACGTCAGGGACAGATGGCCCAGCAGAAGATTGCAGGTAACGGAGCAGGTGGACTAGACCGAGAGCTTGCTGAGTTGATGGAGCCCAAGGTGGACTGGCGTGAGGTATTGCGTGAGTTCGTGAAGTCAACGTGTCGAGCCAAAGACGCATCATCATGGCGCAGGGTCAATCGGCGTTTCCTGAGCGCAGGTATGTATATGCCGAGCATGATTGGTGAGCGAGTGGGTCACTTGGTGGTGGCTGTGGATACGTCAGGTTCAGTAGGTGGCAAGGAGTTGCAGGAGTTCTTGTCTGAGGTGAAAGGTATCGCCGAGGAGGTTCGACCCGAGAAGGTGGACTTGCTCTACTGGGACAGCGAGGTAGCCGGTCACGAGGAATACAGCGAAGCGGATGTGCCTAACATTGTTAGCTCTACCCGACCGAAAGGTGGCGGTGGCACATCGCCGAGTTGTATATCCACGTATCTACAAGAGAAAAAGATGAGCCCAGAGTGTGTGATTGTTCTCACCGATGGGTATGTAGGCGGGGACTGGGGTAGTAATTGGACTGCACCAGTATTGTGGGTAATCGTAGGAGGGAATAAAGATGTTTCACCGATTGGTAAAACTGTTCACGTCAAAGACTAAGGTTGTTAAGCCGAGAGGCAAGCCACGGGCAAGAGCTAAGGCGTCGCCGAGGCCAACGTCTAACGCGTTGGTGCAGGGCAAAGTATCTTTGAGTATTGGTTACACGAACTATGTTCTTGATGTGCAGGACGCTGTGTTCATTGCGGATAAGTTAGCAATGGCAGAGGTGTATGAGACGAACTGGACTGTCAATGCCAAAGACCAGCGACACCACATCTATGCGAATGAGAAATCGTTTGAGATGCGACTGATAGGCGAAGGGCTGTATCAGATGGCGAGGCTGGCCGGTAAGCCAGAGAAGTCATGATCGAGCGGCCTGTAATTTATTGGGACGCTGCCGAGTGGGATTACAGAGACAGAAACCTATACAAGTTTGGGTTTGGGAAGATGGGTGAGAAGTGGGGCGTGTTTAAGCAAGACGTGTTCAAGTTTAAAAGCCCCGAGATAGTGACGTCAGTGGATAGTAGAGAAGCCGCTATTGGCTATGTAAAACTTTTAAGGAGTGTGTCATGAGTATTAGTGCATCAGCGTTATTAGTAGAGTTGAATATCAGCGTTTGGCCCGCAAGCAAGATTGATCGGGAGGTGACCAACAAAGTCAATTCCGATGCAGGTGCTGTGCAAGGTGCATCGCAGACCAAAAAGAATCTATTCGCAGGGACATCCTTGCGTAAAGACATCGAGAAGTTTGCGGCCCGAGTCCGCCTGTATCACAACCAGCATACGTTGCCTTGGGCCGACAAGGGTGAGCGACTGTTGCCGACTAAGTTGTTCATGGAATACAAGCAGACCATGAATGGATACGAGCAGACGTTCAACATGATGTGCCAGAACTTTTATGCGGAGTATCCCCGTCTTGTGGCTGATGCACCTATGTCGCTAGGTGTATTGTTCAATGCCGAGGACTACCCAGATATAACAAATGTTATGAATAAGTTTGGGTTCAAGCGTAGCGTGAAGCCTGTGCCTGAAGCTGGGGACTTTCGCTTGGATGTGCCCGCCGAGGACATGAGGGAACTGGTCTTTTCGTTCGAAGCGCAACAGCGTGAGAAGCTGGCCGAAGCTGTGCGTGAGCCATGGGAGCGTCTGCATTCTGAGTTATCGGCAATCAGCAAGAAGCTGACGGATGTCGAAGGCGATGACGGCAAGAAGCGTTATCACGATACGTTGGTGAGTAATCCATTGGAGCTGTGTTCGTTGTTGACCAAGCTGAACATTACCAATGACCCTGCGTTGGAAGAAGCAAGGCGTCAACTAGAGCTAACAATGTTAGGGGCTGACATTGAAACAATCAAAGAGGACGCTGACGTGCGCAAGCAGTTGAAGTCCAAGGTCGACGGTATTTTGAACAAGTTTAATTTCTAAGGAGTGAGCAATGACTACTAATCCATTCGTTTATAGCAACGTGTCTCTTAATACACACAAGCGTTGGGAAGAAATGGGGATCACCAAGGCCAATGCCAAGATTCCCCGCATCCTTGCAGATGTAATCGGCGTAGTCGCAAGCAACAATCCATTGTGGTCGTTCGTATCAGTTGACCCAGCATGGGATAACACTGTTAATGGGTTCACCGTCTTTGAGAATGGCGAACAACTCGGCTCAGTGATGTATGGCTACTACAGAGGTAACTACGGCGTGGAGGTTCGCAACGAGCGGATTTCGGCACAGCGCCAGCGCAGCAATGGCTACAGGACTTCAGATACTAAGAAAGCCATATCTGCAATTAAGAAAGCATTTACCCGTAAGAGTCCCACCGAGAAGCTTAAGACTGCACAAGAAGACGCAAGAGCATTACTGCAACGCCAAGACTATCAGAAAGCCCGAGACGCACACAGCGCCGAGCGCCGAGTGAATGATGAGATGCTGATTTTCCTGAAGAACGATGACGCCATGCGGCAGTTGTTCAATGACTATCTGCACAAAGAGGACAAGCAACACTTACTAGAGAGATACGAGACGGCGAACATGGAGATGATGACGATTGCAGCCGTTCAGACTCAGTTCGGAGATGGGAAAGCGTATTTAGTTGTTAAAACCGATGGTAAATACGTAGTGCAAATAGGTGACGAGGTTGATATTTTCGACGACAATTCGCTTCCCGAAAATATCCGGGGCAAGCTTGGCATCTTGAAGCTGGTCGAGGATGAGCAGGTCGTGAGCAGCATTGGTTGCCGAGTCAATAGTGAAACGTTCGTAATCGTAAAAGGAGAGTGAGATGAATCAAACAATACCCTATTCAAAGATCAGTTACCCGCCCAAGGACTTTGTATGGAAGTCAGGCAGTGACGTGCAAGCGCTATGGCGCAAGCATGGCTGGGTTCCCCCTAGCGAAACAATGACCCCACCCCCGCCTGAAAAATATATTGAGATCAAGGGGAAGAAATGACTGACGTAAAAATTATTGAATGGGCAAAAAAATGCGGTTGGGATAACCCAGCAACAAACATGGCTCCTTTGTATGAATTTGCCAAACTGGTAGCACAGCATGAGCGTGAAGCGTGTGCAAAAGAAGCAGATAAACGACTGTATGACTACACCATGCTTACATCAAACCCGCCACAAAACGGTGCGGCATGGAGTATTGCGAACGCAATCCGAGCAAGAGGTGAAGCATGACTGACGAACAAATTGCAAAACTATATGACCAAGCTTTGGTTATTGAAAGCAATGGTGACTATGTTGCTGGCGAATTAGACCCCGTAAAGTTTGCCAAACTGGTAGCACAGCATGAGCGTGAGCGCATTTTTGGCGAACTTCTGAAAATGCACGAAATAGCATCAAGCCGACATAACTACTATTTAAACGCTGTTTTGACCATCCGAGCAACAGGTGAAGCATGAGAGTCATTGGCATCGACCCCGGCGCATCTGGCGCCATCGTTCTCTTGGAGGACGGCCAGCCCATTGAATGGACTGCCATGCCCACCTACAAAGTCGGCACGGCCACTCGAGTCAATGCGGCTGCGCTGTACGACTTCATTGCATCGTGCTGTGCTACCCATGTATACATTGAGCAGGTGCATGCAATGCCCGGACAGGGCGTGGTATCGATGTTCAATTTTGGCCACTCCTGCGGGACTGTAATGGGCGTTATCGGGGCTATGGGACTGCCCAGCACCCTAGTCACGCCGAATTCTTGGAAACGTGAAATGAATCTTATTGGTACTGACAAGGATTCCGCTAGATCAAGAGCAATCCAAATTTGGCCTAAGTGGCGTGACTTGGATAAGAAAGGCAAGGGGCAAGCTTTAGCAGATGCTGCGTTAATTGCACTTGCCGGATCAAAAAATGGAATAAAATGACGAAGCCCCATGGCTTGCAGGCCAGAGGGGGCTTCTAATCAAACGAAAGGCACTTCGCATGACTTCAAAAATTTTAACTCAAGCTCGTCTTAAAGAATTGTTGGAATACAACCCGGAAACCGGAGACTTCCATCGAGTTGTTGGTAGAAAGGGCGCTGGTTTTGCAGGAACAAAAGCTGGAAGCCCAACGAATGGGTATATCAGCATCATGATTGATGGACAAAATTATCGTTGTCATCGGCTTGCATGGCTGTATGTGCATGGAGAATTTCCGAATGGTAATTTAGACCACATCAATCGCAACAAAACAGACAACAGAATTGCCAACTTGCGAATTGCATCAAAAAAACAAAATGCTGAAAACACCGGCATTCAATCTAACAACAAATCTGGCTATCGCGGTGTCTTTTGGAACTCGCGCAAATGCAAATGGCAAGCACAAATTAAAAATAACGGAAAACAATTTCATTTGGGATTTTTTGAGAACGCTTTAGATGCCAGTCATGCGTACGAAAAGAAAGCTGCTGAATTGTTTACGCATTACAGCAAGGAAACTGCATGAACCACGGCGACATCAACCCCCTCAAGGCCATTGAGTACATCTACTCAAACGGCGCCAAATACGCACAAGCCAAGGCCGAACTGACGTACCTCGAAGGGTTTCTAAAAAGCAAAAAAGCACTTTTGATGAAAACAGCTATGTTCAATGG
>Ga0007857_1000192_pt1 | contig 18127 bp, 18 predicted proteins | sample CryBogCBH10Oct08_FD_71210 | JGI IMG/M metagenome (GOLD analysis project Ga0007857, IMG submission 71210) | Freshwater microbial communities from Crystal Bog, Wisconsin, USA - CBH10Oct08 | ecosystem: Environmental > Aquatic > Freshwater > Lake | place: Crystal Bog, Wisconsin, USA | collected... | reverse complement strand
AAGGTAACTATTTGAATGAATTTAAATCAATGTGCCCAAATATAAAATTTTTTGATTTGAAAACATTAGATGATATTCAAAATGCATATACTGATGCAATAAATGAAGGTGGAATAAACGTATTGGTTGAATATCCTGAATTATATTATGTATAAACATTTAGTAACAGGCGGTTGTAGTTTTAGCCATAGTCAAGATATAGAAAACAATTGGGTTGGAGGTGTTAGTGAATATTTAAAAACATATAACCCTAACATCACATTTTCACATACTGGATATCTGAGTCAAGGTCAAGAAATGATTCAGAAAAAGATGATGTTATCAATTACTGAAGAATTAGAAAGAGGCACCTTAGGTCAAGATATCTTAGCTATAGTTATGTGGAGTGGAACATACAGAAAATCTTGGTATATTGACAATTCTTTTGTTATTGATGCAATGGTTAAAGATTGGTCCAATTTTGAGGGCGGGATGTCAAATCAATTTATTGATTTAAAGAATGAAATAAGTAATCCAGGTACATTTAATACAAATAATGGTAGTAAATTCACTTATAATAAAGATGGTGGATGGTATTTCACTGTAAACGGTAGTGATAGTAATATGGAATTTGTTCAACAACATTACATATTAGATGGTTATCTACAGGGGGTTGGTAAAATACATAATAGTATTGAAAATATTGTTATGCTTCAAAATTTTTGTAAATTAAATAATGTAAAATTAGTACATCAATTCTTTATGGATTCTGTTTTTGAAGACATTGAAATTAATAAAAATCATCAAATTATTAATTATTTATACAAACAACTTGATAAAAAGAATTTTATTGAAAAGGGTTTTTTTGAATATCTACATAATTTATTGAATATATCAAGCAAAGATGCAATAGATGTGACTCACGAAGAAAGAAAAATTTTAGATAAAAACACAAAATATTTTGCTGAAGATGGTTTTCATCCAAGTAAGATCGGGGCTAATTTATGGGTTCAAAATATATTAATTCCCTTCCTCATTCCAATTTTAAATCAATAATTTAGGAATGGGCAAAATATTATGGCTTTCCGACTTTAATGTTTCAAATATTTTAAATATTAAATTTAAATCTTTTGTATAAAATGGTGTGTCAATATTAGCGTTCTCTAATATTGTTTTATAGATTAATGCCAAATAAAAATTACCATATCTACCATAATGTCTATCATTAATTTTACCGTTAGTTTCTTGATAAATTGTTAATTTATCAAATTCAGGTATGATATTTTTGAATTGAATATTACTTGGTTCCCAAAAATACCATTCATTGTTTGATATCAAATTAGAAACATCATCAAAAGGAGACCACATAATTGGTCTATATCTTGTATGGAGATTTACTAAATAACACATAAAGGGCACTAATTCTTTGAACAAATAACCATTTTTGTTCAAGTAACTATCCATTCTTCTAATGCTTTGTTCAAATAACTCTATTGTTACAATATCAGTAACCTCTTTTGGTGCTGCACCTCCTGTAAAACATCTATTTTCACCATCCTCTAATAACCAATCAAATCTACAAGGAGATGTCCAATTAATAATTATTCTATCATTTTTTTCAAATTCCCTATCAATTTTTGCAAATTGATTACAAATTGTATAAACAGAGGAACCACCTAATCCTAAATTGATTACATCATAACCCCATAATCTTAAATAATCATCAAAATATAACGGATCATCAAGATTGTTATCTCTTAGTAATTTTATATATTGAGTTATACCATCGGGATAATTTTTTATGTCTTTATCATACGTTTTTAAAGCCCGTTTGTATAAATTATCAGTAAATGAATCCCCCAATAAAAATATTCTCATAAAATTAAATACCGTTATATGTTATTATTTTCTTTATCGGAAATATATTCACCTGCCTCATAATTTGTAATCCTTCCATCATAAACTCCTCTATCGGGGATACTGTAATCTACTTCAATGGTATCAAACCATTCCTTCAATTCAGGGAACGTTTCACCAAAATTTTTATTTCTACGAATGTCGTATTGAGTATAGAAACTTTTGAAATCGTGGAATTGCAATTCTTTCTCTAATTCAGTTGAATTATGACCTCTATTAACAACTTCAAGGTAATCTATCAATCTTTCAATTTGAGCCTTCTCATTGGTCCCAAATAAGTCGCTATCCCTATTATCGTTGTACCAGTTCTGTAATTTATTACGTAATTGTAATTTTATATCGTCAGGTAACATTAATGGAGACATAAATGATGGCCATCTAAGAATATTCAAATCTAAATTGGGTCTATGTGCACCATATTTACGTTTCAATATTTTCATATCTTCAAAAAACTCAACTATACTGAATAAACATAAACTATTAATTGTCATCATAATAGTTACGGCTCTGAAATTTGCTTTTTCTAAGAATGTTACCAAATTAGATCTCCAAGTTTTATATTTTAAACCATCTCTAATATATTCAGCGTGTGTTCCATATGATTCATTACTAGTGTATAAATCAAATTCTTTAATTTTTAATTCGTGTGTTGCGGTAATAAGTTTATCAAGTAATTTTTTACTTAAACCTAAATTCGAATTTACCGCCAATCTCATATTCTCTGATGGATATTGTTTCATCACTTCAATAAAGTCCCAAAAATTATGACTTTGTGAAGGTTCGCCACCAGTAACACGAACTTCTTGTAATGACTTAGATAACTCTGGCCACCATTCTAAAAATGCAGCTACATAAGGATTATCTTCACCATTCTTACCATAAATTTCAGACCACGAACCATCGCTTTGATATGCCCCTGCGCTACCTGTTTTGAATTTTTGATAAGAGCCATTGTTTTTAATGTCTTTACCCCAAGTCGTACTATAACCTGCATTACAATAACTGCAAGCAAAATTACAAGTTCTATCAAAACTAACCTCAACAGTTTTTAAAAGAACATCTTGGTCCCAAGGAATATCTTTGATTGCTGCAATTTCTTCTTCAGTGTAAATTAAACTTTTGAAAACCCTATCAGCAATATTGTTTCTACCGATATCTTCCATTTTCCAACAATAAGAACATTCTGCAGGTCTAATACCTGTAAGCATCATTCTACGCATTTCTTTCTTATGTTGCGTATTATGAAGGGCCGAAGGGTTGGTTTTGATTTCTTCTAAATCGATCGGATGAGGCAAAGGTAAATGACAGGAATTTGTGTATCCGTGTCCTAAGTGTAAACTTGCGTTATACCACTTTGCAGCACAAAAACTACAGCTAACTGAGTTTAAATTTTTATCTCTCCAATCTGCTAATTCATTTGACATATTTATACGATTTTTGCGGGTCTTGCTAATTTATTAAATTCTATATTTTTTTCTTTCTTGTATTCATTACTTTCGTAAATCTCACCGTGATTACCATTGCCAGATATATCAAAAGTTTTAAATTTTGAATTGAATTCGAAGTTATACCAAAGATACAAATTATTATCTATTTCTGTACTGTTATGGTATATTTTAACTTCTTTTATTTGGCCATTAAACCAATATTGGTTATCATTTGAATAAGGATTACCTACTCCAACATAAATTGGTTGATTACTATAGTCAAACAAATCACCGCAATCTTTAGTTGCGTATAAATCTCCGTTGATATACATATTGAATTTATCAGCGATTTTTACCACTTTTACAGTTGTAAATTGTTTCACTTTGTTTTCCTGTAGACTATATACGATATCATCGTAAATCACATTGTTATCTTCTATTTTAAACCAACACCATTTGATTATTAAAGGTTGAACGTAAATCCCCATATTACCACCAGATCGACCTATAACACATCCTTCTTTTCTTATTTTATTTGTTTTGAATGTAGCTTCATAAATGAAGTCATCATTCAATAAAGTATAATTCTTTGTGTTCGTTTTATTTCTGGTTTCGTTGTTTACAACGTATCCCAATTTATCTTTGAAAATCATTTTCTATATTTTTTTACTAAATCATTTAATTCAGGAAACGTTTCTTCAAAATTAGTTTCTCTTCTTTTATCTAATTCATCTACAAATTTAACAAAGTCTACTCTGTTATTTTCAACATCAAAATCATCTTCGTGAATTGCATAATCATATAGTCTTTTAATTTTTTGTATCTCGGTGTTTGAAAAACCATACGAACCTTTCACAAATTCCGTCATACCATAATATAATGCTTTTTTTGCAGATTCCAATATCAATTCTTTATGATGACGTTCTAATATTTTAACTGATAAATGTGTTGGATGTCGTAAATAAGACGTATCCAATTGTATTGCAGAAATCCAATACCTTTCTTTATTAGCGAATTTTTTCTTTGCTTCAAATACTCTATCAATAAGTTTATTATACGTGAAAACAGATAATGCATTGAATGTGGCCATTATATTGATTGTGACTTTTGGTAGGATAGTTAATATCTTATCAATATTAGACCAAAACCTTTCATAACTTAAACCGTTTCTGGTGTATTCGGCTTGTGTACCATCCGCTTCAACTGATGTGAAAATTATTAATTCTCTAACTTTATTATTGTCACATAAATCTTTAGCTATTTCAATAAATCTATCAATAATATTGTCAGGTGATCCTAAATTACTGTTTATAGCTAAACAAATGTTTGGGTTTATATCTGAATGTTCTTGTATGTATTCTAAAACCTTGAACGTATCTTTTGATAACAAAGGTTCACCACCTGTGATTCTGAATGTGTGTAAGTCTTTAAATAACTCTGGCCACCATTCCCAAAATGCATCAACATACGGATTATGTTCCGATTGTTTATATGGCATTTCATTTTTTTTCTTTAATTCTTCAATATCATTGAATTTTTTGGTTGTATCGTATGGCCCAAATTTTTCAATTTCTTCAACCCATCTTGATGAATATTGTGGTCCGCAATAAGCACATTTGAAATTGCAAGTATTAGAAAACGAAACTTCCACATAACGTGGGTTATAATTATCTCTCCAACTTGATTCTACAATCTTATCAAATTCATCATAAGACCAAGGCTCGGTTGATTTAAAGACCCTATCAGAAAAAGAATTTGAACTATCCTCAATGTTCCAACAATAGTTACATTCAGAAGGTCTTTTACCTCCCATCATTTCTTTTCTTTTCTTTTTTTTGAATGAAGTATTATGTAACGCTGAAGGATTTCTTTTTATTTCATTCAAAGGTATTTTATGTTGTTCAGGGTGATGACAAGAATGCGTTAAACCAGCACCGAGATGGATGGTAACTTGAGACCATTTTGCTAAACAAAATCCACAACCAATAGCATCTAATTTATCTTTTGTTTCTTGAAATATTTTTACACTTTCACTCATTATTTGATAATTTTATTATGTATAAAATTTAGGTTACCGGTTTTGTCTACAGATTTATTGAATATTATATTATCAAACGTATGATGTGCTAACAATTTATTCTTACTTAATAAACTAAATTCGTGCAAATTCAATTCGGTAATATTTGAATTTTCATTACAATCGTTATAACTATTGGCACCGAAAACGATACACGAATTATTTTCTCTATATAGACCTTTTATTTTCAAATCCAAATTCAATTGTTCTTCATCGTTTATATAAATTCTTAAAAATCTATTTGATTTATGAATTAATTTCAGTTCCATATCAACTCCATTATAAATTATAAAAGGAAATTGAAAATATTCTGATGTTTCATCTTCAAATTTAACAGTAAAAAAAAGTAAATTTTTATGAATATCCAAACCAGTGTACTTTGGTAATATAGCAAAAACTGTTGCGTTTATATCAACAGTATCTAATAGAGTACAATTCAAATTAATTTCAAAATCGTGTTCTCCGCTCAAAACTTTTGTTGCAGGTACCTCAGGGAAAGTATCACAAAGTGATGATGGAAAAAGTATCCAAGGATCACCCTTTTTTACATGTATCATAAAAATCTTTTAATTCAGGGAATGTTTTACAAAAATCAGTACCTCTTCTTCTATCGTGTTCGTTAACAAAATTATAAAAATCTTTACGATTTCTTTTTGTTTCCGATTCATCTTCTTCAGAAATGAACCAATCTTTTATTCTTTTAATTTTATTTATTTCCATATCGGTAAATCCAAAACCATCCAAGCCTATTCTTACTTGTTCATAAAAATCAACTAATTTTGCTTGTTCGTCAATTTCTTTAACCCAAGATTTATCCAATATTTTCACTGTCTGATGTTTAGGCCATCTCAAATAAGAGGAATCCAATAAAATTGCTGAACCCCAATATCTATATGGATTATGATGTCTTTCTTTTAATGTTATAATATCCTTAATCAACCCTTTATAGTTTGGTACTGATAATGCATTATATGTTGACATTACATCAATTGTTATTGTTTTGAATTTACTTAGAAGAAAATCTACTCTTTCATAAAATAAATTGTATTCAAAACCGTTTCTAATATAATTGGCTTGTTCACCGTAAGTATCACAAGACGTGAATATGATGAATTCACTTACCAATTCATTATCAATTATTTTTTCTATTTTTTCAACAAACTGATTGAATAATTTTTCAGGTATACCTAAATTACTATTGATACATAAACTCAATTTTTTATTTGGTGTTTTTGTTTCAATAATATAATCTAAAATTTTGAATGTGTCTTTTGATAATAAAGGTTCACCACCTGTTATTCTAAATGTATGTAAATCTTGATATAGCTCAGGCCACCACTTCCAAAAAGCATCCACATATGGGTTTTCTTCTGAACTCAAATATGGCATCATATTATTTTGTTTAAAGAAATCCATATTGTTAAAATTGTTGCTATTTGGATATTGTCCAAAAGTATTCAATTCTTCAACCCATTTAGATGAGAACATTGGACCGCAATAAGAACATTTAAAATTACACGTATTAGAGAATGAAACTTCAACATATTTTGGATTGAAATCATCGTTCCAATTGCTGTTTTTTATTTGTTCAAAATGTGGAGCAGACCAAGGTTCTGCAGATTTATATGTTCGATCAGAAAATGCATTTGAGGAATCCTCAATACCCCAACAATAATCACATTCTTGTGGTTTATTACCTTCTAACATTTCTTTTCTTACTTCTTTTTTATATAAAGTATTGTGAAGTGCTTTAGGGTTATTTGCAATCTCATCTAATGGTATTTTATGTGCAATAGGATGATGACAAGAATGCGTCATTCCATTATGTAAGTGCATAGTAACTTGTGTCCATTTTGCTAAACAAAATCCACAACCAACCGCATTTAATTTATCTCTTGTTTTATCAAAAATTTCGTTTAACATATATTAAGTTTCATTGTGCAATTTATTATTGTTGTATTAGGATATGTTTCATTGTCTGAATTTTCTACAATCAAGACATCCGTTATTTTATTGAATCCATCTTCTTTATAATTAATTTTACCTTGTTGCATTTCAGTAACAAATCTTCTTTCATTTCTTGCAGTGGTTTCACCTTTAGCCCATTTGCCGTTTACATATCCCTCATCCATATGTGGTAAGCAATCAAAAGTACCTTCTTTTCTAAATGGTAATATATTCTCAATAACTTCAATTTCTTCTTCTATAAAATCGACATTATTATTTTCACCTATTATATTATAATATTCATTGAAATCACAATCCAAAACTAAACCTTCTTTGTTTTCTATAGCTTCATTTACATTATCAATAAATCTATTGAAAATTTTTACTTCAGCAATTTTACCTTTGAATCTTGTATTTGTATGATTACAAAAACCAATTAAAAATGGTTTAATACCATCGTGTGATTTTAAACTATTTTTTATAATAAAAGGCGCATTCTTTTTGATGTCTTTTATATTACAATTGAGTTCATCGTTGATATAAAAATAATATTCTCCTTTCTCTTTAGAATAAGAAACTGTAACCCAAGTCCATAGATTTTCAAATCGTTTTCCCCACATATAGTTATGTTGTCCATTCCTATCGAAAATAACGTGAGATACTGCTCTCGAATTATTGAAAGATAGCCCCCAAGTCCAACTACCGTCTTTTCTTAATAATGGATATTCTATAAATTTTCTATCTTTGTCACCAACTAACCAAATTGGTACTTTATCGGGTTGTTGTTCAGCAGAATAAAGTATAGAAATAGTATGATCGTTATTAAGACAACTACTTATTTCTCTACTTGTTGGTAAAGTTATATGGGAATCTTGGCCATTGAATACCCCAACATATCTTGAATCATATTTTTTGAATTGATTCCCTGTTGTGTATTTTTCAAAATAACATCTCCAAAATAAATCATCATCTTCTTGACCCCAATCCCAATAGTCATTTGAGTAACCATTTGTCTTTTCGTATTGTTCTTTCGTAAATAATACTACACCACCAAAATATTGGTCATAACCGATCCCATATTCATATTTAGATAATTTAGTTGCAATGTGTAATGGATTGTTATCAGGATATGAATAATCAGGTTCAGGATAACCATCATTTAAAGAAGGTACCATATCGACATCATGTAACGCAACATAATCACAACCATCATTAAATGCCGTATATGCTGCAATGTTTTTCATTGCACCTCTATTGAATAAATGTTCATCTATTTGATGACCTACATAAAAAGAATGTTCTACACCTTTTTTGGTAAGATAATTTCCCAATTGAGGTATTAATTTTTCAAGATGTTCTTTTCTATTCCTATAAGGTATACATATACCTAATTTATGACTCATATTGCAACATTGATATGTGTTATTTTATTTTCTACAGTTCTACCATATTCATAATATTCTAAGGTTGATAGTCCGTCATTGTAGATTAAATTATCATCTTTTAATACTTCATTATTATATCTTAATTGATTCCATCTGGTTGTTTCATCCTTCCAAGTATTTCCCATAAAACCATTTTCATCGTGTTTCAATAACTTGAATACTGAATCTCTTCTATGGGGTATTTTAATTTTTTCAAACTTATTGAAATTAACATCAACAATTTCACATTTATGTATTTTACCATTATTGTTATTTCCTGATAAGTCTTTTAAATTATATCCTTCTAAATGGTTGGCATCGTAATATAGTTTCAAAAAAGATACGTCATATTTGTCTTCGCGAGATAAATTTAAAATTTCATCATCGGTCAAATCATTATCAAAAATCATAAATCTATCTATATAACCTTTGAAAAATTTTTGATCAATAGTTCTATTCGGATTACCTGCTCCCAAATAAAAAAAGGGGTCTTTAGGTTTAATTAATTTTTTGAAATTTGAAATTGTACCTATTTTGAAACCGTCTTGAAATACATCAAGATATTTTTCAGTGACATTTATTTTAACACAAATATTTGTTTTATAACGAGGTTTTATTTTCGAATTGATATAAAGAGCTTCTTTAGTTTCTTCTTCGAATGTACAAAAATTATATCTCAAAAAAGAATTGTATGAAATTGAGGTATCATATCCTGGTAAAGAAAAAACTGTAAAATCATCGTTTCTTTTTTTATGGTCGAACGCCATTTCATCTGGATAAAACGATATAAAAAAAGTAATGTTATTATTTAAATTGAAATTGCGTTTACCTCTAACAAATGCATCAAATCCATTGAATTTTAACGCCTTAGAAGTGATACCGCTATTTTTAACTATCATCGTATCCAATTCAATGTTATGTTTTCTACATCGATGTAATAAATCAGTATCTTCATATCCCCATCCCCAATATTTGTTTGAATAACCATCAATTTTTATGAAATGTTCCATTGGAAATAATGTAACGCCACCAAAATATTCATCAAAAAATTCTTGGTTTTTTTTATCATCATTCAACTTCATAAAATTTGTAGCTAAATGAAGTGGAATATCAGAATAACTATAATCAGCTCGATGGGGAATCATATCTACATCGTGGAAAACAACATAATCACAATTTAATTCTTGTGCTATTTTGAACCCAATGTTCAATAACATTCCTCTGTTAAATAATTTGGCACCATCTTGATTTACAATTATTATTTCATAATTATATTTTCTTCTATCCAAGAAATTTGACATCTCGTTTTTGAAAATTTCGAGATGCTCTTTTCTATTTCTATATGGAACTATGATGCCTAATTTTTTATCCATTTATCGTGTTGTCCTTTTCAGGTTTGTTGAATTTATGAAATTCAGCTAAATAATACTGAACTCTTTCACTCCATTCTGTTTTATCAATTTCTTCAAACCAAATAGTTAAAGCTTCTAAAGAATTTCCAATTTTTTCGAGTGCTTTAATTTTTCTTATTTCAAGATCTAACTGTTGTTTTTCTTTTTCTTCTTTTGTTAAACTCATGTTGATATTATTTTTTTTATTAATTTATTCCATCCTTTATACAAATCGAATTTCGGATATGTTAATCCTTCTTCAAAAAAATATTTAGAATCGGTTATGTTTACTTTAAATTTACTTTTTGATAAGGCGGTATACATTTTAGCATATTCATCAGAGAAAGCGTATTTTTGACCAATAGCTGCAACATTTTTTATTCTTTCTATTGATGTTGAATCCCATTTGAAATGATGAACTTGAACTGAAAATTTATCATATGGTGCTATTAACGGGTGATTCCAACCCTGCCATCTCCAAGTATCTACACCGTGTATTTTAACATAATGTTGTCCACTAGTAAGTTCAATATTACCCTTTAAGATACATATTTTGTTTGGACAAGCATCGCTCATTGGGTATCTAAAAAAACCTGCATTTGGAAATTGTTCCCATATTGATGTATCATTCAGTTCAGGGAAAGTACCATCTAGTCCAATTCTATCAATGAATCCACCTCTAACAAGTTCCCAATTATTTTCTTCACAAATTTTTATGATGTTTCTTAAATTATCATAGGGATATAAATGAAATTCATCAATATCAGCAACTACCCACCAATCATTAGGGTATCTTGATTTAACATCATTATAAAGAAAAGTTACTTTATTCCAATCATAAATCCTATCATTAATAACTTTAACAACGTTAACAAAATCATATTGACTGATTTTATCTCTTACTTCATCTTCTATATTAGGATATTTGTCGGTTTTATAAATCACAATTTTTATCTCATCAACATATTGTTCATAATGTTTAATGAAATGAGGAATTAGCTCCGCACCGTGGCCTATAACTGTGATTAATTTAATCATAATATAAACCAAATATACGAAAAAAATCAATACAAATCAAGAAGGGTGTTTATTTTCTTGAAAGAATAGTCAAACCTGTAGATGACGGTTTATTCTTGATAATACCGTGATTAAATAAATTCAATTTTTGCCATTTTGTTTCATCAATTTCTTGTGAAAACTTAATTGGCCCAGTCCAATCATCGTGGGCTCCTCTATCCTTAACTTCTTGAGTTACAATGAATTTATCGGCATAGTCAGGATCGGTATCGTGAATTGAGATGATACCTCTGTCAGAAAGTAATTGTGTGTATAAATCAAAATCTTCTTTTACATTATCATAAGAATGTCCTGCATCAATATGTAAATAATCTATTTTAATTTCCTGTTTAACAAAAAAATTATGGAATGCGTCTTCTGTAGTGGTATTCAAAATTCTTGGATGGAAAGTACTTCTAAAAAATGATTCTTCTTTGAACCAGTCGACTTGTCCGCCAATCCCGTTCATAGCGTCAACAATAAATGTTACACCAATATCCCCCCAACTATAATCAGGGTCACCTTCGAATATATGTTGTCCGTGTAAATCAATCCTTGCTTGTGTCATTATACGAGGTATAAAACCACCTCCACTACCTAAACATACACATACTTTTGCCCTCATAAATTGAATGAGTGAATATATTAATAATCCATCACCTAAATGTTCATCAGTGGCTCCGTGGGACCATCTATATGGAACATTTCTTTGAATCTGATCGCCAAATTCATCTATCTCACTATTATTAGTAATTCGTTCTTTAACAAATTTAGTATCTATTATCATAATAAATTATTTAAACCACTCAGGTAATTGTTCTAAAGGTGTATATCTATTTATTGGTTTTATTTTATCCTTTAATATATCAAAAAGTTCAGTATCTTTTTGTATAGGAGTTGAAGATGTTATAGCTGATATTTGAATCGATATACCTTCACCTGCACCCATAGTTGTACCGATATCGTTTATGTCAATTTTTTCTTTTACTATTTGTAGTTTTTCATACATTTCATAAAATCCAACAATATTAAAATCTTCTTTGTTTATAACTAAAAAATGTTCCCATATTAATTCATTTTCACCGAAATTTTCATAGAAACTACTTACATATTCTTTATAATCATTCCAATCTGAACTATTTAAATTCAAATCTTTTATATATTGTTTTCTTGTTCTATGATTCAGAAGTGTATCGATATATGATATTCCTTTTTTAAAAGAATATGTTTTAAAATCTTTAAAAAAATCATAGTTTTTGATATTACTGTCCGCGTCAATTAAAATACAAATATCGTGATGAGGTAAAATATATTTTGGTAATATCATTTTATCGTGATATGATTTTGTTATTCTATGGTGCGGAATAATATGTAGAACTCTATCGTTATAATTTTTAAAATAATTGGGGTTATTTGTTAGAACATAACAATGAAATCCTCTTTCCAAAATCCTTTGAACTTTATGTTCGGTACCTTTGAAATATTTTTCATCACCAAAACAGAATATACCAAAGCCCATGTTATTCATAAAAAATAATTAATATGCATAAATACCAACGTGTCTTATTTCCATACTCAAAACCGTATCGATATAGATTTTATATTCTAAGTCTCTTAATTTTCTTTGTAAACTAAAATCTTCACCTAACCAATCTTCCGTTTCATTTTTATATTCAAATTCGAAATAAGGTTTTGATAGTTTATTGAATATATCTGTTTTCATTAACATACAACCCATACCAACACCTTGCACTTCAACTAAATCATTTTGTTCTTTCATCATTAACCAACTATCCCAATCATTTATATCAGTATAAGCAACTGTTCTCAAAGGTTTCGATCTTTTCATATAATTGCAAGCAACAATATCTTTATTATGCGCTAATAATCGATTAACAATTGTGGATGGAAACATCATATCGCTATCCAACCATAATACATAATCAGCATTTATATTTTGAGCATTTTTTATTAAATTTTCCCTTTGATTCAATAATATTGTACTACTATCAAAAAACAAATTAGAGTCAATTCCTGTTTCTTGCAATGTCTTTATTAATTCAGCTAAACAAAATGCAAAGTGTGAATGAACGTTATCTCTAGTTGGGACTAAAATGGCTAATTTAATTTGTTTTCCGTCCCATATTGTGCTTTCATATATAGATTTACTCATAATCCAGGTATATTGTTAGATATTTTAGTTTCTTGTGAAGTTACGTTTCTACCTATCTCGATTAATTCTTGAGTTCTTTTAATCACTAATTTGAAATCTGATATTGGTAAATTACTTATTATTTCATATGTTTTTCTATCAAAAAAACCCGTGGTAAGAATATCAATAGCTCCCCTTTTGGCATATTTTTCGATAAAAGCCATTCTTGTTATTTCAAGGTCATTATTCAATAACCCTTTCAATTTTTTGAAATCGTGTTTGAGAAATATTTTGTTTAATGTGATGTATTCACTATTCCAACGACTACTAAAAAGACAAAGAAAATTTAACCATTTGAGTCTATTCAAAAACTTTATTAATTTTTCTTTATCAAATTCAATATCTTTCCATATGACATGTTCTAATTCATAAGGTGATGTTGATTTATTAATTTTCATACTCAAATATATGAAAAAAAAATGAAAAAATAAAATTAATACACTCCTGAGCCTGATAATCCACCAAAACTTAGTGATTCATTTGTTTGTGAACCTGAGGCAATATTATTACCAGGAGCTGAAGTATTCCTACCTCTATTTATTCCCAAGGTTCCATTCAATTTGAGACTAGCAGTAGGAATAGATCCGCTTGTGTATAAACCAAGTGCGGATCCAATCCTTCCCATACTTACCATTTGTCCTGTTGCCGGTATAACTGTAGCCATATTTATTTAATTTTCGCCTCTAAAGCTTCAATTCTTTTTAATAATTCTTTATTGGTTTCAATTAATAAAGCAACCATTTTTTCGTATTTAACTGCCTTATAACCATTGTCTCTTGTTATTACTAATTCAGGTAAAACAGCTTCAATTTCTTGTGCTATAACCCCGATATCGTGTCCTTCATATTGATGTGCACCTTCTGTAGGAATCCAATCAAATGTATAACCACCAATTTGTTTCAATATATCTAAAGAACCTGAAATTGTCAATACATTTTCTTTCAATCTACTATCTGAAGATGAATATGCGATAACGTCACCTGTGAATGTACCTGCACCAGTTACAAACAACGGTATAGATGATCTTAAAGATGAACCATCATCTGTTACAGATGAGTTAGTAACAGTTGTTGATGTAGCAAATTTAACTATAGTGTTAGCAACCCCTGATACAGTAACTGACGTTCCTGAAGAACCTGATGAACCACTAGAACCACTCACACCTGATGAACCACTAGAACCTGATGTTCCTGAAGAACCTGATGAACCTGATGAACCTGATGAACCTGATGAACCGTTAGCACCATTCACACCTGAACTACCACTTGTTCCTGAAGTTCCAGAAGAACCACTTGAGCCTGAAGACCCACTTGAACCACTAGATCCAGACGAACCCGAGGTACCTGAACTTCCACTAGTTCCTGAAGAACCCGATGAACCACTTGAACCAGAAGAACCATTTGAGCCTGATGTTCCTGAAGAACCACTTGAACCAGAAGAACCATTTGAACCTGATGTTCCTGAACTTCCTGAAGAACCTGAGCTTCCAGATGAACCTGACGTTCCACTAGAACCACTTGTTCCACTTGAACCCGAAGAACCAGATGTTCCTGAAGTACCTGAAGACCCACTTGACCCACTTGAACCAGAAGAACCACTTGAACCACTCGTTCCACTTGTTCCTGTTGAACCTGATGTACCTGAACTACCTGAAGAACCACTTGAACCAGATGAACCCGAACTACCTGATGTGCCAGATGTTCCAGAAGAACCTGAAGAACCACTTGTTCCACTAGTTCCCGATGAACCGCTCGAACCTGAAGAGCCGCTTGTGCCTGAAGAACCAGATGTTCCACTCGTTCCTGATGAACCGCTTGATCCTGATGTTCCAGATGTTCCACTTGTACCTGATGTACCACTGTAACCTACTGCACCTGCTAAACCAACTGACCAATCTGAATGTGAACCACTACCTACAGCTATTTCAACTGTTGCTGTAAATGCACCTGTAGTTGAGTTATAACTTGTTAATCTTGCTTCAATGTAGTTTGTTGTACCTGATGAAGCTGAAGATGAAAGTACCACATCTTGACCAATAGTATAAGCTAATCCTGCATCACCTGTAAATGATATTGTTGAACCACTTACAAGTCCTGTTATATTAATTGCACTTGTTGATGTTGTTGTATATATACTACCCGAAGACCCTGAAGTTCCACTTGTACCTGAAGTACCTGAAACCCCTGATGTACCCGAAGAACCAGAAGAACCACTTGTACCAGTAGAGCCTGAAGAACCTGAACTACCTGATGAACCTGAACTACCAGATGATCCCGAGGTGCCACTTGTTCCTGAACTTCCTGATGTTCCACTTGTTCCTGAAGAACCCGAAGAACCACTAGATCCTGATGTTCCTGAGCTTCCCGATGAACCACTTGATCCTGATGTTCCTGATGTACCCGTAGAACCTGAACTACCCGATGTTCCTGAAGTACCACTTGAACCACTTGTTCCACTTGTTCCTGCACTTCCTGAAGAACCGCTCGTTCCACTTGAACCCGAAGAACCTGATGAACCACTAGATCCTGAAGAACCAGATGAACCCGATGAACCTGATGTTCCTGAAGAACCATTAGAACCTGAACTACCTGAAGTACCTGAAGTACCACTTGAACCACTTGTTCCACTTGTTCCCGAAGAACCATTTGAACCAGATGAACCTGATGTTCCACTTGTTCCTGAAGAACCAGAAGAACCTGATGTTCCACTTGTTCCTGAAGAACCAGAAGAACCTGATGTTCCACTTGTTCCGGCCGAACCTGAACTACCAGATGAACCTGAAGTTCCACTCGATCCTGAACTACCAGAAGAACCTGCAGAACCCGAAGTACCTGAAGAACCTGATGATCCACTTGTACCTGAAGAACCATTAGAACCCGAAGTACCTGATGTACCACTTGTACCTGAACTACCTGAAGTACCTGATGTTCCAGAAGAACCTGAAGACCCACTTAATCCTGAAGAACCCGAACTACCAGATGAACCTGAAGTTCCACTTGTTCCTGATGTACCACTCGTTCCACTTGTTCCAGAAGAACCACTTGTACCTGAAGAACCTGAAGTTCCTGATGTACCTGAACTACCTGATGAACCCGAAGAACCATTAGATCCTGAACTACCTGAAGTTCCACTAGTTCCTGATGTTCCACTAGTTCCTGAAGTTCCTGATGACCCACTAGAACCCGAAGACCCACTTGTTCCGCTAGTTCCTGAAGAACCATTTGAACCTGATGTTCCTGAAGTACCTGTTGAACCAGATGTACCGGAAGAACCTGATGTACCAGAGGACCCTGAACTACCTGATGAACCTGAAGTTCCAGAAGTTCCTGAACTTCCTGAAATTCCACTAATTCCTGAAGAACCACTTGTACCATCAGTTCCTGAACTACCTGATGTTCCACTAGTACCTGAAGAACCTGATGAACCTGAACTTCCGCTTGAACCCGAAGAACCTGAAGTTCCAGAAGTTCCTGAACTTCCTGAAGTTCCACTTGTTCCTGAAGAACCGCTTGAACCAGATGTACCACTTGTACCGGACGTACCAGACGTTCCTGAAGTACCACTTGTACCTGAAGAACCACTTGATCCTGAAGTTCCTGAAGAACCTGAACTACCACTCGAACCTGAAGTTCCACTCGTTCCTGAAGAACCGCTCGTGCCTGAAGAACCTGAAGAACCGCTCGTGCCTGAAGAACCTGAAGAACCACTTGTTCCTGAAGAACCGCTCGTTCCACTTGAACCTGAACTACCTGATGAACCACTTGTACCACTTGTTCCTGTTGAACCTGAACTACCTGAAGTACCGCTTGAACCATCTGTTCCGCTTGTTCCGGATGTTCCGGATGTTCCTGAAGAACCTGAACTACCAGATGATCCACTTGAACCCGAAGAACCCGAACTTCCACTCGTACCTGAAGTACCTGACGTACCTGAAGGTGCGTTGAATGATGTAACTAAATAAGAATAGTTAGCGTTACCTTCAGTGTAAAAAGTAAATGAAATGCTTGAACTATTATTATTTGTTGAATATAATTTTGTATAAATTCTATCTGTTGGGTCTAATACCGCTCCTGCATAGAATGAATCAAAATAGTAAGAATATGGTGTAGATGTTGTTTGTAAAGTTACTGTTCCTGTTGTAAATAATAAAGTTGAAGCTCCACCAATTGAATATTTGTATACTTCTGCATATAAATCTATACTTGACGCATTTGCATCAGTGCAAGTAATGTTTAAATTGAAACCCCAAACACCACCAGGTATTAAACTAACATCAGGAGAACCTGTATCTGTTGCGAATGTTTCCCATAAATGTGCACTTGTATTACCATTTGTTGAAACAACTAAGCTTTGTTGAGATACTGTAGTTGCTGTTGTAGACATTTCTTTATATGTCGGACTACCAAATGCTGTATTAGTATTATTTGATTGGTTGAAATAATATATTTGACCTCCTGAGATACCATCTCTACCATTTTGACCTGAGGTACCGCTTGTTCCACTTGTTCCATCAGAACCATTTACTCCCGATACACCACTAGAACCACTTGTTCCGTTTGAACCACTTGTTCCTGAAGTTCCGCTTGTTCCACTTGTACCCGAGGTTCCTGATGTTCCAGAAGAACCTGATGTTCCAGAAGAACCTGATGTTCCACTTGAACCACTTGAACCTGATGTTCCAGAAGAACCTGATGTTC
>Ga0007857_1000189_pt1 | contig 18166 bp, 14 predicted proteins | sample CryBogCBH10Oct08_FD_71210 | JGI IMG/M metagenome (GOLD analysis project Ga0007857, IMG submission 71210) | Freshwater microbial communities from Crystal Bog, Wisconsin, USA - CBH10Oct08 | ecosystem: Environmental > Aquatic > Freshwater > Lake | place: Crystal Bog, Wisconsin, USA | collected... | reverse complement strand
CTTGTGGGGTTAAATACTATCCAGCCGTTTTTGGTTGGATTAAAACCTGGATCTTCAAAGCCTTCAAATATTGGTAATACAGAAGCAGCAATTGGTGAATTATTAAAGTTAACCACCTTAGTCAAAGTATCATCGTTAGTGAAGCTATCTACCAAGCCATTTGGGCTACTGGTAAAGAATTTAAGTACGTTAGTACCGTTGTTTAAATGTTGTAGAGGTAAGGTAAATACATCACTTTTAGCATAGTCTAAACTGGTAGTAAATGTTTGCTTAGCCATTAATACACCATTATTAAGAACACCTACGGTTATAGACTTTAATAAAGTAGAACCATAATTAGTTACCTGTAATTTAGGAGTAAAAGTATCTGCACCACATACTGGGGTACTATAATTTACAGAAGTACAACCCACAATTTGATTACCACCAGGGTTTACAATGGAAGTTGCAGATGCTTCATTTTGAGGAATACTATCGGGCAATAAATATCCTTTAGTAGTCCAATATCCTGGTCGGAAATTATCTATTACATAATGCATTCTAATAACCTGGTTTTTAGTGAACATAGTTAATGCTATATCATCACTATAATCCATGAAATTCTGAAACATTTTAGGTATAGATGGTGTGCAACCATTTTTTGCACCTGCAGCAGGCACTCCATAAGTAGCTGCACTAGTAGGAGGAGTATCATCATTTGCAGTTGTAACCATATTAGCAGGAAGTGCTAAACCAGCAGAAGATAAATTTGTAGTAAAATCAGCACTGGTACATCCTCCCTGAAAAGGATGGCAAAGACCCATATTATGTCCTATTTCATGTACACAGGTACGGGCCAAATTATATGCTGATGCACTGTAACAACTATTATGAGAAAAACCAGTATAATCACAACAAATACCATCAATAGAATTTCCTGTTTGAAATGCAGGACCTATCTCTGGTGAAATACCTAATAAACCTAGAGCAGAACCATTACCTACCCAAAGGTTGTAATATTGAGTAATATCCCACGGAGGTAACCCTGCTGCTGCAGTTTTAATTGTTTGTGGATTTCCTCCGCTAATAGTACCTACACCTACTTTACGTTCTATACCGGTAGTATATTTTCCATTTATATCCCTTCTGGCAAGTGTAAAGCGAATTTGAGAATGACCTCTTACGCTATAAAAGGGAGAACCATTGGCACTGTCAGGATTAAAACCACTGTAATCAAGATTTAATCTATTGATGAAATATTGTACATCATCATCGGTAATAATATTGGGGTTTGGTAATACAATATGAACTACAACTGGAATAATAACGGTATCGCCATTAGCAAAACTTTTTGCAGCAGATCCTTTATGTGCTACTGTATTTATTGAATGATTTCTTATATAGCTATCAGGATCCTTTAGTTTAGCTTCATAATCTGCTTTGTAAGCTGAATCGGTTAAAAGCCGCTGGTTTATGGCTTCGGATGTACCACATCTTTGAATTAACTGTGCGTTTAATGTGTTATTAAATACAGCTAAAAAACTAAAACATAAAAAAATAAATCGGATCAATTTCACGCTCATTTATTCAATTTTTAATGATAAAATTTAAAAACAAGGGGTGAATGTATAAAATAAAATAATATAGAAATTAATATCAAGTAAAAACATCATTTTAAAACTTAAAAAATCTAAAATGGTTTTAATTTTTCTGATATCAGATTCAAGATCGTTCAACTGTTGTAAAATTTTACAATTTTTACTAATGAGGAGTTGATGATGATTAAAAATAGTCTAGTTTTAGAAATCAAGCAGTTTAGCAACCTTATTATAAAATAATAATTCCGGATTAATGCTATACATTTAGTTAGAATGCAACAAACAAAAACGATACAATTTACTTAAATGCTTACTATAAATGGAGTAATTGTCTTGCTTATTTATGCTTTGTCCATTATTAATCCTTTTTGAAGTAGAAATTCTGCAAAATCTGGGTTAAAAAAATCTTTATAAAACCGTTACAACGTCAGCATTATATCTTTGGGAACTTTTCGTATAAAATAGAATAGTATTTCTGATGAATAAATTATATAAACTGTTTTTGAGTTTTGCTGTGCTTTGGACTACAATTGCAGTAGCTCAACCTAAAAAAGTTATTGCTGATAAAATTATTGCACAAGTAGGAGATAAGATAATTCTTCGCTCCGATATTATTAATGCTATAGCTGATTATAAACGTCAGGGACAAGAGAATTCATTACCACCAAATCCTGAATGTGCTTTTCTGGAAGGTCAGCTAATTCAAAAATCTTTAGTTATTCAGGCAGAAAGAGATTCTTTGGTAGTAGGAGAGGATGAAATAGATGCTGCTTTGGATAATCAGATTCGTGGTTTTATTCGTGAATATGGTTCTCAACAAGTGCTGGAAGAAATTGCAGGCAAAACAATTTATCAGATAAAAGAAGATTTCAGACAAAATTTTAAAGAAAGAAAGCAAGCAGAGCAAATGCGTTCTAAAATTCTTGAAAATGTAAAAATGACTCCTAACGAAGTAAAAGCGTACTTTGATTTAATTCCTAAAGATAGTCTTGCTTTTTATGAAAGTGAATTGGAATTAACGCAGGTTGTAATTACTCCTAAAGCCAATAAAGATGTAGATGAATATATCATTAAACAATTATACGATTATAAAAAACAGGTAGAGGCAGGTCAGAAGAAATTTGAACAATTAGCTAAACTGTTTTCTGAAGATCCAGGTAGTAAAGAAAATGGAGGTCAATACAATGTAAACCGTAACGATAAAATTTGGGATCCTGCATTCTTTTCTGCAGTATTTAAATTAAAAGAAGGGCAGATTTCTTCTGTTATCAAATCTAAGTTTGGTTATCATATCATACAACTTGTAAGTCGCTCAGGGGATGATGCAGTTATTCGTCATATTCTTAAAGTACCTCCTGTAACTGATGAAGAAATAAATATTGCAAAAGCAAAACTGGATACTGTACGAGGTTATATAGTAAATAAACAAATTTCAATAGGAGAGGCGGTTACCCATTTTAGTGATGATGAAAATAGTAAGTTTAATGGTGGACAAATACAAGGAAGAGATGGATCTACTTTTTTAAGCATTGATCAATTAGATAAAGATCTGGTATTAGCTATTAAGGATTTGAATGTAGGTGATTGTTCTAAACCTCAATTTTATACCGATGAAAGAGGCAGGAAACTAGTACGTATTGTATACCTTAAAACAAGAACATCGCCTCACAGGGAAAATCTAAAGGATGATTATAATAAAATAGCACAACGGGTATTAGAAACCAAGAAACAAAAGAAACTAGAACTTTGGTTTAAAGAACACTTGCCTACTTATTATATTCTGATTGACAAAGAGTTTTCTACTTGCCCTAGTCTGGCATCTTGGTTTCAAAATAGTGCAACAAACTAATACCAATGAAGAAGGTTTTCCCTTTATTGGTGCTATTTGCAATTTATTTATCTAACTCATCTGCACAGGTTCCCCAGCATCTTAAACTGTTGAACGAATATGTAGTACCATTTAATAAAGTATTTAAGAACACTACTATTGGTGGTCTTTCTGCCATAGATTATGATACTAAATCAGGTAATTATTACTTTATAAGTGACGATAGAAGTGCCGTGAATCCTGCAAGGGCATATAAGGCAACAATTAAACTTACTGATAAAGGAATTGATACTGTAATATTTACGGACGTTATTACTTTTAAACAGTTTGATAATACTATCTATCCAAACTCTAAGTCTGATCCTGCTCATACTCCCGATCCTGAATCAATACGATTTAATCCTCTTACAAATCAATTGGTATGGAGTAGTGAAGGGGAAAGGATTGTAAATAATAAAGATACAGTTCTGGAAAATCCTGCTATTACAATAGCTAATCTAGCTGGAAAAGCGATAGACTCATTTCCTATGCCAGCACAGTTGTATATGCATAGTACTAATGAAGGACCAAGACAGAATGGCGTATTGGAAGGGTTGGCATTTACACCAGACTTTAAATATTTATATACTTCTGTAGAAGAGCCTTTATATCAGGATGGAAACAGGGCAGCACTTGATTCTCAGAAAACGTATTGCCGTTTTATAAAATACAATGTGGCTGGTAAAAAACCTGAAGCGCAGTATGCATATCCATTAGATCCGGTTGCTTATGCTCCCAATCCTAAAGGAAGCTTTATGGTGAATGGTATATCGGAAATTTTGTGGGTAAGTGAAGATCATTTTATTGCTATAGAAAGGTCTTATTCTACCGGCAGATTATCCTGTACTATTAAATTGTATTTAGTAGATATCTCAAAAGCGGATAACATTAATGAGGTAAAATCACTAATAAAGAATCCTCCAGTACATGCAGCAGCAAAAACCTTATTGTTGAATATGGATTCATACAATCGCTATATCGACAATATAGAAGGGATAACTTTTGGACCACTATTACCCAACAGTCATAGAAGTATTATAGTAGTATCTGATAATAACTTTCTTCCATTTCAGAAGACGCAACTATTTGCATTTGAAGTATATTAACAGGGAGATAGGCAGAAGAAAGGATACAGTATAAACCAGATTTAATACTAATGATACTGTATTTATATTTTACCTGCTAATTTGTTAATCTGCCAATTCACTAAACTATTTTATATTCATTTTTCGATGATTATCCCATCATCAAATTAGTTCACCCATCCCGCTACTGTCTTTACCCATTCAGGATTAGTATTTAAGCATGGAATTAATTCAAAGCTTTCTCCTCCAGCTTCCATAAATGTTTTCTTACCTTCCATAGCTATTTCTTCCAATGTTTCCAGACAGTCGCTAACAAATGCAGGACAAAGTACTACCAGCTTTTTTACTCCTTCTCCAGGTAACGCTGTTAAGCGGTCTACTGTATATGGAGGAATCCATTGTTCTCTACCAAGTCTTGACTGGAAAGAATTTTCTACTTTCCCTGCAGGAATCTGCAACTTTTCTACTACCAGTTTAGTAGTGGTAAAGCATTGATGTTTATAACAGGTTTTATGGGCAACAGAATCTACATTACAACAGTCTGCAGATACTACACAATGACTATGTGTTGGGTCTGCTTTTGTTAAATGTCTTTGAGGCAACCCATGATAGCTAAATAATATTTTATCATATGGTTTATCAAGGTATGGTCGGATGCTCTCCGCCATTGCATCTATATAATGTGGTTCATTATAAAAAGGTGGGATGAACTCCAGACTAAAAGAATAGTTGTTATTTGCCAGAACTGATTTTGCCTGTTCTACTGCAGTTTCATAACTGCTCATTGCATAATGAGGATACAAAGGAATAGCCAACACATTTTTAGCAGTAGGTACTTTTTCTTTTATAGCATCAAATGCACTTTTAACGGTAGGATTTCCATAACGCATAGCAATCTCTACCGGAACTTCTACCAAAGCTTGTACCGCTTTTTGTAGCTGCATTGTTAGTGATATTAAAGGAGATACATTTTCTTTCCAGATACGGGAATAAGCATGTGCAGAATTTTTAGTTCTGAAAGGAACAATTATCCCTCTTACCAGAAGTAATCGGAAGATGTAAGAGTAGTCTATTACTCTTTCATCCATTAAAAATTCACTTAAGTATTTTTTTACATCTTTTTGATCCGGAGAATCAGGAGAACCAAGATTCATCAATACTACCGCATCATACCTATTGTTCTGCATTATTTATATTTTGTACCAAATAGCCAATTACTGAATAAGCTAATTAGTTAATTGATTTAAAAAATTTCCTTAACAACATTTCTAACCACTTTTGGTTTACCCAATGTGTAATAGTGTAATACCGGCACCCCAAATTTTTTTAATTCTTTACTTTGTTGTATCAGCCATTCCGTGCCTATCTGTTCTACTTCTTCATCGGTTTTAGCTTTCATTACCGCATTGGATAAATCGGTAGGAATATCCACATGGAATATTCTTGGAAGTACGGTCAATTGCTTTTTAGTTGTAATAGGTTTCAGTCCTGGTATAATAGGAACATGAATACCTGCTTCATTGCAGGAAGATACAAAGTCGAAAAATTTCTGGTTATCAAAGAACATTTGTGTCATTATATATTCTGCACCTGCATCCACCTTTGCTTTTAGATATTTTAAATCAATTTCTAAGTTTGGAGCTTCAAAATGTTTTTCAGGATATCCGGCAACTCCAATACAGAATTTAGTTTTGCCACCATCTCTGATGTCTTCGTCTACATAAATACCATGATTAAGACCACCCACTTGTTTCAATAAATCTATAGCATAGTTATTACCATCTTTTTCAGGCTCGAAGCTTGCTTCGTTTTTTGCAGCATCACCTCTTAATACCAATACATTATCTATTCCTAGAAAGTTAAGATCTATCAGTGCGTCCTCTGTTTCTCTTTTTGTAAAACCGCCACAGATAATATGTGGTACAGCATCTATCTGATAATGGTTCATTATAGCAGCACAAATGCCCACCGTACCCGGTCTTTTACGAACTTCGACTTTTACAAATGTTCCATCGGTTTTCTTCTTGAACATCGATTCGCTTCGATGATAGGTAACATTCACCCAAGAAGGTTTAAACTCCATTAATGGGTTCAAATGATCGTATAAACTGGTGATTGTCTTTCCTTTCAATGGGGGCAATACCTCAAAAGATAGTAATGTATCTTTAGCTATATTAATATGTTCAGTTACTTTCATGTTGCTTCTTTGGGTGCAATATTATTCAATAATATGATTAATAGCAAGAAAGAATATAATGCAGAAATAAGCAAATAGGAGTGGGTAGTCAGAAATTGTACAAGTTGCAAGTTGCTATAAGCAGCAACTTTGCTCCTTTACGTATACTAAAGAATATTTGTATTCTTCTATCTACATCCTCCTTACTCAACTGTTTATTTACCAATTGTCTCCTTGCCTATTACTACTTTTTTAGTTCTATTTCTTTTTATATAATGGAACCGTACTACAAGGCTCTCCATACATGATGCTTTTTACTACCGGACGAATTTTTTGAGTAATAGCTACATATGCTGATTCGGGAATATGTACTTCACCACAACCTTTTATTACAATTCTTTTGTCTTCAAATTCATGCAAGTCCAATTGTGCTATTCTATTAGCTAAAACTGTTTCTATTAATTGATTTTCATTGCCCATCACTACTTCCCTTGCAATAGGTTGCAAGTAGGTTACAGCTAGCATATATGCCCATACAGGTATTATAGCATCAGCTGTACAAGTAATAGCCACATTCTTATTGGTAAATGGTTCCCAGTCCAGTTGTTGTAAGGCCTGACGATAATCTTTTTCTTTCAGTATCAGCCCCATAAAAAGGAAGTCTTTTAAATCAAAAACCTTTATCTCTTCCTTCGGATATAAATCCTCCAAGTTAAAAGATACAATACCACTTTCTGCAACTTTATTAATAATAGGTTCCATCCTACAAAATTAAGGACAAGAAGGAATTAAGACTTACGAATTACGAATTTATATAGTTAGAAGTATAACAAATCTGAGATGGTATTAATCCGCCAATCTGTTGATTAGCCAATTCGCTAATCAGTATTCAAACCCCACCAACAAAAAGAGCGACTCTGTTTCCGGAGTCGCTCTTTTTTATTCCAAATTCCCATTTAGGGTATACGGCTAATAGAATTTACTTCTGAAATCTTTAATAGAAGCATCTTTTTTCAAGGCTTCGCTACCACGGTAAACCGCCATTCTTGTTCCTTGCAAAATTTGTTGCTTAATATTATCATCGCTTTCAGTAGTTGGTTTAGTACCAATATTTTCCACTCTTAAAGAGAATACACCAGTAGAACCAGCTATAGCTTCAGTAACTTTTCCTTTGATATCTTTATTAAATGCAAGACCTAAGAACTTATTATCGTTTCCAATTCCTGGAACAAAAGCATTGGCAAAAGAAAGACTGTCTGCTTTTTGTACCTGAGCACCAGAAGTACTAGCGATAGCTTCTAAAGAACCTCCCTTAAATTTGGTGTCAATAATTTGTTTTGCTTTCTTTTCATTCTTAACCAAGGATTCAATTTGCGGACGTAAAGTTTGTGCAGAAGGAATACCTGGTTTGTTTACAGCAGTTACAATAGCAACTACCAGTATATTGCTATTTACTCCAGCATTCACTTCAAAAGGTTGTTCGCTTACATCTCCAACACTATGTTCGTAAACCCATCTTACTATCTGACGAGCAGAACTTAAACCAGGAACAGAACCTTCGTTTTCTTTCAATTCGTTAGCGGGAGTAGCTGATTTATTTAATTTTTTAGCATTCTCATCAAATAAAGCTTTAGTTTTTGAAGTTGCAGCAAACTGTGCAGCAGCAGTACTTACCACATTTACAGTTTCGTTACTTACATTGATAGGACGAGATAAGTAAGCTATTTTATAAGCAGGAGAAGAACCTTTTTGTCCTAAAACTTCTACATAATGCAAACCATATTCTGTTTCGATAGTACCTTTTGAACCAACTGGTTTACCAAAAGCAAAATCATTGAAAGAAGCAACCATTCTGGAAGTAACAAAGTAATCGTATACACCACCTTTATCCTTATTGCCATCATCAGAATACTTAGCACAAACTGAATCGAAACTTACGCCGCTCTTAATTAAAGCTTCTACAGTATCCATTCTTTTACGGGCAGTACTATCATCTCTGCTTCTTACAGACTGTCCAGTCTGAGGATCTTGCTGATGTGTAGCTACCAGAATGTGGCGAACCTTTGCTGAATCAGGCCATTGTTTAATGTCTACCATTTTGGCAATTACAAAGTTGTTTCCATCTGCATAAGGACCATAAGTAGCTCCTGGAGCCAACTTAAATAAAGAATCCTTTACAGGTTGTTTTATTTCTCCTTTTGTGATATAGCTATCATAGAACTGCATTTCTGAAGATGTTTTAGCAAAGAAATTTTTCATATCCTTTGAAGCAACAAAATCAGGTTTAATAGTTTCCAACTGTGTTTTAGTTACGGCGCTATCTGCAGCAGTAGGCGCTACATCGAAAGCTACAAAAGAAATGCCTCTTGTTTCTTCGTCTTTCTCGTATTCTTTTCTGTGTTTGCTTGCATAAGCTACTATTTCATCGTCCGATACTTTTACAGCAGAATCAGATACGCTTGAATAAGGAACATATACATACGATACAGAAGCAATACTTCCTGCTTCAGCCTTTTGTTTTTCTATCAGCCACTTAGGAGCATAAGAGGACTGCGTAAGAATACTTTGATATTTTTGTTGTAAAGTTTGTTGAATTGTAGGTTTAATGTAAGCTTCAGCAATTTGATCTAACTGCTCGGTATTCTTCGATTTCTTTAATTGAGCAAATGCTTGTCTAGCTTGATCTGCATTAAATATACCTGTTTTAGGATCGGTAAATTCACGTTTTAGCGGAGAGTTTTCTCCAAACATTACTTCACTCAATTCTTTGTTGGTACATTTCAAACCAAGTTTATCGTACTCTTGTTGCTGCAGAATTGTATTAACTTCCTGATTCCACAATTGAGGAATTAATTGTTCTCTTGATTGGTTTTTACCATACAATTCAATTTTCTTGTCAAAATCTTCTTTTTCAATAGTTTGACCATTTACTTTACCAACGGTACTGGTATTAGCAAAAAGACTTCCTCTTCGGCCAAGACCATCCTGTAGGATAAATGAAATAAGGGCAATAGCAATGATACTAAAAATGATCCATGCGCCTTTGTCGCGTATGCGTTGAATAACAGACATAATTTTCCTATTGTAATATTTAAAAGGATGGCAAAAGTAAGGGAATCTTGCTATTGGACAAATATCAATGAAATTTTAAATTTTTTAATCCCCTATAAGGGAATTATGAATTAATGATTATGAATTAAAAAAAGAAAACAAAAGTAGATTACTTATGATATACTAAATAAAGTAAGTGAACTCTCTTGGATGATGTATTCGTCTTCTTTTTTCCTTGATTATAGACTTCAAAACACTTGTATATTTTTTATAGACATCTGTTTACCATTCATAATTGAGTATTTCAAAAAAGATTTAACTTCTACGTCCAAGTCCTTAGCTAATAGTATATGCAGATTAAAGCTTTTCAGACGATTGAGCTGATCATAACAAAAGTTCTTGATATTATTGAATAACAATATAAATATTTTTAAAGTTGTCTGACTGGATTAGAAAATAGATTAAAGATTTAATCCCAATTATATTTTTGTATACCGAAACTAAGTAATTGCAACTACTTGATGCAATTACTTACATCACAGCTACAGAAAATGACGTGAGTGAACTACAAATTTTTAGCAAAAAAGTGTCTCTTATGCAAGAGCAATCCAATTCTTCCTCTCCATTTTTTATTGCAAACTGCATTATTAATTGTCATTACTATTATGTTACAGCTTTTTGTTTATTCATTACACTCATACCAAAATTTTTAATTGCACTAAATCTTACCATCAGATAACTCTAGCGATTTTCTACAGTAATGAAAAGAAACAGTCCAATTCTGGGAAAAGGTACTTCAGCTTTGAAGGATTTCCCTTTAGTACTGTAATAAAATACTAAAAGTCTCTAGTATCGCGCTACAGCACTCTACCAGTTCATTACAGGACTGTAATAAAACACTTGCGTTGGCTAGGGAAATACTTCTATATTCAGATATTTTATATGCCTTCAACATCATTTAAAATTAAGGCTACTATACCTCAATGGAGTATAATTGAAAGACTTTTAAGGAAATAATTTTAATATTCACTAGAATTTTACTGCATCAAGTTGTTTTTAATATTCTTCCAGGTTTGTTCTCTTTCTGCATTTAATACATTGGTAGTATCGTGGGTAGATACAAACTTATCGGCATTCTTTATTCTTTCTTTGGTTAATGGATGCGAGCTTATGAAGGATAAGGAACTAGGTATATCATCGTGTGCCTTTTGTAACGATTCCATTAGCATCTTCATGCCTTTAGGATTTATTTTATTATCTACCATTAGGTGCATGCCTTGTTCGTCGGCTTCTCGTTCCAGATTGCGACTATAGCTCATCATTCTAAACGTATTTGCGTTAGTTAGTAAAGCCCCTCCACTACCCATACCACTGGTAATTATGGACAATAAAACCGAAGAACTTAAGTTGGTAAGCATAGTACGAAGGCTATGACGATAATTTACATGCGAAGATTCGTGGGAGAGCAAAGCCACCAATTCGCCAGAAGTATTCATTTTATCTAGCAGACTCATATACACTACTATATGTCCGCCTGGCATGGCAAATGCGTTGAATTTAGGATTCTTAACATCGTTTATGACTGTTACTTTTATTTTATACTTACCACTAAGCTGCAAACCACCTGCAAACCTTCCCAGTTCGACAGTTAAAGCAGAATCTACCGTTTCCTCTTCTATCATGGAATTGTATAAACTCTCGCCCATTGAGGTCTCTTGTTTTGCCGATATTACTTTCATTCCAATAGTAGGAATTATATAAGTAGAACAGAGGTAAAGAAATGCAAACAATCCTATTACTATGGCCGATAGCGATAGCCAGTTTAGGCGCATCAAGGAATGGGTAATGCCCTTTTTGTATTGATCTATTTCTTTTCTTATAGTTTCCCAATGTGGATTATCCTCTTGTATAAGCAAGTAAGCAGTAGATTGTTTATTTAGATAAACAAATACTTTATTATTGTTACGATTATAATGACATTCTTTTAGGGCAAAGTAAAGCGGTAGCTCCGTTTGTTCGGTATCAATTATATATATATTCCCACGATCTATTTCTACCGATACATCAAACGGTTTGGAAGTATTGCCACTATAAAAAGAAATCTGCTGAAAGCTGTTCACAATAACCTGTTTATTAAATTACAAAACCTAAATCGAGGAAGTCGGCAAGATCCGCCCCAGTTGCATTGCTATAATCTTCCTGAGATTGTTGCAATTCATCGAAAGAATAGTTGCCTATAGCTGTAATATTATGCCCTACATAAGTAAGGGTTCTGCAAACTGCCCAGGAATAACCAAGACCAAGTGTTAGTATAACAATAAAGAAGTTGCCAATCATTAAACCAGCATAACTACCACCGGTAGCATTGGAACGGAACATTACGCCACGACCATTCTGGTATAATTCCAGATTATTTACATAATAATCAAAAATATCTTTCTGCCACCAGAACCAATAAATACCAAGGGTACAAAGGGTTAGAAAATAACCTTTTAAATTCAAAACAAAAAAGTCGGAACCATCTCCTTTGTAGCGGAATTCAGCATTGCCTATTCTTATATTACCCACTACATATTTTCTTAATTCTATTGTAAACCAGGCGCCATAAACACCAAAGGTGATGATGGTAAAAAATATCCCTTTTAAAAACAATAGAAATAGTTCTTTTTTAGTGCCCGTGTAACCAAAACGAATTCCACGCCAAACGGTTTTTGCCATTCGGTATTTAAAGGAGCCATGAATAGCTATAGGGATAATAGCAAATAAAAAAAGGTAAATAAAAAATGCAGCTAATATTGGTTTTTTAAACAGGAATACCAATAATAGGAATACACCATAACCAATGAATATAAATAGAATAGCTTTAATAAATCCTTTAAACATCTCTTTTCCTGTACCTGTAAATGCTAGTGGATGATCTTCGAAAATGATCTGACTATAAACGTATTGCAACTTAGCAGCCTTTGCCCACGGATAATATATACCAAGTGTAAGGAAAGAAAGAATGGCATTGATAATCTGAATTTTAAACAAATCAACTCCTTTGCCACTAAAGGAAAGATTATAAATATTTACTTCGGGTTGTGTGTCCATTTCGCAGTATTTAGTTGCGATAAAAATAAGGAAAACTCTATATGAAATGTATTAAACTAAAATTATTTATTTTTACCCAATAATTATTTTGCAATGATGATAAGGACAAAGAATTTACTCACTTTAGTGGTGTTACTGACAATAGTTGTTTTTTCTTGTAAAAAATCGGATGAATCAAATGGTAATCAAAATGTATATCCCGATCCACATACTGCATTGGTGTTGAAAGATGTGGCTTATGGTTCAGATTCACTTCAAAAATTTGATATCTACCTACCTGCAAACCGAAGTATTGATAGTACAAAGGTTTTGTATCTGATACATGGTGGTGCATGGATAGCAGGGGATAAGAAAGATTTTGATTCGAATGTACTTGTAATGCAGTCGCTATTGCCACAATATGCATTTGTAAATATCAATTACAGACTGGCTTCACTTACCGGCACCAATGAATGGCCTACCCAAATGACGGATGTAAATGCGGCCATAAACTTTGTAATGAATCTGAACAGTTATTATCAGATAGATAACGCAAAATCGGCAGTAATGGGAGCCAGTGCAGGAGCACAACTGGCTTTATTAAAAGGCTATATGTACAATAATAATCAAAACATAAAAACGGTGGTGGATTTGTTTGGTCCAACCGATATGGTTGATTTATACAACCACCCTTCCAACCCAAATTATCCATCACTTTTACAGATATTTATGTCTGGTACTCCTACATCAAACTATAGCAATTATATTAGTGGTAGTCCATTATATGCTGTTAATTCAACGGTGCCCCCTACCATTATTTTTCATGGTACAGTGGATAGTACTGTGCCAATTCATCAAAGCGATAGTTTATATGCAAGATTGGGCAATGCAGGTATCATTAAACAATATGTAACTTATGCTGGGCAAGGTCATGGATGGACAGGCCCAAATCTGATAGATACTTACAATAAAGCAGCCGCTTTTTTAGTGGCGAATAATAAGTAAGAGATTGATGGTTTAACTGTTTAATGGTTAAAATAGAGAGAGCGGTTTCAAGTCTAAAACCGCTCTCTATCAGTATAGTTGTAAAAATTTAGCTAGTCCATTTTCTTAGAATCTTCAATAAACTTTGCCAGACCGATATCAGTTAATGGATGTTTTAATAATCCCAGAATAGAATCCAAAGGACAGGTACAAACATCAGCACCTGCTTCGGCACAACGGATAATATGATTTGGATTACGGATGGAAGCCGCTAATATTTGTGTTCTAAAACCTTGAACACTATAAATATTTGAAATTTGTTCTATCAACTGTACGCCATCCCAACCACTATCATCTATTCTTCCTAAGAATGGAGACATATAAGTAGCACCAGCCTTTGCTGCAAGTAAAGCTTGCCCAGCTGAGAATATTAAAGTACAGTTGGTTTTAATACCATTGTCCGAAAACCATTTGATAGCTTTAATACCATCTTTAATCATGGGTATTTTAACTACTATATTTGGGTGAATAGCTGCTAGCTTTTGTCCTTCTTCTACCATTGATTTAAAATCAAGTGAAAGTACTTCTGCACTAATATCTCCATCTACAATATCACAGATTGTTTTATAGTGATTCAGTATATTTTCAGTTCCTTTAATTCCTTCTTTAGCCATTAAGGATGGATTGGTGGTAACCCCATCTAAAATACCTAATTCATTAGCTTCTCTTATGTGAGCAAGGTTTGCTGTGTCGATAAAAAACTTCATATATTATGTTTGAATTTATTCCTAATAGGTTGCAAATGTGCAATATTTTCCGGAAAAGTCCGACAAAGAATTAGTAGGAATAAAGGAAGTTAAAATTAGGAGAATAAAAAAAGCCCGGTAAAATACCAGGCTTCTTTATATATCGTATAGTATATATTATACTTTAAAGTGAGCGAAAGCTTTATTAGCTTCAGCCATACGGTGTGTATCTTCTCTCTTTTTAAAAGAGGCGCCTTCACCTTTACTAGCTCCAATAATTTCGTTAGCTAATTTATCAGCCATTGTTTTACCGTTTCTTTCACGGCTATATCTTATTAACCATTTCATAGAAAGAGATATTTTTCTATCTGGTCTTACTTCAGAAGGGATTTGAAAAGTAGCTCCACCTATTCTACGGCTTCTTACTTCTACAGCAGGAGTAACATTTTGCAATGCTCTTTTCCAAATTTCATAACCATCTTCGTTGGTTATTTTAGATACCTTATCCAAAGCATCATAAAAAATAGTGAATGCTACACTTTTTTTACCTTGCCACATAAGATTGTTCACAAAACGAGTAACTAATACATCGTTGTACTTTGCATCTGGAGCTAACGGTATTTTTTTGGCTTGTGCTTTACGCATGATTTAATTTTTAATTAAGCTGAATTTCTTCAAGTTTTAAAACTTTACTCAGCAGTATGATGAAATTTATTTCTTAGCTTTTTCCTTCTTTGTACCGTATTTAGAACGACTTTTCTTTCTGTCCTTCACACCAGCAGTATCTAAACTACCTCTTACGATATGATAACGTACACCTGGCAAATCCTTAACACGACCACCACGTATCAATACGATTGAGTGCTCTTGCAAGTTGTGTCCTTCACCTGGGATGTAGGCAATAACTTCGATTTTGTTTGTTAAACGAACCTTAGCAACTTTTCTCAAAGCTGAGTTCGGTTTCTTTGGTGTAGTAGTGTACACCCTTGTACAAACACCTCTTCTTTGAGGGCAAGCATCAAGTGCTCTAGATTTGCTTTTCGCTCTAATGATCTCGCGACCTTTTCTTACTAGTTGTTGTATAGTAGGCATTATTGACCTTTATTTTTTGGGACGGCAAAAGTAAGAGCCTTTAGTATATCAACCAAATTATTAATAAAATAAATGTAGAATAAGTTTTTTATTAGCACTTTTTTATCAACTAGATTGACTCTTTTACACTTTTAAGAGTCGTTTTTATCTAAAACCTCTCATTCCAGGTACTCCACCCATTGGCATTTTACTCATCATACCCATCATTTTCTTCATTTGTTCAAATTGCTTTATAAAGGCATTCATTTCAGCAATATCTTTTCCACTACCTTTTGCAATTCTTAATTTTCTACTTTGAGTAAGTATATCCGGGTTCTTTCTTTCATCAGGAGTCATAGACTGAATCATAGCTTCTATACCCTTAAAACTATTATCATTAATATCAACATTGCTCAATTGATTACCAATGCCAGGCAACATGGACATCACATCTTTTAGGTTACCCATCTTCTTTATCTGCTGCAATTGCTCGTAAAAATCCTGAAAATCAAACTTGTTTTGTTTTATTTTCTTCTCCAGTTTCTTTGCCTGCTCGTCATCGTAGGCATTCTGTGCTCTTTCTACCAAAGAAGCAATATCTCCCATTCCAAGAATACGTTGAGCCATACGTTGAGGATAGAAAACATCGATAGTTTCCATCTTTTCTCCGCTACTTACGAACTTGATAGGCTTATTTACTGTATATTTAATGGTCAAGGCTGCCCCACCTCTGGTATCTCCATCCAGTTTGGTTAGTACCACACCGCTAAAGTCCAAACGGTCATTAAATGCTTTGGCAGTATTCACTGCATCCTGTCCTGTCATGGAATCTACTACGAATAGTATTTCACTTGGATTAACAGCTTTTTTAATATTTGCTACCTCCGTCATCATCACTTCATCTACAGCCAAACGACCAGCAGTATCAATAATGATTACATTCTTATTGGTTTTCTTAGCTTCAGCAATAGCGTTCTGTACAATTGAAACGACGTCTTTATTCTCTCTTTCAGCATAGATAGGAATACCAATCTGCTCGGAAAGAACGGTTAACTGATCTATTGCCGCCGGACGATACACATCAGCAGCTACCAATAATGGAGATTTACCCTTTTTAGTTTTCAGATAATTTGCCAGCTTACCTGAGAAAGTTGTTTTTCCACTACCCTGCAAACCAGCAATCAATATAATAGTAGGATTGGCATTCAGTGTAAGTTCTGCTTCTTCACCACCCATTAAATCGGTTAATTCATCCTGCACAATCTTGATCATCAACTGACCAGGACTGATAGAATTCAATACTTTTTCACCTACAGCTTTGTCTTTAACCCTATCCGTAAATTCTTTAGCTATTTTAAAGTTTACATCGGCATCAATCAATGCTCTTCTGATATCCTTTACCGTGTTGGCAATATTAAGATCTGTAATTCTGGCCTGCCCTTTGAGGTTCTTAAAAGCTGATTCTAATTTCTCCGTTAAATTCTTAAACATGAAATTCTGTAATTATTAGTTCAAAACACTATGATAAATAAAAAAGTGAACCAAGAAGTTCACTTTAATGTTGCAAATATATATGTTGGAATTTTCTATTTGAAATAAGAAGTTGTTTATGCAAAATGTAAATCCCTCCTTTTAACCCAGAAAAACTTTTAAATCCTGACAGCTTTGAGCCGTTCTCATTTTAAAGATAGCCTTATCTTTTATCTGCCTTACTCTTTCTCTGGTAAGATTGAATCTTTCCCCAATGTCTTCCAATGTTAAGCAATGTTCTACTCCTATACCAAAGAAATAGCAAACTACCTTTTTTTGTTTATCTGTCAAAGTTCGCATAGCCAACTGAATTTCTTTTTGTAAAGATTCACAGTAGTCTACTTGTTTATCGGTACTATCCGCATTCGGGTTGCACATTACATCTACAAGAGAAGTCTCTTCTCCATCCTGAAGAGGCGAATCCATACTTACCGATTTCTGTGCGCTTGTAAGCATTTCTTTAATTTCTATTAGATCAATGTCCAGTATTTCGGAAAGTTCTTCTTCGCTAGGTTCTCTTTCGTTTTGTTGTTCAAATGCTTGTCTGGCGGTATTTATTTTATTGTTCAACCCTATTTTATTAAGGGGTAAACGAACTATTCTGCCTTGTTCTGCTAAGGATAATAATATACTTTGACGAATCCACCATACTGCAAAAGAGATGAACTTAAAACCTTTAGTTTCATCAAAACGCATGGCAGCTTTTATTAAACCTACATTTCCTTCATTAATCAAATCGGAAAGGTTCATTCCTTGGTTTTGGTATTGTTTTGCTACAGAAACCACAAAACGGAGATTGCCATTTATTAATCTGTGCAATGCCGCTTCATCTCCTTCTTTAATACGGATAGCCAATGCCGCTTCTTCATCGGGGGATACAAGACTAACTTTTGAAATTTCCTGTAAATATCTTTCTAAACCATCGTTGGCACGGTTTGTAATAGACTTAGATATTTTTAATTGACGCATTCCCATAAACAATCGTTTTAATCTAGTGAATAGTCTTT
>Ga0007857_1000185_pt1 | contig 18325 bp, 22 predicted proteins | sample CryBogCBH10Oct08_FD_71210 | JGI IMG/M metagenome (GOLD analysis project Ga0007857, IMG submission 71210) | Freshwater microbial communities from Crystal Bog, Wisconsin, USA - CBH10Oct08 | ecosystem: Environmental > Aquatic > Freshwater > Lake | place: Crystal Bog, Wisconsin, USA | collected... | reverse complement strand
GGCCGGCCTCTTACATCCAGTAAACCAAGATGTACAAGCCCAGCCAGACCACGTCCACAAAGTGCCAATACCAAGCCGCCCCTTCAAAGCCAAAGTGCTTGGTGGGGGAGAAATGGCCCTTTTGCAAACGCAAGGTGATGAACAACAACATCAACATGCCGATGAACACGTGGAAGCCGTGGAAACCGGTCAACATGAAGAAGGTCGAACCATAGACACCTGAAGTGAGCTTCAGGTTCAATTCAGAATAAGCGTGGGAGTATTCGTAGCCTTGAACAAACAAGAACACAATGCCCAAAGCCACGGTCAACCACATGAAGCCAATGGTCTTGGAACGTTGACCTGCGATCAAAGCATGGTGAGCAATCGTCAAAGTGACCCCAGAGCTCAACAACAAAGCGGTGTTGATGGTGGGCAACCAGAACGGTGTCATGGTTTGGAAGGGCTCCACAATGTCCCCGGGCGAGGCGGTAGCGCCAGGCATGACGCTGGGCCACACGGCCTTGAAGCCGGGCCACAGCACTTCGTTGGCCAAGTTGCCCAAAGCCGGCACCGAGTGCACACGGCACCACCACAAAGCGGCAAAGAAGGCACCAAAGAACATGACTTCAGAGAAGATGAACCAGCTCATGCTCCAGCGGTAAGACAAATCGATCTTGCGACCGTATTGGCCTTCTTGGCTTTCAGAAATGGCGTCAGAGAACCATTGGAACAAAACCACCAAGAACCAAGCCAGACCAGTAAACAAGATGAACTTGCCGTAATCTTCACCATTGATCCATTGCGAGGCACCAAAAATGACGCCCAACAAGCCCACAGCGGCCATGAAAGGATGGCGCGAGCTGTGGGGAACGTAGTAATAAGGCGTTCCACTGTGCGGGGTCGAACTCATTTTTTTCTCCTACCTCTTAAAACAAATCACTCAAAATTTCAAATCAGATAAACGCCAGACCCACGTCAAGCGGTCACCCAGTGAACCAATCCGATCAGGCCGACAACGAACAGCAGCACCGACACCAAACCAACCACCACGACAGGCACCAGGCCTATCGCTTCACCATCTTTTTGCCATTCGCTGCCTTTGCGGATGCCCACAAAGGACCACGCCACGGCTTTGAAAGTGCGCAACCAATTCATCGCACCGCGCCCTTAAACACCAACGGGGGCGGGCGGCGTTTTACCACCCACTTCAAAGAAAGTATAGGACAGGGTGATGGTCTTGACGTCTTTGGACAACTTAGGGTCGATGTAAAAAACCACCGGCCATGACCGTTTCTCGCCAGGCTCCAGGGTGTATTGGTTAAAACAAAAACACTCCAACTTCGTGAAATACATGGACGCTTGATTCGGGGCATAGCTCGGAATAGCCTGCGCCGACATGCGCCGGTTTTGGACATTCTGGAACTCATACATCACCGTGGTCAACTCGCCTGGATGCACGACCACGGAACGGGTTGCCGGCTGGAATTGCCAAGGCCCCCGGGCGTTGGCGTCAAACTCAACGGTGATGCTCCGCGTCAGGTCAATCTGTGTGTTCGTGGGCACCGAAGCACCCTTGCTGGAAGCCGAGTTGCCCGGGACATCGCGTTCGGTTAAGGCCAAAATATTGATGCCCGTGGCTTCACAAATTTGCCGATACAAGGGCACCAGGGCATAACCAAAAGCGAACATACCCAGCACGACCACCGCCAATTTAACGACCATGTTCACATTGTGACGCGAGGAGGCAAGCATGGGAGTGTGAGGCCTGTCCTCCCTTCAGGGGTGGGACAACAGGAAACCCTTGGCGATAAAACCAATGAAAAACACCAGGGCCACGGAGGCCAAGATCAACGCCATTTTGACGTTGCTTTTCTTTTGTTCTGGTGTCATTTGAGCCACGTTAAGTACCAATCGCGTTCGATTAACCGATGACGCGGGTGGCGTCAGCGTTCAACTTGGGTGGGTTTTCAAAGGTGTGGAAAGGCGCTGGAGAGGGCACTTCCCATTCCAAGCCTTCGGCACCTTCCCAAGGTTTTTGGGGCGCTTTTTCGCCCTTGCCACGCATGGTGGGCAAGACGACAAACAAGAAGAAGTAAACCTGCGCGAAACCAAAGAAGAAGGCACCCACCGACGCCACGGCGTTGAAATCAGCGAACTGCATGGGGTAGTCGGCATAGCGACGGGGCATGCCAGCCAAGCCCAAGAAGTGCATGGGGAAGAAGGTCACGTTGAAGGCGATCAAAGACACCCAGAAGTGAATCTTGCCACGGGTTTCGTTGTACATCACACCGGTCCACTTGGGCAACCAGTAGTAGACGCCGCTGAACATGGCGAACAAAGAGCCGGCCACCAACACATAGTGGAAGTGAGCCACCACGTAATAGGTGTCTTGCAACTGGATGTCAATCGGGGCCATGGCCAAGATCAAACCGGTGAAGCCGCCCATGGTGAACACAAAGATGAACCCGACTGCAAACAGCATGGGGGTTTCAAAGGTCATGGAGCCACGCCACATGGTGGCGATCCAGTTGAAAATCTTCACAGCGGTTGGCACGGCGATCAGCATCGTGGCGTACATGAAGAACAGCTGACCCGTGACCGGCATGCCCGTCGTGAACATGTGGTGAGCCCACACGATGAAAGACAAAATCGCAATCGAAGAGGTGGCGTACACCATGGAGGCGTAACCGAACAACTTCTTACGGGCAAAAGCAGGAACCACTTGGCTGATGATGCCGAAAGCCGGCAAGATCATGATGTACACCTCAGGGTGACCGAAGAACCAGAAGATGTGTTGGTACATCACCGGGTCGCCGCCCGCAGCGGGGTTGAAGAAGCTGGTGCCGAAGTGGCGGTCAGTCAAAGTCATGGTGATGGCGCCGGCCAAGACGGGCATCACAGCGATCAGCAGGTAAGCCGTGATCAACCAAGTCCAAGCGAACATGGGCATCTTCATCAGGGTCATGCCAGGCGCGCGCATGTTCAGAATGGTGACGATGATGTTGATCGAGCCCATGATGGATGAGGCACCCAAGATGTGCATGGCAAAAATGCCGCTGTCCATTGTGGGGCCCATTTGCAGGGTCAAGGGCGCGTACAAAGTCCAGCCAGCAGCAGGTGCGCCACCCGGCATGAAGAAGGAAGTGACCAGCATCAAGGCCGCAGGAATCATCAGCCAGAAGCTGAAGTTGTTCATGCGGGCGAAAGCCATGTCAGAAGCACCGATTTGCAACGGAATCATCCAGTTGGCAAAGCCCACAAAGGCCGGCATGATGGCGCCGAAGACCATGATCAGACCGTGCATGGTCGTCAATTGGTTGAAGAACTCAGGGTGAAAGAATTGCAAACCCGGTTGGAACAACTCCAAGCGGATCATCAAGGCCAACACACCGCCCACCATCAGCATGGTGAAGGCGAACAAGAGGTACAAAGTACCGATGTCTTTGTGGTTGGTGGCATACACCCAACGGCGCCAGCCGGTCATGGCGTGGCCGTGATCGTCATGGCCGTCGTGGGCATGGTCGTGGTGGTCAAGAACTGCGCTCATGGATTCTTCCCCTTAATTACTTGCTACGTTGAGCCAGCACTTCGGCAGGCTGAACCAATTGACCAGTCTTGTTAGACCAGTTGTTTTTGGTATAGGTCACAACAGCGGCGATGTCGGTGTCAGACAAGGCTTTCCAAGAAGGCATGGCGCCGTTGTTTTGACCATTCAACAACACTTGAATTTGCTTGGCGTGGTCTTCAGCCAAGACCACCGCGGCGCCGTCCAATGGCTTGACAGCACCACCGCCCTTACCGTTTTGCTGGTGGCAAGCCACGCAGTTGGTGGCGTAAACCTTTTCGCCGCGCTTCACGATTTCGTCGTATGTCCAAACCTTGCTTGGATCGTCGGCTTTGGCCGCCGCCTTTTTCAGCTCGGCTTGCACCCAGGTTGAATAGTCTTCTGCCGACAACACCTTCACTGTGATGGGCATGTAAGCGTGCTCTTTGCCGCACAACTCAGAGCATTGACCGTAGAAAGTACCGGTCTTTTCAGCCTTGAACCAGGTGTCGCGCACGAAGCCAGGGATGGCATCTTGCTTGACGCCGAACGCCGGCACCGACCAAGAGTGAATAACGTCGTTGGCGGTGGTGATGATGCGCACTTTTTTGCCAACAGGAACCACCAAGGGGTTGTCCACGCGGAACAAGTAGTCCACGGGAATGGCGCCTTTGGCACCTTCATTGGACAGGTTGCGCTGGTCGGTATCCAAGGTAGAAATGTAGGAGAGGCCTTCGCCTTCGCCCTTGAGGTAGTCATAACCCCATTTCCACTGGTAGCCAGTCACTTTGACGGTCAAGTCAGAGTTGGTGGTGTCTTTCTGGGCCACCAGCACTTTGGTGGCGGGCAGGGCCATGAAGATCACGATGATGAAGGGGGCGGCCGTCCAGAGCACTTCCACCGTCACGGATTCGCTAAAAGTGGCGGGTTTATGACCCACCGATTTGCGGTGCTTCCAGATGGAATAGAACATGACCGCGAAAACGGCCACGAAAATCACCAAGCAAATTGCCATCATCATGGCGTGCAGGAAGTGCTGCTCCTCGGCGATTTTGGTGACTGCAGGCGTCAGATTCATCTGCATCACGGCAGGACCGCCAGGCAAGTTTTCAGTGGCTTGCGCCACACCCGTACCTAAGGTAGCTAGAGCACCCAAAAGGCCAGCGGCCAAGGGATTGGAAATGCGCTTCATCATGTTTACTTTTTCAAATTAACAACCAACCCAGAGCAGCAGAGCTGCAACCAGAAGCAGGCGTTTAAAGAGGGTAAAACCCCCCTTCAAAGCCCCCGAATTTTGACACAAATCAATTGTCTCTAAACGTGTTTTTAAAAAAATTACCCTTTCGGGCCTTGATGCTGCCGCAAAGAGGCCTTCATGTCGTCCAAAGAAATGACCGATTCAGCGGTCATTTTGTTGCGCGGCAAGGGTTTCATGGCGTGTCCATAAATCACTTCAAAAGTCAGCTGCAATGGCCGGGAAGCCTCACTGGCCTTGATTTCTTGCATCAATTCGGCCTTCCATTGCCGCCCTCGACAAGCGCCAAAACGCTGCGGATTTAAATTGCGCCCCAATTCGCGCAGCTCTTGCAACAAACGTTCCGGCGTTTCGAAGGTCAAAACGATGCGTTCCATGTCCATGACCGGCTCTGCAAAGCCCGCCTCGACCAACATATCGCCCCAATCGTGCATGTCGGTAAAGGCTTGAGCGGGCGCGGGCCATCCTAATTTTTCATAAAGAGCACGAAGCTCGATCAAGGTGTCTGGGCCCAGGCAAGAAAACATCAGAAAGCCATCCGTTTTCAAGGCTTGGTGCCAAGTGCTCAACCATTGACCTGGCTCGGCCGTGGTGTGCAAGCCCATATTGGCCCACACCATGCCCATGGACTGGGGCGCAGGAAGGCCAAAAATGGGTTCGAACCGGGGCTTTAAAGCAGGCTGGGACGTGTTTTTTTTAAAGCCTTTAAAAAAGGAAAGCCATTGAAGCCCCCCTCCTCTTTGAGATGGGCCTTCGGTTGGCCGCAACGCATTTTCAGTTTGCAACCGGCGCACCGAGGCGGGCTCATGAACCCATGCTTGTGCAGCTGGATAAAGGGCTTGCACCTGCTGATGGGTTGCCAAGCCACCCCGAGCGGGCGCCCAATCGAGCCACGCATCGGGCCGCAAGGTGATCCACTGGAGACGCTCTGCCATGCGACGGCCAACCTCTTCGTGCAGCCAAGGGCTTATTGCAGCCCCTTTGGAGGGGATGGCGGGGCTGGGGCGGCTAGTCAGGGGCGTTTTGAGGTTCTGCCAGCGCTGAGCCGCAATCGGGTCGAGGGGCGGTGGGGCAAGGACTGTAGGGGACATCCCCTCAGTATATTGAGGCCATGCCTTTCTTGGACCTTCTTCCCAGCGTGTGTTGGGTTTGCCACGCCTGGCCCAGCCAAGCCATTTGCCCCGACTGTGTACAACGCTTTGCCTCGCCCCAACCCAGGTGCCAGCGCTGCGCGCTGCCCTTGGCTGAACCTGTGCCTGTTTCTTTGCCACTGGCATCCCCGCTTTGTAAGAGCTGCCTCGCTTTAGAAAGGCTTCAAGAGCCAGGTCGAGCTGATGCGCTCGACTCCTGCACCGCCTGCGTGGACTATGACTTTCCTTGGGCCAGTTGCGTGGTGGATTTCAAATTCCATCAAGCCCCCGCCTGGGCACCCGTGTTCGCGGCCTTGATGCAATTGAATCCTTTGTTGGAGGCCCAACTGGCAACAGTGGCGCACGTGCTCCCCATGCCCTTGTCCAAAGCCAGTTTGCGCGTACGCGGCTATAACCAAGCCCTGGAACTTGCCCGCGCACTGAGTCCTGAAAGGACTCGCCCTCAGTGGTTGATGAAACTGCGCGAAACCACCGCCCAAAGCGAATTAAAAGGCGCGGCGCGTTTACGTAATTTAGACGGCGCTTTGGCTTTGGAACCTCTGGTTCACCGTCAAATAAAAGGGGCTCGGGTCTTGCTGATTGATGATGTGATGACCACCGGTACCACGCTGCGTGAAGCGGCCCAGCGGCTGCGCCAATGCGGCGCCAGCGAGGTCCATGCAGCGGTCTTTGCACGCACCTTGGCCCCTGACTCAGGCTGGGCGCGCTAGGCGACAATCCCTACATGTTTCATATTGTTCTTGTTGAGCCTGAAATTCCCCCAAACACCGGCAACGTCATTCGCTTGGCCGCGAACACCGGCTGCACCTTGCACTTGGTTGAGCCCCTCGGGTTCTCCATGGAAGACCGCTACATGCGCCGCGCCGGATTGGATTACCACGAGTACGCCGACGTCAAAAAGCACGCCGATTGGCAAGCTTTTTTGGCCACGCAACAACCCCATCCCGAGCGGCTTTTCGCCATGACCACGCACGGCGCCAGGCCGCCCTTTGAGTTGGCATTTTTGCCGGGAGATTACTTTGTATTTGGCTCCGAAACCCGGGGCTTGGCGCCCGAACTTCGCGCGCAATTTCCAACCCATCAAAGGCTGCGCTTGCCCATGTTGCCGGGTCAACGCAGTTTGAATTTATCGAACGCCGTGGCCGTGACTGTTTACGAGGCTTGGCGTCAGAATGGTTTCGCGAGTTAACACTCAGGCGTATTGACGCGCCACGCTTTCGGCCACGCAAACCGGCTTGTCGCTGCCTTCGCGCTTCACCGTGACTTCCCAGGTGAATTGGTAGCCCTTGCCCTCCAAAGGGTCGGCTTGTAACAATTTCAAACTGGCCTGCAAGCGGCTGCCCACCGGCACTGGAGCGGGAAAACGAACTTTATTCAGACCGTAGTTCACGCCCATGCTTACGCGGCGGACATTCAATGCATTTTGAAAAAAGAAGGGCAACAGGGACAAGGTCAAAAAACCATGCGCAATCGTGCCGCCAAAAGGGCCCGCCTTGGCGCGTTCCACGTCCAGGTGGATCCACTGGTGATCGCCCGTGGCGTCGGCAAACTGGTTCACGCGCTCTTGACTGACCGTGATCCATTCGCTCTGACCAATGTCTTGCCCCACGCACTGGGCCAACTCGTCCAAAGTTTCAAATTGCCTCATTTCAACTCCTTTTCACTTTTATTTATTTAACCAAGCACACAGGGGCTGCCACTGGAGCCAGTCTTTTTCTAGACGCGTTGTTTTCACATCAAACAAACTCAAACCCCGGGCCGCCAAATGCACGTAGTTTTGCGTGTCTCGCAACAACGCCACCACCGGATGGCCCAACTGCGACACAAATTCATTGAGCTGATCGGCGGCAATGGTGCGTTCATCCACACGCATCCCGACCAACCCGACCGATACTTTGTCGATTTTTTTCAGGTCTTGCAGGCGGTCTAAAAAATCTCGCGTGGCGTACATGTCAAAGATGCTGGGCTGCATCGGGATGATGACCTTGTCGGCCAGCTTCATCACCTCTTTCAACTTCGAACCGTGCAATCCGCCGGGCGTGTCCAGCACCACATGACTGACGCCCTTGGGCACGCGAGCGGTCAAATCGTCGCCGATGTCCCAAGGCCGAATCGGCCGCGCCGCCTCAGGCCGAAGGCCCAACCAGGTTCTGGAAGACTGTTGACGGTCCACGTCGCCAAGCATCACCGAGTACCCCTGACTGGCGAAATAGCCGGCCAAATTGGTGGACAAAGTGGATTTACCCACTCCCCCTTTGGGATTGGCCACAACAACCACAGGCATAGCAGCTCCTGTCAAACACAAAAACCACATCCTAGCCGCTCTTGGCCAACCCGATGAGACACGATAATGACAATCTATGTTCAACCCATCTCAAGAAGAGGTGCGGCGTTTTTTTTGCGACGCCCACCATAAAGCAAAAACCAACGCCCCCATGGAGGCCATCGAGGTCTTGGCCGCTGAGTGGATTGCGGAACACCCCGAATACCATGCCGACCTGGCCGATGCGGACGCGGCGGTGGCTCGGGTTTACGACGGTCAAAACGGCAACAGCAACCCGTTTTTACACCTGTCCATGCACTTGTCCATCAGTGAACAATGCAGCATTGACCAGCCCCGGGGGATTCGGCAATCGGTGGAGTTGTTGACCCACAAGCGCAATTCGCTGCACGAGGCGCATCACGCCGCGATGGAGTGCTTAGGACGCATGTTGTGGGAGGCCCAAAGCAGTGGGCGAAACCCGGATGGTGAGGGTTACGTGGCCTGTGTTCAGCGCCACGCCACCCGGGATTGAGAACGCGGTGACAGAATCCGTTGGATTCTGTCAGGCTCAATGGAAACGGGACTCGGTCACGGTCTTGACGTCGCCGTCCAAACCACCCAAGTAGCCCGCGATGGCCTTCAATTCGTTGTTGCTAAATTGTTTGGCGACGCCGCTCATGATGCCGTGGTTGCGACCCACACGGCCATTGCCTTCCGTTTTGTAAGCCTTGAGGGCCACATACAGGTAGTCGGCATTTTGGCCCGCCAACTTGGGGTAGCTGGGGTCAATGGGCTTGCTGAAGTTGGTGCCGTGGCAAGAGGTGCAGGCGCCCTTGGTGATCAAAGCGGCCACGTCGGCGCTGGGGGCTTTGGCGGGGGTTTCAGGCAAGTTGGCGTCGGCGACTTTGCCCAAAACACTGTAGTAAGCGGCCAAATCGGCCATGTCTTGGTCGCTCAAAGAGGCGGCCACCGCCTTCATCGTGGGGTGCTTGCGGTCGTCCTTGTGGTAGGCGGTCAACGCATTGGCGATGTATTTTTCGTTTTGGCCCGCAATCTTGGGCACTTTGTAAATTTCAGGGAATGTCGCTTGATAGCCAGGGATGTTGTGGCAGCCCAAGCACATCTGAATTTTGAGGGCGCCCGCTTTGGCGTCCCCTTTGATCTCATCGGCTGCAGCGGGGGTAGCCGTCAAAGTGAAAGCCGTCACAGAAGCGACAGCCAGAGCAAAGAGGGGGGTCATCAGCTTATTCATTTTGGAAGCACAATCAGTTAATCCACACGGATTATATAAATCGATTGACCCTCTTGAACACTGAAAAAGCCCTTTCCATGAAATTTAATGGCTCACAAAACTACGTCGCCACCCAGGATTTGATGCTGGCCGTGAACGCCGCGATGACTTTGAAGCGCCCTTTGCTCGTCAAAGGCGAACCTGGTACGGGCAAAACCATGTTGGCCGAGGAGGTCGCGGCCGCCATGGGAATGCCCCTGTTGCAATGGCACATCAAGTCGACCACCAAGGCCCAACAAGGGCTCTATGAATACGACGCCGTCAGTCGCTTGAGAGACTCGCAAATGTCGATGGTGGCCGGCTCCGACACCGGTGAGCGGGTCAAAGACATTCACAACTACATCGTCAAGGGCGTGTTGTGGCAAGCCTTCACCTCGGAAGAACCGATTGCGCTGCTGATCGACGAAATCGACAAGGCCGACATTGAATTCCCCAACGACTTGCTGCGTGAACTCGACCGCATGGAGTTTTATTGCTATGAAACCCGCGAGTTGATTCGCGCCAAGCAACGCCCCTTGGTGTTCATCACGTCCAACAATGAAAAAGAGCTGCCCGACGCCTTTTTGCGCCGCTGCTTCTTCCACTACATCAAGTTCCCCGAAGCCGACACCATGAAGCAAATCGTGGACGTGCACTTCCCTGGCCTCAAATCCGAGTTGTTGAGCGCCGCCATGAAGACCTTTTATGACGTGCGCAACCTGCCTGGCTTGAAGAAAAAGCCCAGCACCTCCGAATTATTGGACTGGCTTAAACTGCTGGTGGCCGAAGACATTCCGCTCGAGGCTTTGCAATCCACCGACAATAAAGTCAGCGTGCCGCCGATGGTTGGGGCTTTGCTGAAGAACGAGCAAGACGTGACCTTGTTCGAAAAACTGGTCTTCATGAACCAGCGCAATCGCTGAACTCAAGAGCCCCTTGATCCATGCTGATTGACTTTTTTTACACCCTGCGTGCGGCCAAGTTGCCGGTGTCCGTCAAGGAGTTTCTGGTGCTGCTCGAGGCCTTGAAGGCCAACGTGGTCGGGCCGAACTCCGACGACGCCTTCAAGATCGACGACTTTTACTATTTGGCCCGCACCACGATGGTCAAGGACGAAAAGCACTTCGACAAATTTGACCGCGCTTTTGGTGCATATTTCAAAGGCGTGGAGCTGATTGCCGACTTCACCAAAGAAGTGCCCCTGGAGTGGTTGCGCAAAAATTTGGAGCTTGAACTCAGCCCCGAAGAAAAAGCCAAGATCGACAAGCTGGGTTGGGATGAGTTGATGGAAACGCTGAAGAAGCGTTTTGAAGAACAAAAAGAACGCCACGAAGGCGGCTCCAAATGGATCGGCACCGGCGGCACCAGCCCCTTTGGTGCGAATGGCTACAACCCGCAAGGCATTCGCATCGGCCAAGAAAAAAGCCGCAACAAGAGCGCCGTTAAAGTTTGGGACAAACGCGCCTATCAAGACTACGACGACAGCCAAGAACTGGGCACCCGCAACATCAAGGTGGCGCTTCGACGTTTGCGTAAATTTGCGCGTGAGGGTTCGGCCGAAGAACTCGATTTGCCCGACACCATCCGCTCGACCGCCGCCAACGCCGGCTGGCTCGACATCAAGATGATTCCTGAGCGCCACAACAACGTCAAAGTGTTGCTGTTGATGGACGTGGGGGGCACCATGGATGAACACATTGCCCGCGTGGAAGAAATGTTTTCTGCCGCCAAAGCCGAGTTCAAACACTTGGAGTTTTATTACTTCCACAACTGCGTTTACGACTTCATGTGGAAAAACAACAAACGCCGCTTTGCCGAAAAATTTTCCACCTTGGACATCATTCGCAAATACAACAAAGACTACAAGTTGATTTTCATTGGCGACGCGACCATGAGCCCCTATGAAATTTTGCAACCCGGGGGCAGTGTCGAATACAACAACACCGAAGCCGGCGCCGAGTGGCTGCAACGCTTAACCAATGCCTTCCCCAAATTTGCTTGGATCAACCCCGAACCCCAAGGTGTCTGGCAATACCGACAAAGCATCGCCGTGATTCAACAACTCATGGCGCAGCGCATGTACCCCCTGACCCTGCGTGGCCTCGAAGAAGCCATGCGACTGCTGTCAAAATAGAAGGCTGGCTGACCCGTTGTGGGCCGTCTCCTCGTAGTTCAATGGATAGAACGAGTGCCTCCTAAGCGCTAGATACAGGTTCGATTCCTGTCGAGGGGACCATGAATCACCCCGCACCGACCCAAAATGCGGGTTTTCCCCCGGAAAATGAGCAGGTCTTTCTGAAATATCACAACTAAAATATCACTCTTAATATTGTGATATTTCATGTTTACCCTTTAGGAGACCTCCCATGAACAAGCCCTCAACTTCCTTCAAACCCGCTTTGCGTTTGGCCGCGTTGCTGGCCCTTTGCGTCTGCGGAACCCTGGCCCAAGCCCGCACTTTCCGCTCTGCTGACGTGCACGCCAAAGACTTCCCGACCAACCAGGCCGTGGTCTTCATGGGTGAAGAATTGAAAAAATCCACCAATGGCAAAGATGCCGTCAAAGTCTTTGGCGACAGCTCTTTGGGTTCAGAAAAAGACACCATCGAACAGGTCAAGATTGGCGCCCTGGACATGGTGCGCTCCAACGTGTCGGCCTTCCATGGCATCGTGCCTGAATCTCTGGTGCCCTCACTGCCCTTCGTCTTCCGCGATGTGAACCACTTCCGCAGCACGATGTACGGCCCCATCGGCGACAAAATTTTGGCTTCATTCGAAAAAGCCGGCTTCGTGGGTTTGGCGTTCTACGAAAGCGGTGCCCGTTCGATGTACAGCAAGAAGCCCATCAAAACCGTTGCCGACATGAAGGGCCTGAAAGTTCGCGTTCAGCCTTCCGACCTGTCGGTGAGCTTCATTTCGGTGTTGGGCGGCTCCGCCACCCCCATGCCCTACGCTGAGGTTTACACCGGTCTGAAGACAGGTTTGCTCGATGGCGCTGAAAACAACATTCCTTCTTTCGAAGAGTCCAAGCACTACGAAACCGCCAATGTGTACTCTGAAACCCAACACATGATGTCACCTGAAGTGTTGGTTTTCTCCAAGAAAATTTGGGACACCTTGACCCCTCAAGAACAAGCCTCTCTGCGTGACGCCGCCAAAAAATCGGTGCCTTACTACACCCAATTGTGGGAAGCCAAAGAAAAGTCTTCCAAAGAGGCGTTGGTCAAAGCCGGTGTGAAGATCGTTCCCGCTTCAGAAATCGACCACAAAGCTTTTGTCGCGGTTGAAAAACCAGTGTGGGACAAATTCGCCACCACCCCTGAGTTGAAGGCCTTGGTGCAAGAAGTGGTCAACGCCAAGTAAGGGGTTTTTCATGGCGTTATTACAGCGCGTTTGCGCCGGCCTCTCTGCTTTGTCTTTGAACATTGCTCGGCTGTCTTTGGCCCTGTTGGGGTTGGTGGTGATCTTTGGTGTGGTCATGCGCTACGCCTTCAACGATGCCCCACCCTACATTGAGCAAGTGGCTCTGATTTTGGTCATTTCGGTGGCCATGTTTGGAGCCGCTTCGGGTGCCCGCGATGGCGGTCACATTGGCTTGGACTCCGTCATCAAAATGTTGCCCCACCGTTCAAAGATGGTGATGACGCTCTTGGTCGATCTGATTGGCTTGGGCTTTGGATTGATTTTGCTGGTGGGCAGCTACCAAATGGGGCACTCCACCTTGCACGATTTAATTCCCACCTTGGGCATCTCTGAGGCCTTTCGCTACCTGCCCTTGTCCATCGCCTCTTTCCTGATCGCGCTGTTCTCGATTGAGCACATTTTGGCGATCGATTGGCAAGCCACCGAACCTTCACTGGAAACTTAAAGTGGAACTTACCGTACTCTGTTTGAGCTTTTTGCTCTTTTTGGTCATGGGTGTGCCCGTGGCTTTTGCCATTGGCTTGAGCTGCATCGCCACCTTCTTTGTGGAAGGCCTGCCCTTTGCGACGGCCATTCAAATGATGGTGTCGGGCATGAATGTGTTTTCATTCTTGGCCATTCCCTTCTTTATCTTTTCGGGTGAACTGATGTTGCACGGCGGCATCGCCGACAAAATTTTGGACTTCGCCCGCAGCATGGTCGGCCACCTTCGCGGTGGTTTGGGCTTGGCCAACGTGGTGGCCAGCACGTTGTTTGGCGGTGTTTCGGGCTCGCCCGTGGCCGACACCTCGGCCATGGGCGGTGTCATGATTCCGGTCATGAAGCGGGAAGGCTACAGCGCAGACTACGCCGTGAACGTGACCACCCACGCTTCCTTGACCGGCGCGTTGATGCCCACCTCGCACAACATGATCATCTATGCCTTCGCCGCGCAAGCCGCTGTGGGCGTGATTGATGGACACACCATCAAAGGCGTGTCCATTGGTGATTTGATGTTTGCCGGCCTAATCCCCGTTTTTTGGATCATGGTTTGCATGCTGATTGCTGCATACTGGCAAGCCCGCGTCAAAGGCTTCCCCAAACGGGCTGATGGCAGCTCCATGCTGGAAGTCTTCCCGGGTTGGGGCACTGTCTTGCGCACCTTCATTGCCGCCCTGCCCGGCTTGGGCGTCATTGCGGTGATTTTGGGTTGCGTGATGGGCGGGGTGACCACCGCCACAGAAGCCGCAGCGATTGCGGTCACCTATTCCTTGCTCTTGACGTCTTTTGTCTACCGCACCATGTCTTGGAGCAAGATCAAGTTGTCGTTGGGCAAAGCGGCCAAAACCACGGGCGTGATTTTGTTGCTGATCGGCGTCTCCAACATGCTGCGCTGGCAGATGGCCAATCTGGAAATCCCAGAGGCCATTGAAAGCGCCTTGTTAACCGCCACACAAACACCCTGGCTGATGCTGTTGTACATCAACATCATTCAGGTCTTCTTGGGCATCTTCTTGGACATGGCGGCGCACATCTTGATCACAACGCCCCTGTTCTTGCCATTGGCGATTCAGATGGGCGTGGGCCCCGTTCAATTCGGCATGATGTTGCTCTTGAACTGCGCGCTGGGCTTGGTCCATCCGCCGGTGGGGACCGTGCAATTCGTAGGCTGTGCGATTGGTGAAATCTCGATCGACCAAGCCACCAAAACCGCTTGGCCTTATTACTTGGCGATTTTCACCGCCATCAACTTGGTGACCTATGTGCCGATGTTCTCGACCTGGCTGCCCACGCTGATCTCAGGCCACGTCGTCTTATAAAGGTTCAAAGCTTCGGGGCTTTTTACAGCCCCGAGGGCATTGCCGCCAAAGGAATGATGGCCCCGGGGTGTTGAATCACCACAGAGGCCAACAAATTCCCTGAAAGCACCGCTTCATGCGGTGCTTTTTCTTTGAGGCGTGCTGACACATAACCCGCAGCAAATGAGTCGCCTGCTGCCGTGGTGTCGACCACTTTGGGGACCTGTTGAGTCGGGATGGCCAGCGGTGCTTGACCGTTTAAAAACAACAAGGTGGGCTCCGCTCCCCGCTTCACCACCACTTCCGCACAACCGGCATTGGATAAAGCCTGGACACGAGCCAAGATTTGCGCCTTGCTGGCCCCTTCACCGTTCTCGGCCCAAACAGCCTGTTCGTCATTCAAGGTGATCAAGGCCACATCAGCGCAGGCGTAGGCTTGAGCGTAAGCCGCCTGGGCTTCTTGAACCGAGGCCCAGAGTCGGGGGCGGTAGTTGTTATCAAACACCACCTTGCCGCCCTGCGCACGCAGAGCCGCCATGGCCTTGAAAAGGCGTTGACGTCCTTCAGGGGGCAGAATGGCCAAAGAGATGCCACTCAAATACAGCACATAGACCTCGGCCAAGCCTTGTTCTAACAAGCTGGGGCCTTCATTGAAATAGTCACGGGCGGGGCTGTTTTGACGCCAGTAATGGAATTGCCGCTCCCCTTGCTCGTCCACCGTGATGGTGTACAAACCCGGCAAGCGGTTGGGCGGGCGGTTCACAAAACGGGTGTCGAGGTGTTCTGCCGTCCAGGCGGCCAACATCTCGTCGCTGTAGGGATCCTCAGACCCAATCGCGGTGGCATAGCCGACTTGGTAATGAGTGGGGGTTTGAGATGGACTTTGCCCCAAACGTGCCAAGTAAACGGCGGTGTTCAAGGTGTCACCCCCGTAGGCCCGAGTCATGCTCGCTGAACCGGTGTTGCGCAATTCAATCATGCACTCACCCACCGCCACCAACAGGGGCTGGGCCCGACCGGGCCTGGAAAACGTCAAATTCATGATGCGCTGGGAAAAGAAGAATCGTTGGGTGTACGGTTCACAAAGAACTCAGGGCGGAAAGCCCGCGTCACTTCCACCACGGGCAGCACATGGCCCAAATGCGCCCGCATGGCGGCTGCCGCCAGAGCCCCTTTGCCGGAAGCCAATGCATTGACCACTTCGGTGTGCTCATGCACCACGCCCTCCATGCGACCTGCCAAAGGCAGCGTCAAGTGACGGAACCGGTCAATTTGAATTTTGGCTTGCTGGATGGTGGCCCAAATGCCTGGAAAACCGGCAATGTCAGCCAAAGCGGAATGGAACTCTTCGTCTGCTTGGTGGAAGCCTTGGTAATCCATCTGGACCACGCATTTTTGTTGCTTTTCCAGAATGGTTCTCAAATGGGTCATGACCTCAGGGGTGACGCGATCCGCCACGCGTTCAATCACCGCCACCTCCAGCGCGGTGCGCACCAGCATGGCTTCTTCCAACCCATTGATCGGGATGCGGGCCACAAAGGTGCCCACACGCTGAAAAATTTCAATCAAACCTTCATCGGCCAGCCGTTGAACCGCTTGGTGGACGGGGGTTCGACTCAGGCCCATTTCAGCAGCCAGATCGTGCTCGGAAATGCGTTGGCCGGGCTCCAAGGTCAAATCCAAGATGCGCTGGCGAATCAGTTGATACGCACGTTGAGCCGCGTTGGCGACCAAATCTTTCGATGGGCTTCTGGGTTGACGACCGCTGGGTTTCATGGTCGTCGATTGTAAATTGATCGCCCTCTCCTCCGAGCGCAGCGTTTGAAAAGTCATGCAAACCTCAAGCCGATAAAACGGTGTTCAGGACCTGCTCACCAATGCGAACATTTTTGAGTTGGATGGCCTGAGCATTGAACAAAAAATAGGGGTTGGCTACATTCGCTGGGTGGCCGAAATCACACTCAGAAATGGTCACATTTTGGATCGGGAAAATTTCCGCATCGCCGGGACTTCCGTTAAAACTGGCCGGCACCAAGGCGACCAGCATGTCGTCCTCGGGTTGAATGCACAGCACTTTGCTGTTGTTAGGGGCACTCATAGACCGAAATAGTTTTTGGCGTTGTCGTAGCTGACACCACGCACAATTTGCGCCAAGGCATCGAAATCGTTGGGGGCTTCGCCGGCCTCCACCCACTCGCCCAACTGACGGCACAGCAGACGGCGGAAATAGTCGTGGCGCGGGTAGGACGCAAAACTGCGCGAGTCGGTCACCATGCCGACCGAGGTGCCCAGGACGCCGTGCTGCGCCAAAACCTGCAGTTGGCGCAAGTTGCCGTCTTTGTGGTCGTTGAACCACCAAGCAGGGCCAAATTGCAATTTGCCAAAGGTATTGCCGTCTTGGAAGGCCCCGATCAAGGTGGACAGCACCTCGTTCATCGCCGGATTCAAATTGAACAGCATGGTTTTGGGCAACTGATCGGTGCCGTCCAGCGCATCCAGGAACGAAGCCAAGCCGGCGCTGTTGGTCATGTCTGAAACCGAGTCATAACCGGTGTCCGGGCCCAGCGCACCGAGTTGGCGGGTGTTGTTGTTGCGTTGCGCACCGATGTGCAAGCACATGGTCCAGCCCAATTCCGCGTAAGCACGGCCCAAAGCTTCTAGCAACAAGCGTTGGTAGACACCCAACTCGGCGTCGGTCAGCAAAGTGCCTTGGAGTCGTTTGGCAAACAAACGCTCGCCATCTTGGGGGTTCAAGACACCAGCCGCCAAGGGCGTGTCGATCGCATGGTCCGAAATGCGGGCACCTTGGGAGTGGAAGAATTCGAGGCGCTCAATCAAGGCTTTGACCAACTGATCAAAGCTGCCAATGTCCTTGCCCACGACGCCACCCAACAACTTCAGGTAGTCGAGAAAATCGTCGCGGTTGGCGCGCATGGCACGGTCTGGCCGATAAGCCGGCAACACCCGGGTTTTTAAAGCAGATTTGGCGATGTCGATGTGTTGCAACAAATCGTCAGCGGGGTCATCGGTGGTGCAGGCAATTTCGACTTTGGCTTGCTCCAAGAAAGACCAGGCGTCCATGTTGCTCAATTTGGCGTTGGCCTGTTCCCAAATTTTCGAGGCATTGCGCTCGTTGATGACCCAATCGACACCCAACAAACGCCTCAACTCCAAATGACACCAGTGGTGGATGGGGTTGCCCAAGGCCAAAGGCAGCACTTTGCAAAATGCACGGAACTTGGCCTCATCCGATTCGGGGCCGGTCACCAAACGCTCAGGAACGCCGGCGCTGCGCATCAAACGCCATTTGTAATGGTCGCCCGACAACCACAACTCCGTGAGATTACGAAACTTCTTGCGCGCTGCAATTTCACTTTGCTGCAAGTGCGAGTGGTAGTCGATGATGGGCAAATCCGCCGCCACTTGTTGGTACAAATCCCGCGACAACGGGGTGGTTAGCAGGAAATTCTGGTCAATAAATTCAGCCATGGTCTGTCAAAAGGAATCCAAACGAGAGTCAACTCCTGATATATCAGAAGCGCGTGATTGGTATTCTAGACAGATATTTCAGTTTTATGTACTGAAAACACCTAGGTGTAAACCAGAATAAAAGCCCCTGACTGGGCGTAAAAAAACCCACTTCGCCGAGGCGGGTGGGTT
>Ga0007857_1000182_pt1 | contig 18493 bp, 23 predicted proteins | sample CryBogCBH10Oct08_FD_71210 | JGI IMG/M metagenome (GOLD analysis project Ga0007857, IMG submission 71210) | Freshwater microbial communities from Crystal Bog, Wisconsin, USA - CBH10Oct08 | ecosystem: Environmental > Aquatic > Freshwater > Lake | place: Crystal Bog, Wisconsin, USA | collected... | reverse complement strand
CCGGTTACACACAAGGTGAGGGGGCCATCTTGGACCTTGGCTTGGCAGCCCCTCTTCAAGGCGAGTCTTTGAACGGCAAAGCAAGCAACTCCGACCATGCTGGTAACTTCAATGACACCTTGTCGGCGCTGACCTCTTTGGGCAACACCACCACCGAGTCGGGCGCAGCCTTGGCGGGTCTCTCTTCGACACAGTCGGTGAACAGCTTCGGCCCACCTGAAATGGTCAAGCCCAGCTTTACCGAACAGTTGGCGACAAGTCAGCAAAATTACCAACAAATGTCCGAAAAACTGGGCCAAGCCTTGGCATCACGCCTCCAGGATCAAATTCAGAGCGGCCAGTGGAAGATGCAAATGAATGTGGTTCCTGCACATTTAGGTAAGATAAGCATCGATTTGAATATGCATTCAGGTGGGTTAGATGCGACCTTCAAGTCGGACAATACTGCAACACGTGATTTGATCGTAGCGGGCATGCCAACATTGAGACACAATTTGAATCAATCTGGCACGACAGTTGCTTCTGTTTGGGTGAATGCAGATGCCAGAGGGCAGTCCGGCGGAAACCCGACACCGGGTCAAGGCCGTCAAACGCCCCCAGAAGCAAAGAAGAACCCTCTCGATAAAGAGGATGAATCGGATGTTTCGACAGGCGCCTCTGACGAGGCTGGCTGGTCCCTGATGGCTTAAACGAATTTAACGAGGTGAAAAATGTCCGATTCCGCAGCACCGGCTCCCGAAGAGCCTAAAAAGAGCAAAAAAGGCCTCATTCTGATCATTGCAGGGGTGGTCGGCCTCTTGGTGCTGGTCGTCGCCGTGGTTTTAGGGACTTTGTATGCGGCCGGCGTGTTTGACGCCAAAGTCGATCCCCAGGCTCAATTAGAAGCTGGCGATGAAGAGCATGGCGACGCCAAAGAAGGCCATGAAGATAAAAAAGAAGAAGGCAAAAAAGAGGGTAAAGAAGGCAAAGAAGGTAAAAAAGAAGAAGGTAAAAAAGAAGGCCACGAAGGCAAAAAAGAAGAGGGGAAAGAGGGCGGCGCCAAGTCCAAAAAATCCCCAGAAGCTGCCAAATTTGCCTACACCTATTTCCAAATCGACCGTGAATTCTTGGTCAATCTGACGGGTTCTAAAAAGGTTTTGTCCACGCAATTGGCGATCATGACCCACTACGACGAACGCGTCGTTGAGAACATCAAGAAGCACGAATTTGCATTGCGTTCTGTCGTGCTCGATGTGTTGCGTCAAACCACTGAAGCCGATTTGGCCAAGCCCGATTACCGCAAGCAATTGGCTGTCAAGGTCCGCGATGAAATGAACAATACCCTCGAAAAATACGAAGATTTCGGTGGCATTGAAGAGGTCTTGTTCACGTCCTTCATCGTGCAGTGATCCTTTTGAATTGATATGGCCAACTCTTTATTGACCCCCGATGAACTCTCGGCTTTGGCCGAGGCGGTTCAGGACGGGGCCATCCCAGTGGACACGGGGTACAACACCTCGGTCCGCGTTAAAAAACACGATCTGGCCAGCGAAGACAGCACCTTAGGGGTGAATGTCGGGTCGCTGGACATGATCAATGAGCGCTTCATTCGGCAATTTCGCTTGGGGTTATTGGAAGTCTTGCGCTCCAGCCCCCGCGTCAACCCCAAGCGGGTTCAGATCGTGCGGTTTGCCGATTATTTGGCCGAATTGAAACCCCCGCTTTCTGTGAACGTGATTCGCATGAACCCGCTGCGTGGGTTCTCGATTGTGGTGATGGACCCGGTGGTGGTGTTCAGCTCCTTGGTGAGCTTTTTTGGCGGCGTCGGACCCGGTGTGGGCACTTTGGCGCCGACCCGCTTGTTCACGCCGACTGAAACCCGCATCATCAACATGATTTTGGGTGTCTTTTTTCGTTCTCTGAAAGAAGCTTGGGGCCCCGTGATGCCGCTCGACTTCGAGTTGGTCAGCTCGGAAATTAACCCGCAATTTGCCCAAATCGCCGACGAAAACGACCTGGTGATTCTGACCCGCTTTGATACCGAAGTGGGTCCGAACAACGAGGGTTTCATTGACTTGGTTTACCCCTATTCTTCCTTGAAGCCGATTCGCGAATTGCTGCGCAACCGCGTGCAATCCGGAGACGGTAACGAAGACTCCGACAAGCAGTGGCGAGACGAGTTGACCGAGTCCGTCAACAGCGCACCGCTGGAAGCCCGCGTGCTCTTGGCCACCTTGGAAACCAATCTGAGTGCGGTCGAAGAGTTCCAAGAAGGCGATATTTTGTATTTCAAGAAGCCCGAACTGGCCCGCATGCTGATCAACGATGTGCCTTCTTTTGAAGTCCAGATTGGCGCCATGGGCAAGCAGGTGGCGGTTCAAATCGAAGAATCGATCATCCCCGGCCACCACTAAGCAAATGAGGAACTAAACCATGTCCGAAGCCGATGAACCCCTGGCCCTGAGCGCCCCCGTCACCAACCAAATCAACCCCGATGTTCTAGAAAACATCACGGTCACGTTGTCCATCGAAGTGGGCCGCGCGATGATCAAAATACGCGATTTGATGCGTCTGACCCAGGGCAGCGTGGTCGAGTTGGACCACATTGCCGGTGAGCCGTTGGATGTGTTGGTCAACAACACCGTGGTGGCGCAAGGCGAAGTGGTGTTGGTGAACGACCGTTACGGCATCCGTCTGACCCGGGTTGTCCCTGCTTCTGAACGCATGAAACACCTGTGATGGCTTCTGGTTTGGATGTCGCCCGTTTAATAGGCAGCTTTGTCTTGGTGTTGGGCCTACTGGCCTTGGTGCTCTGGGGATTGCGCCGTGTTCAAAGCCGTGGCGGTTTTTCAGGCGTTGCCAAACGCCAAATGCACGTGGTGGAAAGCCTCAGCTTGGGGCCCCGTCAAAAAATAGTCTTGATCCGCGTGGGCACGCGCGAATTGGTTTTGGGTGTGACGCCCACCTCAATCAGTGCCTTGGATCACCAAGCGGCCTCCGCGGCGACCATGGCCGCGGTTCCCACGATGGCTTCTTTCGCCTCTAATTTACAAATGGCCACGGACGGACTTCGTCATCAGCAGGAGCCGAGTCATGGGGTTTAAAGCCTTTACCCGCCAGGACATGCGTCAGTTGGTGGTATTTGCCTTGTTGGTCTCGGCGGCGGTGTTGGGCGCCCTGTTGCCCGCGCAGGCTTTTGCGGAAGGCTTGCCCCTCATCAACGTCACCTCCGCCGGCAAAGGCGGTGGTCAGCAATACAGCCTGACGCTGCAGTTGTTGGCGCTGATGACAACGTTGTCGTTGCTGCCGTCTTTGTTGCTGATGATGAGCGCTTTTGTTCGCATCATCATCGTCTTGTCTTTGTTGCGCCAGGCTTTGGGAACGGGCCAAACCCCACCGAACAATGTGTTGGTCGGCTTGTCGTTGTTCTTGACGCTGTTCATCATGGAACCCGTGCTGAACGACGTTTATAAAAATGCCATCGTGCCTTACATGAACGACAAAATGAGTTTTGACAACGCCCTCGCGTTGGCGGAAAAACCCATCCGCACCTTCATGCTGCATCAGACCCGTGGCGACGACATTGCCTTGTTCATGCAAATTGCACACAAGGGTGAGCCGGTGTCGCCTGAGACTGTGCCCTTCATGACCTTGGTGCCGGCCTTCATGACGTCCGAGTTGAAGAGCGCGTTCACGATTGGCTTTTTGATTTACATCCCCTTCGTCGTGATTGACTTCATCATCGCCAGCGTTTTGATGTCCATGGGCATGATGATGCTGTCACCCATGATGATCTCCATGCCTTTCAAGCTGATGCTCTTTGTATTGGTGGACGGATGGGGCCTGATCATGGGCTCCTTGGCCTCCAGTTTTGTGATGAATTAGGAGCGCTGGCATGGATACCGCATTGGTGGTCGAACTGGGACAACAAGCGCTTTGGATCACGGTATTGGTCTCCGCCCCGCTGTTGGTCGTGGCGTTGATCGTGGGTTTGGTGGTGGGCATTTTGCAGGCCGCTACTTCGATCAATGAAGCCACGCTGAGCTTCATCGTCAAGGTGGGTGCTTTGTTTTTGACCTTGGCCGTGGTCGGTGGATGGCAGATCAACACCTTGGTTGAATACATGCGCAGCATCTTCATGCGCATCCCCACCTTGTTCACTTGAGGCGGCGCCGGAGTGCATCCATGAATCTGGCCTCCATCGACATCGTTCAGCACTTTTTCGCCCTGATTTGGCCCATGATCCGAATCTCGGCGATGTTCATTGCCGCCCCCATTTATTCATTAAAGGCCTTCAATTTGCGTTTGCGCATTTTGTTGGCCTTGGTCTTGGCCGTCATGATTTACCCCATGTACCGATGGCCTCAAATTGATCCCTTGTCCGCCGAAGGTTTGTTTGAAGTGTTCAACCAAATTGCCATTGGTGCGGTCATGGGCATGACGCTCCAAGTGGTCGTGGCCGCGGTGGTGGTGGCCGGCCAATCCATGTCGAATTCGATGGGCATGTCCATGGCCAGCATGATTGATCCTGCCATCGGCAATGTGCCTGTGATCTCCGAGTTTTTGCAAGTCTTGTCGACCTTGATCTTTGTCTCTTTGGGGGGGCATGGTCTTTTGATGGGCTTGGTGATCGACAGTTTTCAGACCTTGCCAATCGGTCAGGTTTTCGCTGGTCAGGCCGCCTGGGGACTGTTTGTTCAATGGAGCTCGATGGTCTTTCTGGGGGCTTTGTTGATGGCATTGCCGATCATGGTGACCTTGCTTTTTGTCAACATGGGTTTGGGCGTTTTAACCCGAGCCACGCCCAGCCTGCAAATATTCTCTGTGGCTCTGCCAGCCTCCATCATCGCGGGTTTTTTGGTTTTATGGCTCTCATTGGGCCATGTCGGTGCGCGCATTCAATGGCTGTGGGTTCAGTCCTTTGAACAAGTGCGGCATTTGTTTAATTTGGCCTGAGCCGTTGCCCCATGGCTGAATCAACAGGAGCAGAAAAAACCGAAAAGCCAACCGCCAGGCGGTTGCGCAATGCCCGTGAAGAAGGGCAGATTGCCCGTTCACGGGAAGTCCCCGCGGCGGCCATCACCATTGCGGGTGTGGTTGTGCTCTTCATGATGGGCCCAACTTGGGTTAAACGTTTGTCAGGCTTGATGTCCGAGGGTTTTCGGTTTGATACCAAGGCCTTGCAATCCCCGAACTTGCTCGCCAGTATTTTTGCCGGTCAGTTGATTGAGGCCTTCGTTTTGATGATTCCTTTGTTTGCCGTGACCCTGGTGGTGGCGGTGGTCTCATCCGGCCTCACCGGCGGTTTCAATTTCACATGGAACGGGGTGATGCCCAAGTTGTCCAAGTTCAATCCTTTGAGTGGCTTGGGTCGAATTTTTGGTAAACAGGCCTTGGTGGAGTTGTTGAAATCATTGGGCAAATTCGCCTTGGTTGGCGCCGTCTTGTTCTTTCAAATTCAACACCATTTACAAGAACTGCTGAGTGTGGGCAGCATGGGTTTACAACCTGCATTGGCCTTGTCGGGCAACTTGATATCCGAGTCGGTTTTGTGGTTGTCACTCAGTTTGTTGATCGTGGCCATGATTGATGCACCCTACCAAAGGTGGTCGTTTATGAACCGTCTGAAGATGAGTAAGCAAGAAATCAAAGACGAAATGAAGGACATGGAAGGTCGTCCAGAAATCAAGCAACAAATTCGACGTCGTCAACGCGAAATTGCCATGGCCCGCATGATGCAGAAGGTCAAAGAGGCTGATGTCGTCATCACCAACCCAGAACACTTTGCCGTGGCCTTGTCTTACGATCCCTCGTCCAATGGGGCGCCTGTGGTGCTGGCCAAAGGCGTTGACTTTTCAGCGCAACGCATTCGTGAAGAGGCCAAAACCCATGGGGTGCAGATTTTTGAGGCACCCCCATTGGCGCGTGCGCTTTACTTCACCACCGACTTGGATCGGAGTATTCCGGAGGCGCTTTATCAAGCCGTCGCCCCTATCATTGCCTATGTTTATAGCCTTTCGAGTTTTCAACCTGGGGGACAACCCATGCCAAAACCCCGCCCCGATGTGCCTAAGAACATGCGCTTTGACGCCGATGGCAAACCCGAATTTCCAGAAGGAACCGACGCATGATGGGGCTTAAAGATTTTTATTTCCGCGCCACCGACCGCTTGCGTCTCGAGGGCTGCGTTGCCGCGATGCTCACTGAAGGCATGAGCTTGGTCGTCTCCTCGGAGCACGACGCCGTCCTGGACCACTACGGCAAATTGATGGTGGAGCGGCTGCGCCAAAGTTCACCCAACACCCAAGTCGAAATTTACTTTCCAGCCAACGCTGAAGTGGTGCTGGCCCGCTTCAACAGCATGGTGGCGGAGCACAGTTTTGAAGAGGCCATGAAAGCCTCAGCAGGACAGCCTCCTGCGCGAATTTGGTTGGTGCACGACGCCGGCGCCTTGGCCGACGGTGAGTTGCAATTGTTGGCTCGCTTGGTGCAAAGCTTTCCGGGTGCCCGTGTTCGTTTGATCTTTTTGGTCGGCTCTCGCGGCCACAGTCGGGCTTTGTTTGACAGTTTTGGCCGGGGCGTCCTGCGCTGGGACATTGATGTGCCCAGCATGGACTTGGCACAAAGCCTTTTGGAAAAAGCCAAAACGGAAGGCCATGGGCCTGAAGTCCAAGCCTTGTTGGCCAAAATAAGTTTGCCGCCCAGCAAATCGCCCACGGGCTTTGAAAAGCATCTGCTGATGGACGGCCCAGAGCAGACCCATGAGGACTCACCCCCCCCGCAGCCAAGCAGCCGCCGGCGCTGGTTCAAATGGCCGGGGCAGTCTGAGGTGAAATCAAAAGCGAAAGCCAAGTCGACATTGGCTAAGGGCAACCCCGCCAAATCAGCGGGACAAAAGAAGCCTTTGAAGTCCAACCATAAGCAGAAGCCAAAACCCGAAGCCAATAAGACCAGTCGTCAAGGCCTGAAGGTTTTTCTGGCTGTTTTATTTTTGTTGTTGGTTTCTTTTGCCATCACCCTGGTTTTGCACCCCGATTTGTTCCAAACCGAATCGGCCAAAGCCATGAATATCAAGCCGATTGGCCAAGCAGAACCCAGCTCAGTCCCGAAGGAGCCCAAACATGAGTGATTCAACACCACCCAAACCACCCCAGCAGCCCCAACAACCGGCCGCTCAAGACCTAGAAGCGTCAGGGATTATTCGATCGCAAAAAGCCCACCAAGTCACCATTGAGCAGGGCAGTAAGAATGCTGCTGGCAAGCGCGCTGAAATTGGCGAGGCGCCCGTCAAAAAAATAAACACCAAAGTTGAGAAAGTGGAGGAGTCGGCCCTCGCTTCTGAGCGCATGGTCGAGGTCAAGGAAGGCCAATCACTGCCTCCAAAAAGAGCCGAAGGATTGGACGAAGCCCTGGCCTCACCGGAGGCCAGGCTGGCCAACGCAGAAGAGGGTGTTGCGATCGATCGACGTGAGAAAGCAGCCGAACTTGAAGGCAGCGCTGAGCACCGTGAAAGGGCTCCTGAAACGGCGGGCCTTTCTGATCACCGTGAAAAGGCCGCTGAATCCGCGGGCATTTTGGATCACCAAGAAAGTGCAGCTGAAACCCCTGGCGCGGGTGATCACCGAGAATTGGCGTCCGAAGCGCCGGGCGCTGGCGCCAATCGGGTCCCAATAGACACGCCACCGATTCAAGACTTGGATGAAAACGGCGTGCCGCGCGCGGGGGTGGCTAAAAGCAACTTTCAAGCGGCCCCTGGCGCCATGGAAACCACCGGTCGTGTCTTGGCCCCCGAAGTAGAAGGTCAAAAACCCCGGGACTGGTCATTGGCGGGAAGCCATTCTGAAGAATCGCCTCAAGAAGAGCCCGCTGAAGCCGATATGGAAGAAGAGATCGATGCCGCTGAGGTATTGGCCGATTTGAACGCTTTGGCTGAAGGGGTGGAAGAATCCCCGGCCGAGTTTTACGAGCAGATGGACTTTCCGGCCCGAGTGGTGCACCTCCACATCGAAAACGAAAAAGTTCAGGCGCAGATCAAAGAATTGGAAAAGCCCTGGGAACGGGTCTGATCCAGCCCATTGGGCAAGGGAGTAGCGGATGAGCAATACAACGACACATCAAGATTCAAAAACGGCGGATGAAACGCTGGGTGTTACTTCGGCCGAGCAGGATTTGAATGACGTTAAAACCGTGGTCATCGAATCCGGTGAAATGGCCACCCGTGCTGCAGGCCTCGCCGCCAAAATGGGCGGTGAATTGAAACTGGCCAGTCAAGATTTGTTGCAAGCCACCAAACAACAACGCAAGCAAGCCCAGATTATTTTGGGCATTGCCGCTGGCTTCTTGCTGCTCTCTGCATTGGTATTCTCGACGCTGTCAATGGTCATGCAACGCCGCGTCAAGCAGCTGGACGAAATGGTGCTCGCCGTCGGTAAGCGCGTGGTCGAAATGGACGCCTCCTTGGAGTCCGTGGCCAGCGTGCAAGAATCGCTCAAAGGCATGGTGGAAAAGCAGGAAGAACTGGCTGAAGCCCAAACCAAGATCGATGCCAAATTAGAAGGCTTCTTCAAAACGGCCGATGCCCTGCCCGCTGAGACCGCCAAACAAGTGGAGGCCAAGCTGGAGTCGGTGACCAAAGAAGTTCGCACCTTGGACGCCAAGTTGCAAGCCGACGCCAGTGCCATTCGTGGTTTGACCAGTCAAGTTCAAGGCGTTAAAGGGGCCGTGGGCGACGTGGGTGAAGCCAAGCGCAACATTGAAGCCTTGGCCCGCCAACTGAAAGACCGTGCCGTGATTGACAATTCGGCCGCAAGTGCCGCGGCCAATGCCAAGGCCAAAGAGCGTGAGCGCGACAAAATGTTGCAATACCCCCGCTTGACGATGCCCGAGGTCACCAAGCCAGCCCAAGAGGCCAAAGACAGCAAAGAGGCCAAAGACAGCAAAGAGGCCAAAGACGGCAAGGAGGCCAAGTCGGCCGACTCACACGGCGGGGCCCACTGAACGAAATTTAGGCGCTCATGGAGGTATTGGGGCGCAACTCGTATTTGTTGATTTTTTCAATCAAGGTGGTGCGCTGAAGGTTCAACAAACGCGCCGTTTGTGAGACATTGCCATCGGTGCGGGTCAAGGCTTGGGTAATCAAGTCGCGCTCAATGTCCGCCAATCGGTCTTTTAAAGACAGGCCTTGCGGCGGTAATTGGGGCATGCCTTGCGCCAGCATGATGATGTTTTCAACCTCGTTGTCGCTCGAAGGGGTCGTGTCATTGAAGCTTTCCGGGCCCAGCAAAGCCATCAAGTCATCTTCTTTCTTGGCGGCGGGTTCAACGCCTTTGGGGACCAAGGTCAAAGGAGGCGGGGTGCTGCAGCGTTCGGCCTGCAATGCAGCCAAGCCTTTGGGCAATAGGTTGGCGGGCACGCAGCTCAGCGTCAAGGTCTGGCCGCTGAACAAGGTGCTGAAACGGTCCATCAAATTGGACAACTCCCGCACATTGCCTGGCCAAGCGTAGGCTTTCAAAGCGTCGATGAAATCTGTTTCAAAACGGATGGGGGAGGTGCCTTTGCTCGCAAAACGACGGGCCAAATGGGGCAGCAATTCATCCAAATCGTCGGTGCGTTCGCGCAAAGCGGGGGTTTGCAAGGGCAGGACGTTCAGGCGGTAATACAAGTCTTCGCGGAACCGGCCCTCGGCAATTTCGTGTTCCAAATCACGGTGGGTCGCGGCCACGACCCGAACATCGACGTGGACCGGACGGGAGCCCCCCACGGGGTCCACTGTGCGTTCTTGCAACACGCGCAGCAACTTGACCTGCATGTCCAAGGGCAAGTCGCCAATCTCATCCAAAAAAATGGTGCCGCCGTGGGCCATCTCAAATCGACCGATGCGGTCGGCCACCGCGCCTGTAAATGCGCCCTTGCGGTGACCAAACAACTCGCTTTCCAGCAAATCCTTCGGAATGGCGGCGCAATTGATGGGGACAAAGTGGGCGCCAGCGCGGTTGGACTGTTCGTGCAAAGCGCGGGCCACCAATTCTTTACCCGTGCCGCTTTCGCCGGTGATCAGCACAGTGGCAGTCGAGCTGGCCACTCGAGCAATCAATCCTCGGATGGCTTTGGCGGCTTGGCTATTCCCTATGAAGGGATGCGGAGAGGGGGCGAGTGAGATCGTCAATGGAAATGATTTATTAGCGTCTCATGTTAACGATTTTTACATAAACTAACAATTTTGTGCTGAAAATAGTGAAATTAACGTGTTGAGGTCAACTCAAGCTTCTCCGCGTGGTGCCGATTCCAAGGGTATGCCATTGAGGCAAATGCATTCCTAGGCACACTCGATAAGGACACCCACATGAAACGACTACTGATCACCAGCTTTTCAATCGCCTCGCTCTTGTTGGGGGGGTGTTCCAGTTTGAGCTTGCACAGCGAGGGGCCAGAACCAGCTGAAGCCGCTCAAGCCTCGGCGCACACTTCAAAAGGCCATTCGCCAGACTTGGTGGCGCCCTTGGTTCAACGTGGCGAAGCCTTGACCGCCACAGGTTATGCCGTCATCAGCGTTCAAAACAGCCGCAACCCCGCTCAGCAACGCTTGCTGGCCATCCGCGCGGCAAAATTGGATGCCTACCGTTCCTTGACCGAACAGGTTTACGGCCAACACCTCGACGCGACCACCACAGTGGCCGACATGACCGTTCAAAACGACACCTTCCGCACCAAAGTGCAAGGCGTTATTTACGGTGCCACCTTGGTCAGCATCACGCCCACCGGCGAAGACACCTACGAAACCACGCTCAGCTTGGACCGTGAAGTCATGCAAGACCTGCGTCGCCTCTACCTGACCCAAGTCCTGTCACGCAGCCATTGATCGCTTTTGAGTGTTGTGTATGCCCCTGTTGACCCCGTCTCGATTCAGCTTGGCATGTGGCCTGTTGAATACCGCCGTGCTGGCTTTGGGGGCATTCGGATCAGCGCACGCTCAAATTGAAACGCCTCATGCCGAGGCAAAAGCCGGCCAGCCAGCCGCGACTCAAGAACCCCTGAAGTTAACGCCCGATCAAAGGCTGGACGCGATTCGGCGCGCCTTGGTCAAGGCCTCCTTGCAAGGGGCCACCAAGGTAGAAACCTTGTCCTGGATTGACGAAGCGGGCACCCTGCGTGACAGCGCCAGCTTTCGTTCAGACATGCGCGTTCGGGGGGTCCAAGTCTTGGCTTATGGTCAAAATGAGGAAGGTGAACCCGAGGCCAAATTGGATTTACCTGCTGAGGGCGTCAAGCAAGAAGATTTGGTGAAAGCCAAGCCCGCCGCCGTCGCATGGGATGCTTGCCCCAAACCCGTTCCAGGCCTTCGGCAGGTGGTGGGTGTGGACGTGGTGTTCAACGGCCCATGGCAGCCCGCCGATTTGGGCGTTGCCAAAACACTGGCCAATTGGACCTTGCGTGAGCTGAGCCTTGCCGAGCCACCTTGGGTTTTGGTGCAGCGGCCTGCTGCGCCGAAAAACAGTTATGAAGCGGCCTTGCTCAGTTCCCCCCTCGATCAAGCCCCTTGGCGAGCCCGATTGGTTTTGACGCCCTTGTCCAGCGGCAAAGTCAGCTTGCCTGCACCAGAGTCACCGGACAAACCCGCGGCCAGCAACCTGCCTTACCTTGAGACAGTTGGCCGCATGGGGGCCGACACCCTCGAATACCCGACTTTGCAAGTCAGTTGGCAATGGCAAATGGCGCGCAACGCGGGCTCGGCCCCTTTGATGCAAGAGTCGGGTGTCGTTGAGGTGGTTTTACGCAAAAACAACTGGGAGCCCGCGGAGGTCGAACCGACGACCCAAGTGGCGCTCAAAAAAATGTTGTCCAACTGGCTCCTGAAGTCACAAAAGGCTTTGGCCTGTGAATGGATGGAAGCCCAAGTGACCCGAATTCAAGGGCCAGAAATCAACCTCAACCAAGGCAGCTTGGCGGGCGTGAAAGTGGGCGACCAGTGGCTGGTTGCCGATTTGCCCAAAGTCGTCTTGCATGCCTTGGAACCCGATGCCTTGGCCAAAACCGCCTTGGCCGAAGTGCGTCAAGTTTTTCCCTACTCAGCCCGTTTGCAGGTGGTGGCTGGCCAAGCAAAGGGGGTAGAGCCGCATTGGAAAGCATGGCCAGCCCAATCCCTTACCGAGGCTGAAGGCCAATTGGTCCGCCAATCAGCCATGCAAGCGCCTTTGAAATCGGTCACCCCCCAATAACCTTTGGAGACTTCCATGAACCCGTCTTTCAACATTACCAAGCCCCTGTTGTGGTTTGGCCCTTTTTTGGCGTTGTGCCTGACGTCGTCGGTTTGGGCCAACGAAGGTGCGCATGAGGCCCATGCGGAAAAAGCCGCTCCCTCCTTGGCTCACGACAACAGTGAACCTGGCAAAGGCAGAACCTATGTGGTTCGTTCAGGCGACACCCTGGACCGGGTGATTCAAAAAGCCATGCCCAACAGTCCCCTGAAAATTGAATTCTTGCGTGACGCCGTGGTTCGGGCCAATCCAGAGGTGTTCACCCGTCCGGGCAGTTACCGCATCCGTTCTGGCCAAGTGCTGCAGTTGCCTGAGATGGGCAAAGTGCTCCAAGAAGCCGTGGGTCCCCTGCTGCAAAGCGCCGAGGCCCATGGTCCGAATGACGAGCAAACCCGCCGCCGCTGGGTGCACTTCCCTTGATTGCCCTCGCTGAAACCGCTCTGTCCAGTGGCCGTGCCCTGGCTGAATTGGGCGGGGGCAGCGCGCGCTTAAATTCGCCCATCGTCCTTTTGGCCGAACAAGCCCAAGCACTGGGCTTGAGCCAAGACGAGGTGGTATTGGCCATGGTCGAGACCTTGCCCTCAGGGGTTTTGGGCTTGATGGTCCAAGGCCAGGCCGTGTCTTTGAACCCAGCAGGCCAAGCCCAATTGGCCCAAATGTCCAAGGGTGAGCGCTATTCGCTCAAGGCCAAACCCAACCCGAATGGCACTTGGAACTTAACTTCCTTGCCTGCCAAGGCAGAGGAAGCAGAAGTCATCGAGGTCGGTGCCCAAGACATCTCGCCGAGGCTCCAAATGGCGCCTTTGTTCACGGGCGAATTGAAGTCAGGCATCTCCAACATTGCCAAGCTCTTGTATCGACCTGAGAACATGAGCGACCTCAGTGAACTGGTTCAGCCTGGGGTGTTGAATGACCTGTTCGAAGCGTTGGCACGGCCCGATTTGCTGCAGCTTTGGGAAGGCATGCAAATCGAAGAAGCCGCTTTGACGCCTGACTTGCTGCGTGAAGTGGTCAGGAACTTTCTGGGTCCAGAAGCGTGGTTGGCCAAGGGGCGGCTCCCGCCTGCCAAAGACATCAAGGGGTTGTTGCATCGATTGCTGTCTTCCTTGGAGCAGGGCCTGAAGCCGGGGGCAGGGCTGTCTTCTCAGGTCATGTCTAAATTGCCCTTGGTTCGGGGGGCGTTGGAAGACTTGGAATCGGCGCAGGTGAGGGCGGTGCAAGCGCAAGCCCAAAACGAAGTTTTGTTCAAAATGGTGCTCCCCTTCAAAAATGAAGAGCCGGTGCATTTGACTTTTAGACGCACGTCCAACCAATGGGGTCTGACTTCGGGCATGACGGTGAATGTCTACTCAGAAAGTCAGGCTTTGGGGCCTGTTTGGTTAAAAACCGATCTTCACGCTAAAGACCATGTGGACCTGACGATGTGGGCCAACCGCCCTGAGGTTTTGGAGCGGGCCCATGCGGGCGTCGAATTTTTGACCCAAACCCTTCAAGAGGCCGGTTTGGCAGTCGGACGTTTGGATATTTTGCCGGGTCCGAGGCCCGAGACCACGGGTGAGTTTGTTCCCAGCGGGCGCGGCCTGGTGGTGGACATTGCTGCTTAAGAAGACACCGCCCATGTCACCCGCCCGTCACCAAGCCATTGCTTTGGCTTATGGACACCACACCACCCCGGTGGTCAGTGCCAAAGCGGAAGACGATGTGGCGCAGGCCATGGTGGAGCAAGCGAAACGGTTGGGGATTTTTGTCAGCAAAGACCCGCAGCTCTTGGCCTTACTGAGTCGATTGGAAGTGGATCAAGAAATTCCGCCAGAGCTTTATTCAGCGGTGGCCGTGGTGTTGGCCTGGGTCTATTGGCTCAAGGGCATGCGCCCGGGGGATGAGAAAGCGCCCCTTGATCAAGCGTCCCTGTAACCCTTGGCTTTGGAGAAGCGGGCCAATTTGCCAAGCTTGTCGTAAACCTCAACGCCACTCGTCACGGCACCGACTTGCAAACTCTGCAAAGCCCCGCGAATGGCGTCGAGTTTGCGTTCAATGATCAAGGCGTTTCTTTGGTGCGCATCTCGACAGCGGCGCATGCAGTCGATGAAATCGGCCCAATGGGGGCTCTCTTGGAGCTGATCGGCGGGCGGGCACAGGGCGGTCAACGCCGCCAACAACTCTGCTTTACCAGGTTGGAGCGAATCGAAATTCTCTAAATTTTGTTCTTGCAAGGCCTTAAATTCCATTTCCAAGACCCTTTCCAGGTCTTGCGCCAATGGCAATGCTTGCGGATTGCCAGGAATCGGTTCAGCCATGGATCATTTGTTCGATGGACCAGAAGCTTTGCGCGACCCGGCTGGGGTCGATGGCATATTGCCCATTTTTAATGGCTGTTTTGATCGAATCAACTTTATTTCGGTCAAACACCCCGTCGCTGGACGCTGTATTGGGCTTGGCCACCACTTGGGCGGCGGTGCTCAACAACACGGTATCGGCACCGGATCCCGCTTGCATGCTGGCTTCTGCTTGGGCCGTTGTGGCGGGGGAGGGCGTATTGGCTGCTGCCTTGGCCGCAGCCGCATTGGCCGCCGTTGAAGCAGCAGCTGCATTGTTGGCGTCGCTGTTCGCCACGGTAGCAGACGAATTTTTTTCCTGAGCGTTGCGCACAGGGCTGTTCACCTGGGGTGAATTGGCAAACTGTGAAATGGCATCGGTCATTGGGGGTCTCTCTTTCCAAAGGGAGCAGCGAAGCCGCTACTCTACATCGTCTATATCGGAACAGAATATTAAAACTTAAGTGATTTTGATTGGAAATTAGAAAAATTTTCAAAAAAGGGGACATTTCATAGGCCACGAAGCACATTGGGCCCCGTCACCACACCATAGAAGATTCGACCCGAGTCGGCGTTTTTTAAGCGAATTTGGTCCCCTAAATAGCCATCTTGTTGGGCTTCTGCTTGAACAGTGACCTGAAAGGCCCCCGCCGTGCTGATGCTGAGCAAAGCCGACTGCCCTTGTTTGACCAAAACCGAGCGTTTGACATCGTAAGTGTGCAGCAAACTGCCTGGGGGAATGTCGCGAGTGACCTCGGCCAATTCCAAGTCCTTGGCATTGGTCAACAACTGGTTGTCGGCGCCAACCACCGGTTGCATGGCCTCTTGCAGCATGGCGGGGTCGATGCGGCTGCCTCTGGTCAGGGTTTGTTTGGCGATCAAAACGGGGCGAGGTGCCGGCGCGGGGGCCGCGGGTTTATCGGGTGCCGCGACAGGTTGATTCACTCTGGCCACTGTTGAGGGCACATTGTTAATTTGTAAATACAGCTGCCACATCGGGGGCCTATTTTGTGCAGATTTCGAACTGCCCTCGGCAGGACAACGCACACGAACAGTTTCTTGCGACACAAAAGGGTGGTCCATGAGCAACTCGCGAGGGCAGGTTTGAACTTGAACACGGGGGTCGAGTGCCGCGATGTCGATTTGCTCCGGGGGCAAGTGGCGGTTTTGGGCTTCCCATTCCCTGACTTGATTGAACAATTGCTCTTGGTGGGACTCGGCACCCCATCCAGCAGCGGGTTGGAAGGCAAAAACCACGACCCATGACCAGCCCAGAGAGGCCAGTCGCAGTGTCTTAAAAGGGCGGCACAGCATTTGCATAAGGTAGTCCAAGGTGTTGAATTTTTGACACGAATTAAATCGGTTAATCCCCTTTTTGCAAGAAACGTACCAATCGCAACGTCCCCAGCCTGAAGAGCCTGAAACCATGAGCCAAAACGACCTCGTCACCGCCAAGCTGGCAGCCCCCCAAGTGGTTGCCATCCAGGGGCGCGCTTATGCCTACGCCAATGCTCAAAATGCGAATGCGGCCAAACCTCAAAACAGTCGGTTTGCTCAAGTCTTGAGGCAGTCTCAGCCCTCTAGCGCCAATACAGTCAATACAGACAGCAATCCAGCGGCTGCGACCACGGGTGCTTCTGCGGGAACAGAGGGCAAAGAGGGAACAGAGGGAAAAGAGGGGTTGCAGGGAAATTGGTCCAAGACCTTGGTCTCTGGCGACACCTTGACCGGCGTCGTCAAGCAGCAAGCCGCCTCCCAAGGTGTCAATTTGTCGGGTTCACAGGCCCATGCCTTGGTCATGCAGTTGGCAAAATCCAATGGCATTGCCAACCCCAACCGTGTTTTTGCGGGTCAAAAAATTGACCTCTCTGGCTTGCAACCGACCCTTCAAGCCATGGCTCCAGGGGCGTCCAAGTCGGGCATCGCTCATTGGAACGCCAGTGAAAAAATGACGGACGGCCCAGAGGAACCTTCCGAAGTGGCGGTGGTCGAAGTCACGGCTGAACGTCTTCCCTCGACGGACAGTTATTTGAAAACGCTGCCCTCCCGAGCTGAAGTGACCTCGGCCCCCTCGGTGGCTCAGGTCCAGCCCTTTAACTCAACCAAAAGTGCCAACCCTGTTCTCGAGAAAACCCTGGACCGTGCGGTCGCAAAGGGTTTTATTCCCGCCGTTGAGAAGAAAGACGTCCATCAAAAAATATTGGAATTGGCCAAACGGCATCAATTCAACCCCGATGATTTCGCCAAAATGACCTTGATGGAGAGCGACGGCATGAACCCGCGCTCCACCAACCAACGTTGCCACGGCATCATCCAGTTTTGCGGTGGTGGGGCGAATGGCGCTGCCAGCGCGGGTTTTGGCAACTCCCCCAAAGCCATTTTGGGCTTGAGCGTTTACCAACAACTGCATCTGGTTGATCGGTATTTCAACGATGTGGGCCTCAAGAACAAAGGTCCCACCGGTTTGGATGACCTGTACCTATCGGTTTTAACCCCCAATGCCCGCAACGAGTCCCGCTCCGATGTGCCTTTGAACATCCCGGGCACTCAGGCCAGTTTGCTGCATGTGGGCGGTGACCCTGCCGCGCCCATCACCCGCCAATCCTTGTTAGAGGGCTTGCAAAGCCATGCCGCTGACTTGTTGGGTTTGGGTAATTCATCTCGCAGCCGTGTTCAAGCCATGCGCACCGCTGCTTACGAAGACAACTCGACGGTTGCGCAGCGGCAAGACCTTGCCGCCGGCAATTCAATCCGTTAACTGACCTCCTTTGGGTGCCATTTCAGGCCATTTCTCCTCTGAAATGCATCTGCATGCTTGTCAAAAATAGCGGCAATCAGGGTTGGCACAGCGTTTGCTTGATAGTGGCTAAGGCCTCCTGAAAAAGAGGTTGAGCGTCGGGAAACCGGCAGGGTCTGAAAAGTCCCAATTGCAAATGTCAATGAGCAACGAAGGAGCTGAGCATGAACCAAATCGATCAAGCACTGGGCGTATCCGCTCAAGCTTTGGCCGTTCGCAGCCAGCGCATGGAGCTCATTGCCCGCAATTTGGCGAATGCCGACACCCCTAACTTCAAAGCGCAAGACGTTGACTTCAAAAAGGTCTTGCAGCAAAGCCAAAACGAATACAGCTTGCAAACCACCAATGCCTCACACATTGCCCAAGCGGACATGCCCACCAGCGAAGCGGGGGTTAAGTACCGCGTGCCTTTTAACGTGGCCTTTGACGGCAACACGGTTGAAATGAGTGTGGAGCAAGCGCAATACGGTAAATCGGCCGCTGATTACCAAGCGACCCTGGACTTCTTGGACCAACGCGTGCAGGGCATTCGCCGTGCCTTGAAAGGAGAGTAATCCATGTCAATTGACAACATTTTCGGCATTGCCGGTTCTGCGCTGAACGCCCAAGGCGCTCGCATGAATGCGGTGGCTTCCAATTTGGCCAATGCCAACACCGTTTCGGGTGATGACAAAACAGCTTTTCGCGCGAAAAAAGTGGTCTTCAAAGCCATCATGGATCAACAAAACGCCACCCCCGGCATTAACAACTCGGGTGGCGTGAAGATTCAAGGCATTGTTGACGACCCTTCACCCGTTCGCAAAGTCTCGGATCCGGGCAACCCCATGGCCGACAAAGACGGTTTTGTTTACCAATCGAATGTGAACGAAATGGGCGAAATGGTGGAAATGATGGCCGCCTCTCGCTCTTACCAAAACAACGTCGAAGTGGTGAACACCGCGCGTCAACTGATGCTGCGCACCCTCGACATCACCAAATCTTAAGCACCCAGCCCAAGCACATTAGGAAACCCTGCCCATGTCCATCAACTCCATTTCATCGTCTGGCGGTTTGGCCACCCCGTCGGCACCCAGCACGGTGCCGTTGCCTTCCAACATCTTGACCACCGCCGAAGCGCAGCAACAAGCTGCGGCGGCCAAATCGGCCGG
>Ga0007857_1000179_pt1 | contig 18556 bp, 20 predicted proteins | sample CryBogCBH10Oct08_FD_71210 | JGI IMG/M metagenome (GOLD analysis project Ga0007857, IMG submission 71210) | Freshwater microbial communities from Crystal Bog, Wisconsin, USA - CBH10Oct08 | ecosystem: Environmental > Aquatic > Freshwater > Lake | place: Crystal Bog, Wisconsin, USA | collected... | reverse complement strand
CTCCGCGTTGCCCGCGTTGTTGTTGACCAGAGTGAGGTCTTTGGCGCCCTGCGCCAACAACCCATCGATCAAAGCTTCAGGAATGCCTGCGGTGCCGAAGCCCCCAATCATGACGGTGTCGCCGTCTTTGACGCTTTGCAATGATTCAGCGATTGAGTTGGCAATTTTGTTGATCATTTGTAATGCTCAGGGACGCGGTTCAAAAATGAGGGAATGAATGGGGTCAAATGGGGTCAAATGGGATTCAGCACAAAATCAAAATGCAAATGCGTGGTGGCCCCGCCCTCCTTGGCATCGGCCTCTTGCTTGACCCAAGCAGCCACCAGCGATTGCCGCACACCAAACACCGCGTCTGAATCGAGGTAGGTGTCGCCATCGCGAAACACGTGCGTGATCAGCGTTTCATAGCCAGGGGCTTTGATCATGAAGTGTAAATGCGCAGGACGCCAAGGGTGGCGCCCCGTGGCGTGCAATAAGTCACCGACCGGACCATCGGTCGGTATCGGATAGGCCTCGGCCACGATGGTTTTGAAGTAATAACGCCCTTGTGCATCGGCCTTCATCTTGGCGCGTGCTTGGGCTTGCTGAAGTTCGGGTTTTTGCACGTCGTAAAAGCCGTCGGCGTCTGCTTGCCAAACCTGGATTTGGGCATGGGGAATAACCTCCCCTGTGGGGCCTTTGATCTGACCTTCTACCCAGCAAGGTTCGCCATGCGCGCCGTTGGCCGCGTCGCCACCCAACGCAATTTCAGGCTCGTTCTCCACATAAAAGGGACCAAACACGGTGGCTTCAGTGCAACCTGGCGGTTTGTCGTTGTTCAAGGCCACGGTCAACATGGACAGGCCCAACACATCGCTGAGCAAAATAAATTCCTGGCGTTTGTCGTCGCATTTTTGACCGACTGCGGTCAGGTATTGAATCGCCTGCATCAGCTCGTCCTCGGTCAACGCCACCTCGCGGGCAAAATCGTGCAGGTGGTTCACCAAACTGGTCAGCACCACTTTCAGACGGGGGTTGGTATCGGGGTGAATGCGGTCCAACACGGCTTGCGTGATGGTGTGTTGGTTCAAATTACGCATGACGACAGTTCCAGTTTGATGATCAAGGGTCAACGGCAAAATCGACCATGGCACGGGCTTGGCGTAGGGGGCCCATCAAGCCTTTGATGGCCATGTGTTCGGGCATTTGGTTGTAGGCTTCCAAAGCCTGAAGCGACTCAAATTTCATGGAGAGACCCAAGTCCCAAGCACCTTCAGACTTTAATTGATTCGCCCCCACTGACATCGAGATCAGTCCCGGCACCTGGCCCAACAAGCCCTGAAAGGCAGCCAAAACGGCTTGGGCCTGGGCGGACTTCTCGTCCTCATTGGCGCCATTCAGTTGCCAAATCACCAAGTGAATCCAAGCTGAAGTTTCAGTGGGGTTGATCATGGAATTCAATCCTGCGTTGTGTGGGGAAAAGTGCCCAGCCCCATCGTTGCTGAACATAGCCCCATAAACCTTGTTTGAAATAGATGGTGGTGACGATGGCCAACAAGCCGAGACCCAGTAAATACCAAGAGCCATAGTCGCTGAAGCTTTTACTCAACAACCAAAATATCAAGGTGCCTACCAGGGGGCCCTCCAGGGTGCCTGTGCCCCCAATCACCACCATGAAGATCGCGAAGGCGGTCCAGTTCACGCTAAAGGCAGCGTCCGGGCTGATGCGCAAATTACCCACAAAATAAAGCGCTCCCGCAATCCCCGCCCCGAAAGCAGCGACCGCATAGACCGCGAGCTTCATTCGCCCAACCGCAATGCCTTGCGATTCGGCAGCGACTTCGTTGTCCCGAATCGCCAGCAAAGCCAGGCCCCTTTTGCTGCGCAAAAAGAAATACACCAAAGCCAAGGAGCCCACAACGCACAACAAGGCAATCCAGTAGGTGGTGGATTCTCGAGTGAATTTGTCAATGCCCCTCAACGCGGTCAAGGTGGTACCCGAGCCACCGCCCACGGCGGGGATGTTCGCCAAAGTCAAACGAAAAACCTCTGCAATCACCCATGTGCCGATCGCAAAGTAGCCGCCTTGCAAGCGAAACGCCACTTTGGAAACAGGCACGGACACCAAAGCTGCCACCAAACCACTGAGGGGAATGGCCCAAAACGGGTTGAAGTCGTAAAAATTCCCCAAGCTCAGCATGGTGTAAGCGCCCAAACCCAAGAAGGCCTGTTGACCTATCGAAACCATGCCACCATAGCCTGCCAAAAGGTTCCACATCAGGGCAAAAATGAAGTGGCAACCGATCTCTACAAAGTCATGCAACCAGCTGGACTCCCCCCAAAAGGGCAGCGAGATGGCCACCATCACCAACAAGGCGATGCCCGACCAAGTCAAGGCAAAACCCACACCCGACTGACCCCGTTTGACGCTGAATTGGTTTGTCATTTGGTTTTAGGAAATAAGCCTTGTGGCTTGAGCACCAGCAAGGTCAGAAACACCACATGGCCGCACCAAATGCCCCAGCCTGGATCCCAGCGAAAGCCCAATTGTTGGGTCATCCCCAGCAACAGGCCACCAGCCAAGGTTCCCCAGAAACTGCCCATGCCGCCCATGATCACGGCCTCAAAAGAGAACAGCAACAACATCGGACCATCCGCTGGCGACACAGTGGTGCGCATGCCTTGAAGCACTCCGGCGAGCGCCACGAGCAAAAAAGCCAAGCCCGTGGCTTGGGCATAAACGGTTTTTGAATTCAGGCCCATCAAGGCAGCGATTTCTGGGTCGTCAGAAACAGCTCTAAAGGCGCGCCCCATCGCCGTGCTGCTGAACAACCACTGCAAAAACAAAGTCGCACAGAGGGCCAGCCCCAAGATCAGAACGGGCAAAACGCCGACCGACAAATCGCCCCCCAGATTCAAGCTCAGGGTGTTCAAACCACCCGAATCAATGGAACGCGGATCGGCTGAGAAAATTTCGAGCAACGCGTTTTGAATGACGATGGAAATACCAAAAGTCACCACCAAAGAAGGCACGGGGTCTTTTCCCAGTGTCTGGTTCAAGACCGTTTTTTGCAAGCCATAACCCACCAGCCAAGCCATCGGCAGCACCAAGAGAGCCGATAGCCATGGGCTCAAGCCACAAGCCATGGCGCCCAAGGCGCCAAACGCACCCAGAATGATGAAGTCACCATGCGCCGTATTCGTCAGGCGCATCACCCCGAACATGAGCGAGAGGCCGAGGGCAAAAAGGGCATAGAGGGAGCCCAACAAAATGCCTTGAATGAGAATGTCCATGCGGCTTAAATTCCAAAATAGGCTTGGCTAATTTGATCGCGGGTCAAGGCCGCAGAGGGCCCTTGCAAAGTCACTCGGCCCTCTTGAAAGCAATAAAGACGGGTCGATATTTTTTGCGCCAAGCTCACATCTTGTTCCACGATGACCACGCCCATGCCTTCGGCACAAATTTGCGGCAAAGCCTGGTAAATTTCGCGAATCACAATCGGGGCCAAGCCGAGTGACAGTTCGTCACAGAGCAACACCTCGGGGTTGCTCATCAAGGCCCGGCCAATCGCCACCATTTGCTGTTGACCGCCCGATAAAGACGTGGCGGGTAAATGCCGTTTCTCCTTGAGAATGGGAAACAGCGCTTGCACGCGCGCTAAATTCCAAGGCCCTGAGCGCTGCGCTTGTGCGCCCAGCAAGAGGTTTTCTTCCACGGACAACGAGGGAAAAAGTCGTCGGCCTTCTGGCACCAAAGCCAAGCCCAACCGCACAATTTCATGGGCGGATTGACCGCCAATGGCTTGGCCCCGCCAACGAACTTCATTTGGGCTGGCCTTCACCAAACCGGTCAAGGCCTTCAAAAAGGTGGACTTGCCGGCGCCATTGGCCCCGATGATGGCGACCACCTCGGACTCGGCCAATTCAAAGTCGATGCCAAACAAGGCTTGGGCATCGCCGTAAAACGCCTTCAGTGCCTGTGTGCTCAAAATAGGGGTCGTCATCACACTTCCAAACCCATATAAACCCGCTGGACATCTGGGTTGTTCATGACGGCTTGCGGTTTACCTTCTGCCAATGCTTGACCAAAGTTAATCACAAACAACCGATCTGCAACGGCCAGCAAAGCGTGCACCACATGCTCTATCCAAATCATCGTCGTGCCCTGCGCTTTGATGCGCTTGAGCTCGTCCACCAAGGCCTGCGCCTCGTGCTCCGTCAAGCCTCCGGCTATTTCATCGAGCAGCAAAATTTGAGGCCTGGTTGCCAAGGCCCGGGCCAATTCCAAGCGCTTGCGGTTCAACAAGGTCAAACTTCCGGCACGTTGGTTGGCAAACGATTTCAAGCCGGTTTGAATCAACACCTGTGCAGCGGTATCCCAAGCCTGTTCTTCCGCTTCCTCTGCCCCAAAACACGCGGCGGTCACCAGGTTTTCGAACACCGTTAAGTTGCCAAAGGGTTGTGGCACTTGGTAGCTGCGGCCAATGCCCAAGCGGCAACGCGCATGGGGTGCCAAGGCCGTGATGTCCTTGCCCTGATAAACAATGCGGCCTTGGTCAACCCCCACGTCTCCCGTGATGAGGTTGAACAAGGTCGTCTTACCCGCTCCATTGGGCCCCAAAATACCCAAGGTTTCACCGGCATGAACCGAGAAGGAAATTTGGTCCGTGACCTTCAAAGCCCCATACGACTTGCTCACTGAATCCAGCCTCAACAAAGCAGTGCCTTGATCAGAGGCGTTAGCGGCTGGCGTAGATGCGAGGGTCGACATGGGGGCTTAGAAGATCACTGAAGTTCAATTACATCAACTTCAAACTGCCACCGACGGGGATGTTCTTGGCAGTTTCGTCGTTCACGATGGTCAGTTCATAAGGGTATTTTTTGCCCTTGTGCCATTGGCCCAAAACCAAGGGGGTCTTGCTGACGTTCTTGAAAGGACCTTGGCCATTCCAAGCCACAGGACCCACCACGGTATCGAGTTTGGTGGCGACGACGGCGTCGCGCACATCGTTGGCCTTGCTGGACTTGCTGCGTTGAAGGGCGTCTGCGGCGACTTCAAACAAGGCATGGGCAAAACCAATGGGCTGAGTCCACTGCTTTTTGGTGGTCGTTTCGTAGGCTTCGGCCAAGGCCTTGGCACTTTGCTTGGTCAGGCTGGAGTTGAAGGGGTGCGAAGGGCTCCACCACACTTCGGTTGAAAGGCCATCCCCCAAATCGCCCAAGGCCTCAATGGCACCGGGGAACAGCAAGGCCTTGCCCAAGGTAATGACCTTGGGTTTGAAACCTTGTTGTTTGGCTTGGGTCAAGAAGGTCTTGGCGTCGGGTGGAATGACCACGCCGGTGACGATTTCCACATTGTCCTTTTTGAAGGCGGCAATTTGAGCTGAGAAATCTTGTGTGCCCGTTTGGAAGCGACCAGGGTCGGTCAATGAAAAACCCATGCCAGCGAGTGGTTTGGGGAATCCCAACTCTTTGTCGCCCCAAGCGTTGCCGTCGCCGTCATTGGGGAACAGACCGCCCACTTTTTTATTGGTGCTGACCGATTTCCAGCCATTGGTGAAGTTGGCAATCACGTCTTCCAGGCCCCAGAAGATGTGGTACGTGTATTTGAAGCCGGTTGCAGGGTTGCCTTTACGACCGAAGAACCAAGGTTGCCAAGGCACCACGCTGGAAATGCAAGGCACTTCATTGAGTTCGCAAACGTCGCTGACGGGGTTGGCCGTTTCGGGTGTGCCTGCAGTGAGCACCAAAGCCACCTTGTCTTTCAGCACCAAATCACTCGCCACTTCTCCGGCCCGGTTGGGGTTGGATTGGCTGTCTTTCAAAATGATTTGAACCGCGTGCTTTTTGCCCCCGATGACGATGCCGTCTTTAAAGGCGCCAGTCATTTGTTCAATGACCCATTTATCGGCTTCACCGAAAGGGGCCAAGGGCCCTGTTTGGGGCGATACAAAACCGATCTTCACCGTGTCGGCCGCCCAGGCCAAAGGCACCGCGCCCACTGCGGCTGCCGCAGCCAAGCCTTGGGTAAATTGTCGACGTGAAATGCTCATAAAAGTCTCCTTTTGTATTGACCGAAAAAATCACATTCAAACTGTGGGCCTTCTGCCCTCGAAAGCATCTTGCAGCAATGCCTGCAAGGCCTCACGCTCCAATGGGCGTGGGTTCGGGTATTGGTTCTGCAAAGCCAAATCGAGCGCATGCGCTAAATCAGCTTGGGTCAGTCCCAAAGATTGGAGAGAAGTCGGCGCGCCGTTGTCGGCGGCCAAATCAAACAGGCCTTGTGCCGCACTGGCCGCGTTCATTGAGTTCGGCGTTTTTGCAGGACCCAAGGCACGCGCCACACGCGCCATCGCCTCAGGGGCAAAGGCTTGGTTGTAGGCCACGGCATGCGGCAAGACGATGGTGTGCGTTTCGGCGTGGGGCAAGTTGAAAGTCCCCCCCAAGGTATGGCATAGCTTGTGGTGCAAACCCATGCCCACATGGCCCAACACAGAACCGCAAAGCCACGCGCCATAAAGCGCCTGACTGCGGGCTTCCAGGTCGTTGACGTCCTTGCGCAACACCGGCAAGGCCTTGGCCAGGGCCGCAATCCCCTCTTCGGCCATCAGGCTGTTGACGGGATTCGCATCGGGAGCATAGAGCCCTTCCACCGCGTGGGCGATGGCATTGATGCCACTGGTGATAGAAAGCCCTGCAGGCAAGGTCAGCGTGAGCTCAGGGTCGTAGATCACCGTGCGCGGCAGCACTTTGGGATCACGGCCTGTTTTCTTGAGGCCCGGCTCGGTGATGCCGTAAATGGGCGTCATTTCAGAGCCCGCATAAGTGGTTGGAATGGCCAAGATGGGCAGACCCGACGCCAAAGCAATGGCTTTGCCCAACCCCGTGGTGCTCCCCCCACCGAGGGTGATGGCACCGTCGGCGCCCCATTCTTGCGCCAAAGCACGGGCCTCTCGGACCGTTTCGATGGGGACGTGCATGAGCGCTTTGTCAAAAATCCCCGCCACCGCAACGGAGGAAGAATCTGCCAACAACGACACCACTTGTTCGGTCAAAGCACGCTGCTCAGGGGTGCACAAAATCAAGGCCCTTCTGATCCCCAAGGCAGCTGCTTCCTTGGCCACCTCGCGCAAGCGCCCAGCGCCGAAGACGACACAACCGGGCAAAGGGGAGTAGGCAAATGATTTCATGGCGTGCAGGAACTCAAGACGGCTTCAACGCGCGTAATGCGGGGTGATTTGCGCGTCCACATTGACCCAAACGCTTTTCACTTGGGTGTATTCGCGCATGGCGTCAAAACCCATTTCACGACCGTAGCCCGACAAGCCAGTGCCCCCAAAAGGCGAGCCTGGATTCACCCGCTTGTACGAGTTGATCCAAACCATGCCCGCTTTGAGATCACGTGCAAATCGATGCGCCCGTTGCAAGTTGTTGGTCCACAAGCCGCTGCCCAGGCCGTAGTCGGTGCTGTTGGCGATCTGCAAAGCCTCGGCGTCGTCTTTGAAGGTGAGAACGGTGACAAAAGGGCCAAACACCTCTTCTTGTGCGACCCGGTCTTGCGCACTTTTGACCCGCACAATGGTGGGTTGGACATAGCAACCCTTCGCGAGTTCACCGCCAGGTGCTTGACCGCCGGCCAAAATCTCGCCGCCTTGGTCTTTGGCGACCTGCACATAACCCAGCACGCGGTCGCGTTGTTGGGCACTCGTCAATGGGCCCATTTCGGTGTTGGGGTCCAAGGGATTTCCCAGACGAATGCTGTTGGCCAAAGGGATGAATTTTTCCAAGAAGGCGTCGGCAATTTTTTCGTGCAACATCAAACGCGAACCAGCGATGCAAGCTTGACCTTGGTTGTGGAAAATCGCCCAAGCGGCGCCGTTGACAGCGGCCACCAGGTTGGCGTCTTCAAAAACAATGTTGGCCCCTTTACCACCCAGTTCGAGTTGGACCTTCTTCAAATTGCCCGCGCTCGCTTGCACAATGCGGCGCCCCGTCGCGGTGCTGCCCGTGAAAGCAATTTTGGCAATGCGTTCATGATCGGCAATGGCTTGACCTGCAATTTGACCCAAACCCGGGAGGATGTTGACCACGCCGGGGGGCATGCCTGCTTGGGCCATCAGCTCGGCAATTTTGAGCGAGGACAAGGGGGTGATTTCAGCGGGCTTCATCACCACGCAGTTCCCCGCGGCCAAGGCAGGGGCCATTTTCCAGCTGGTGAACATCAAGGGAAAATTCCAAGGCACGATCTGACCGACCACCCCCACGGGTTCACGCAAGGTGTAGTTCAAAAATCCGACTTCCACCGGAATTTGCTCGCCTTGAAACTTGTCGGCCATGCCGCCGAAATAACGGTAGGTCACCGCCGTGCGGGGGACATCCAAAATGCGCGAATCGCGAATCGGGTGGCCCGTGTCCAACGACTCCAAACGGGCCAATTCTTCGGCGTTCTCTTCCACCAAATCGGCCAATTTGAGCAAGATGCGACCGCGGTCCATGGCGGCCATGCGCTGCCACTTGGGCAGGGCTGCCTCCGCCGCTTGGACGGCTTTTTCCACATCGGCTGCACCCGCCATCGCCACTTCCGCAATCAGGCTGTTGTCATGCGGGTTGAGTGTCGCCAAGGTCTCACCAGAGGCCGCATCGACAAACTCGCCATTGATAAATAGTTGGTGCCGCACAGGCGTGCGCAAACCAGCCGCCTTGGCGATTTCAGACAGGTCCATGAAAACTCCTTGCATCTTTTGACGGATGCGGGCCTTGTTTAAGAGTAAAGGTTCGGTTGCAGGTTGATTGGTTCAAAACCGCAAAGGCTCAGAACTGGACGGGCACTTCAGGGGCATCGCCCTTTTGAATTTCGTAAACCAATGAAGGCGATCCGTTTTCCCAAACGAGCAACATCGAGCGCTTGGGGCTGTAGCCTTGGTGGCGGCAATAAGCGGGCATGGCCGCCATGTCGCCCGCCTTCATGATCACGCGAGCCAGCGGCGCGCCGGTGTCGCGGTGTGAACAATCCCAGCTGATTTCATCGCTCATCTGGAAGAACCACTCAACGCGGTCATTCGAGTGCAGGATCGGCAGAATGTGTTCTTCGGTGGTCGGGCACATGTAGCTGTACTTGACCACGCTGGTGAAAGACGGATTCCAAGTCACTTGGCTGCGGCTCAAGAATGCAAAGAGGTTGAAGGCATGCACTTCGTTTTCAAAGCCAGGCTCTGGGTGCAACTCGGGTGCATCTTGTGGCACGTCAGCAAAGGCGCGGTTCACAGGGGCGCCGCGCTCGTCGGTCCGCATCGGCAAGTCACCTGGCAAGCCCACGCAACGCGTGGCCAGTTCGCGTTCACGGGTGATCGCCGGGGTGTTGGCGCCGTTCTTACGGCCATAAGGCGTCCCCGTTTCTTGCGGTGCAGAGAAGGGATCGAAGCCCGCATTGGTCCAGTCGGCCAGCATCTCTTCAAAGGTGGCTTTGATCTGCGCGGTGGGAAAGTTTTCCAAAATGTCCACGCCAGCTTCTTTCAGCGTGGCATTGAAAGCGCCAGCCTGCAGGTCCACCGATTGGTAGTGATTGACGGTGCCAATGACGTCGTCAAAATTAACACCGCCGTAAAAGAAACCCCAAGCCACATCGCGCATCAAGGCGCGTAAAAAGTTGGCGATGTCCATGCTGTGCGACAGCGAGCGACCATCGCGCGTGGTCCAGGCGATGTGGGCGAAATACTCGTCGCGGCGAAAGCCAAACGAGCCGAGTTGAAATGATTTGTAGCCCAGCACCGCGTCTGGGGTGGAAGCGATGACTTTGGCCAATTCTGCAGGTGCGTTCATGAGAGGCTCCTAAAAATTTATAAAAAGAGGGACAATTTGACTGAAGAGACCACTTGGGAATTCAAGCGGTTTGGCAGATGTCAGCCCATTTTTCGACGGTCAAATCGCCTTTGCATGACTGCAACACGATGACGCCAGGAGTGGCACTTCGAAATTGGTAAGCGGTGTTCTTAGGCAACATGCCTTGGTGGCCGCGCTTCAACTTCATCCAACCCATTTTTTGACCTTTCGGCTCATCCTGCACCAGGACCGCGCCGTTCTTTTCAACATCGGCCACGGTCTGAGCGGGGTCCAACTTGATCAGGTGAATTTCGATGTCGCCGTCCATGCTGAGGGCAAATTCGTCGTGAGCGCAGGTGTACCAGGGCGAAACGCCTTCCGCCCGCAAAGCCTCTAAAACATAGATTTGGTTTTGTCCAAACACCACTTTTTCGTAAGGCTTGGATTGACTGGCAATTTCAAAACAGTTCGAAAAAGCGTAATGTTTGACGTCGTCAGAAATGGGTTCTACTCGGCCTTTTTCAAAATTAGCCAACGATGCAAACTTGGTTTCGTAAGTCACAGACATGTTGAATCTCCTTGGTTTAGCAGGGTTCAGCACCCTTTTGGGTTGATGCAGGCATCAAGGTGATTCGAACTTTAATCAGAGAATTCACAACCCGGTAGTGGTCAGTTATGAACTTTTCTGTTCGTTAAAACAGAACAATAGACAGGGAAAACCCGATTAATCAGGCCTCGATAAGGCCGCTGGGGATCAGCGCTCGGGCAATCAACTCGGCGTCCCAAGGGGGCGTTTTGGCAAACGACTGACCAATGTGCTCAATCAGGAGTTTGAGCTTGAATTCTTGGCGTGAAGCCCCAGGATAAACCGCGCTCAACCAAAAAGAGGCCAGTTGGTGTTCGGGCATGACGACCACCAAATCACCGCGAAGCAAGGCCTCGGCCGCGACCAAGGTCGGCACACAAACAATGCCCGCATGCTCCAAGGCGTATTCCCTCAACAGGTGAACGCTGTTGGTCAACAAGGCCGCACTCAAGTACAAAGTGGCTTGCGTGCCTTGGTGGTGAAAAGTCCAACGGTCCCGCGTCGGATAACCCGAATAAAGCCCCAGTTTATGGCGGTGCAAATCGCGTGGATCGGTCGGATAACCATGGGCCTCCAAATAATGGGGCGTGGCACAAAAGACCCTTCGTATGGGAAACAAGGGCTTGCTGATGACGTCGGTCGATTGCGCCGGAAAAATCTGCAAGGCGCAGTCCACCCCCACCTTGACCGGATCCACCACCGCATCGCTCACATTGAGGTCAAGTCGAATGTCGGGGTATAGGCTTTGGAATTCATGCAACAAGGAGGCAAAGCGCCCCAACACCAAACCAGTCAGCGCATGCACTCGGAGTGTCCCTGCAGGCTTGCCACGGACATCCCGCATTTGGTCGACGATGTCGGTGGCCCTCGCGACCAAGTCAATGCAGTCGCGCAAATAGGCTTGCCCCACCTCACTGAGTCGAACAATGCGGGTGCTGCGGTGAAACAGCGGCGCCCCCACATGGTCTTCTAACTGTTTGATTCGGGTGGTGACCACCGACCTGGCAATTCGCAGTTGGCGGGCCGCCTCAGCAAAGCTCTGTGTTTGGGCCACCCGCACAAAGGTTTCGATGTTTTGCAGGCGGTCCATGGCGCTGGCGCTCGAATTGAAAAAGGCTCAGGTGGACGAACCCGCCACCTTCATCCGATTCACCAAGACCGAACCCACGGTCTTGGCGCCGTAGTTGTAGGCGTCGGCGCCAACCGCTTCGATGCCTTTGAGCATGTCTTTCAAATTGCCAGCAATGGTGATTTCCTGGACCGGATAGGCGATTTGACCCTTTTCTACCCAGAAGCCACTGGCACCGCGTGAGTAGTCACCGGTGACGCCGTTGACGCCCTGCCCCATCAACTCGGTGACGAACAAACCGGTGCCCAGTTTTTGCAACATGGCGGCCAAATCGTCGCTGGCTTGGGTCAAGCGCGAGGTCAAGGTCAGGTTGTGTGAACCCCCTGCGTTGCCGGTGGTTTTCATGCCCAGTTTGCGCGCTGAGTACGTGCTCAAAAAATAGCCCTTGACGCGACCGGCGTCGATCACTTTGCGGGCATGCACTTGCACGCCTTCGTCGTCAAAGGGGGAGCTGCCTTTGCCGCGTTTGACAAAGGGGTCTTCGAACACATCGATGTGTTTGGGCAAGACTTGTTTGCCCAAGGAATCCAGCAAAAAGCTGCTGCGTCGGTAAAGAGACCCGCCACTCAGGGCTTGAACCAAGCTGCCCAGCAGGCCGCTGGCCAAGGTGGATTCAAACAAAACCGGGCATTGGGTGGTGGCGATTTTTCGAGCCCCCAAGCGACTCAAGGCGCGCTCGGCGGCGTAGCGTCCAACGGCTTCTGCGCTCGCCATGTCATCGGCGCAGCGCATCGAGGTGTACCAAGCATCGCGCTGCATTTCGGCATTTTTGCCGGGCAACGAGGCGATCGGCGAGACCGACAAGCTGTGCCGGCTGCTGGCATAACCGCCGCGAAATCCGTGGGTGTGGGCACTGAAAAAATGCGATTGTTGTGCCGAGACCCCCGCCCCTTCGCTGTTGGTGATGCGCTTGCTGGTTTTTAAGGCGGCGGCCTCGCAGCGCTTGGCCAACTCGGCGGCGGCTTGTCCGTCTATCGCCCAAGGGTGAAACAAGTCGAGGTCGTGGTATTGAGCCGCTTGACGCTGGAAGGCCGGTGTGGCGATGTCGGCCTCATCGGGCAAACCCGCCATCGGGTCTTCGGCGGTGAAGCGCGCAATGTCGTAGGCCGCTTGCACGGTTTGTTGGATGGCTTTTTCTGAAAAATCCGAGGTGCTGGCATTGCCCCGGCGATGCCCCAAATAAACCGTCACGCCCAGCGATTTGTCGCGGTTGCGTTCCACGTTTTCGAGTTCGCCCTTGCGCACGCTGACGCTCAAACCACACCCTTCAGAGGCTTCGGCGCCGGCATCGCTCGCACCGATTTTTTTGGCATGGGCCAAGGCCGAGTCAACCAAGTTTTCAAAAAACGCGGGGCTGTAACTGAACCCCTGGTGCGCAGGGTTGACTTGGGAAGGGCTGGCGGAGGGAGGGGCAGTTTTCTTCATAGCGAAGGATATGATACCGGGGTCATGTCCAGAAAACCCAAAAAAGGCTATTACGTCAAAGGCCAATTTGTTGCTGAAGGCAGCGAGTTGGATTTGCAGCTCAAAGCCGAGCTCAAAGGCACCGATGAAGCCAGCCGAACCGACCTCAAAAAAGAAAGCGATGCCCTGCAAAAGTTGGGTGAATCGCTGTTAACACTCCGCGCCGATTTGTTGAAGGGCTTGCAACTGCCCGACAAGCTCGTCGATGCAGTGGCCGAGGCCAAGCGCATCACCAACTTTGAAGGCAAACGTCGCCAACTCCAATTTGTCGGCAAGCTCATGCGCAAGCTGGATGAGCAGACGGTGGCAGCCATCAAAGCCGCCCTAGAGGCCCAACAAAAAGGATCGGCCTCAGAAAAAGAGCTTCTGCATGTGATCGAAACCTGGCGCGACCGATTGATCGGCACCGAGGAAGCCCTGGCCGTCTGGATGGCCACCTTTCCAGAGACCGACAGCCAGCAACTGCGCGCCCTCATTCGCCAAGCCCGCAAAGATGGTCCTGCCATTTCCAAAGCCCAGGTCAGCGAAGGCCTTGCGCCGCGCCAGAGCCGCGCTTACCGCGAACTCTTTCAACTCATCAAAGCCCAGTTGAGCGAGCCTGCTTCGAATGAAGCAGACACCGACCTGGAAGACGGGGAAGACGAGGAAGAAGCCAATGACTGAAGCCAGCAACTCGCCACTCGATCCGGTTCGCATTGGCATTGTGTCCGTCAGCGACCGCGCTTCCTCGGGCGTTTACGAAGACAAAGGCCTGCCTGCCCTGCAAGACTGGTTGACCCAAGCCTTGCAAAACCCGATTCAATTTGTCCCGCGCCTGATCCCCGATGAAATTGACCGCATCAGCGCCGCCTTGACCGAACTGTGTGACGATGAAAACTGCGCCTTGGTGCTGACCACTGGCGGTACCGGCCCCGCCCTGCGCGACGTTACGCCAGAAGCCACGCTCGCCGTGGGCCACAAAGAAATGCCGGGCTTTGGCGAGCAGATGCGCCAAATCAGTTTGAAATTCGTGCCCACCGCGATTTTGTCGCGCCAAGTCGCGGTGATTCGGGGCCAGACACTCATCATCAATTTGCCCGGCCAACCGAAGTCGATCCAAGAAACCTTGGGCGGCTTAAAAGGCGCAGACGGCAGCCCCGTCGTGCCTGGCATTTTTGCCGCAGTGCCCTACTGCATCGACCTGATCGGCGGCCCTTACCTCGAGACACGCAACGACTTTTGTGCCGCCTTTCGACCCAAAAGCGCGCTGCGACCTCCAAAGTAAACGGCACGACCAACGCCGCACTTTCAAAGGTTTGATGCCAAGTGCTGTCGACGTTTTTTATTTTTCTCAAATTGGGCCTCACCTCCTTCGGGGGGCCGGTCGCCCACATCGGCTATTTTCGTCAAGAGTTTGTTGAAAAACGCCAGTGGTTAAGCGATGCGAGCTACGCCGAATTGGTCGCTTTGTGCCAATTTTTGCCCGGCCCTGCCAGCAGTCAAGTGGGCATCGCCTTGGGCTATTTTCGCCAGGGGCTGGCGGGGTCTTTGTTGGCTTGGGCGGGGTTCACCTTGCCATCAGCGCTGGCCCTCATGGCCGCTGCCCTCAGCCTTCAACAATTCAGCGCCGTCATTCCATCTTCTGTTTTGGTGGCCCTCAAAGCGGTGGCCTTGGTGGTGGTGGCGCAAGCGCTGATCGCCATGGCCAGAACGCTGTGCCAAGGCCGACCCAAAACGGCGATTGCTTTGGCGGCGGCAGCCTTGTCTTGGTGGCAGCCCGATTTAATGGGCCAACTGCTGGCCATGGGGTTGGCGGGTGTTTTGGGCTACTCTTTTTTAAAACCACCCACCGAACCCAAGCCCCTTGGCCCTCTGAGGGTGCCCAGTCGTCAGTTGGGAGTCATGGCATTCGCCGGCTTGGTTTTGTGCCTCTTCGGCTTGCCTTTGCTTGAACGTGCGCTTTCTCTTACAGGAACCCACAACGGCTTCTGGGCCACTGAAATCAACCTCTTTTTCAGAACCGGTAGCTTGGTGTTTGGCGGCGGCCATGTGGTGCTCCCCTTGCTGCAAAGCGCCGTGGTCGGCCCGGGTTATGTTTCCAATGAGGTTTTCTTAAGCGGCTATGGCCTGGCCCAAGCAGTGCCGGGGCCTTTGTTTAGCTTCGCGGCTTTATTAGGGGCCTCCATGAACCCATCTCCCACGGGATGGGCGGGTGGCATGATTTGTCTGGGGGCCGTTTTCGCGCCCTCGTTTTTTTTGGTGATGGGCGCACTGCCCTTTTGGGAAAAGTTACGGCGTTATCCCGCTGCTCAAACCGCCCTCGCAGGCATCAACGCAGGCGTGGTGGGACTCTTGGGCGCTGTGTTGGTCAAGCAGACCCATGCTGCGCTGAGCACAAACCTGGGCGTGTTGCCTTGGCTGGCCCTTTTGGCCGTGCTGTTGTTCAAATTCAAATGGCCAGCCTGGTTGTTGGTGCTCGGGGCCATCGTGGGTGGACTGATTCAGGCACAAGTTCAATCACAAGGACTTTTGTCATAAGTTGTCATTAGACTGACTCTTTTTTTTAGCTTCATAGATCTCACCTTGGCCACTCAACCGACCTCACCCGCCAAAAAAGGCCTGCGCCGCTTGGACCCCTTTTTAAGGGCCAACGCCACGCAGATCCTGCTGCCCATCTCTGTTGTCATGGCCACCACCGGTGTCATGATGTTTTTCCGTTGGTTCAATCAAGACGTTCATCGGATGCACGAGTGGTTGGGTCTGAGCCTGGTGGTCGCGATTGTGTTGCATTTGTTGCTAAACCGCCTGCCGCTGATTTACACAATCAAGCAAAAACGCGTTGGCGTCTTTGTGGCCGTCGTGGCTTTGGTGGTGGTTGGTTTTTTGGTTTTTCAACCGCCACCAAAACCCAACGTCGGTAAACTGGCCGCGCAAGCGCTGGGCCGCGCTCCCCTGAAGGCCTTGCCCTTGACATTGAACCGCAGCGAGGCCGATTTGAACGCCCAACTGCAGGCCTTGGGCATCACCCCATCGGACCCCAACTCAAGCGTGAGTGACTTGGCCCAGCAAGTTCATCAACCGGCCAACTGGTTGTTGATGGAACTGCTGAGCAAGCACCAAACCTCGGGTCAGAACTAGCGCAGTTCGACCCAAATCTCGCACTCCATGTCCACGCCCTTCAACTCCGCAGGCGGGCTTGGGTAGGCGGCATTTTGAACGGCTTCTAGCGCAGCCCGGTCGCCCATCCCCAAGCCACTGCGCACCACAATTCGCGCATTCGAAGCTTGGCCATCCAACAGCTTGAAGGCGACGCGGGCGCGCCCCCTGAACTCCATGGCTCTGGCTGCAGGCGGATAAACAAACGCGGTTTGCACCGCATTGCGAACCTTGTCGATGTATTCGTTCGAAGGCTTGGCTGGGCCTGAAGGCGCCGGCGGCGGGGGCGGTGGCGTTTTCACAGCGGGCGCCACCACCGCGGGTGTGGGGCTGGGTGCAGGCACTGGGTTTTCACTCGGCGCTGCCGTCACTGGCAAAGGTGCGGGGGCTGGCAAGGGAACTGGCGGGGGGGGCGCCACTGTTTTCTTCGCCGGCTCCACCACCGGTTTTGGCAACGGTTTGGGGGGCTCAGGCTTGGGTTTAGGAGGCTCGGGCACCGGGGGCAGCGGCGTGGCCGGAGGCGCTTCAATTTGCAAGGCGACCGGCGCTGAAAAGTGCTCGTGCGGATGGAACACCACCCAAGTCAAAGCCCCCACCAGTGCAGCAGACTCCAGCGCCAAGGCCCAACTGAAAGCCTGCCTCATGCGGGCGGCTTCTTGCTGGCGGTGCTCAGGCCAAGAAATCGTCAATGAATCGGACATGAAATGAAGGGGTCCGATCAATTGGCAGTCTTGGCCGCCAAGCCAATTTGGGTCGCCCCGCCCAAACGGACCGCGTCAATGGCGCCCATCAGTTGTTGCATCGTCACGTTTTGACCGCCTGCGATGGTGACCGCCAGGTCCTTGGCATTGCGACTTTGAATCAAGGCGGTCAATTGGGCCGCATTCAAGGCTTGGCCTTCGACCGTCATGGTGCCACTTTCAGACACTTCCACCAACAGTTTGGGGGCTGGCATTTTGGTCGCGGTGCTGCTGGTGGGCAGCTTGCTCACATGGCCCTTGGTGGGAATCATGCGCAGGGTCATCATGGCGAAAAACACCAACAAGAACAGCATGATGTCGATCATCGGGATGATCTCAATGCGAGCACTTCGGGTTTGGAAATAACGCATGATTCGCTCAACCCTCGCGCCGGTTCAGCAACATCACTTTGATGGTTTCAAGTTGGTGCACGATCAAACGAACTCGGGTGTTGAGCCAATTGAAGAACACCAAACCCATCATCGCGATGAACAGGCCGCAAGCGGTGGCAATCAAAGCCTCTGCAATCCCGCCGGTGATGGCACCGGGGTTGTTTTGCACGTCGTCCAAAACCGAGAAAGCGTGAAACATGCCAATAATGGTGCCAAACAATCCCAACAAGGGTGCCAAGGTGATGACGGTGTCAAGCATCCACAAGGAACGGTCGAGCATCGGCACTTCGTGCATCAGCGCCTCTTCCAAATGCCCAGCCACCACCTCATTCGAGCTGCTGGCGGGTTCGTTTTCCAAAGCCTGAATGACACGGGCTTGGGGCAAATGGGCCTTGGCTTGCAACTCAGCCTGGGCACGGGCACTTTGTAAATTGGGTTCTGTGCGCAACAGGTCCATCAATTGCTCGCCACCTTGTTGCATGTTCAGCAAGTGACGGGTGCGTTCAATGATGACGGTCAAGACGATCAACAACAACAACGCCATGAGGTACAGCGTGCCACCAGAATGGTTGGCGAGTTCTAAAATTTTGGTCAGAGACATTGATGAACGGTCAAGTTTTTTTAAAGATAAAAGCCGGCTAGTGCCGGCTTTTGAGTTTCAAGTCAGCACGGATTCAAAGGATCAGAACTCACCCTTCAAAGACAACATGTAGCTGCGAGGCGCTTCGTAGGTCACTTGGCTGGCGCTGTTGCTCAACAGACCTGTCGAGGTCAAGACGTTTTGCTCGTTGGTCAAGTTAAACACGTTGAATTGCGCGCGCAGGTTCTTCAAGCCGATGCTGCTGACGGCCTCTTTGAACGTATAAGCCATGTTCAAGCTCACGTTGTTGAAAGGCGCCAAAGTGGGCATGCCAGTGGCCGAGTAGCTGTATTGTTGCTGGCCAATGCGCTTGTAAATGACCGAACCGCTCCAAGGGCCTTCTTTGTACAGCAAGCCCAGACCAGCAGTCATGTTGGGGGTGTTGGTGATACGAGCCTGGCCAACAGTCAAACTAGGGTTGGTGGTTTTGTAGTTGGAGTCATTCAAGCTGTAGGCGCCGTAAGCCGAGAAGCCAGCACCCAGGACATAAGTGCCTTCGGTTTCCCAACCCTTGTAAACAGCGCCACCGGCGTTGTAGTATTGGATGGCATTGCCCGTGCCTGTGCTTTGTTGAAGGTTGTTGACGTCGATGTAATAGAGGTCAGCATCGACAGTCAAGCGGTCTTCCACGTGCACCACACCCACTTGGTAGTTGGTGGTGGTTTGTGGTGC